>ERZ1034928.714-NODE-714-length-14086-cov-3.973060_pt1 | contig 14086 bp, 10 predicted proteins | sample MGYA00520627_ERZ1034928 | MGnify/ENA primary metagenome ERZ1034928 (study PRJEB33766, sample SAMN09781755) | gut metagenome | biome: gut microbiome | host: Homo sapiens | place: Madagascar | study: EMG produced TPA metagenomics assembly of the PRJNA485056 data set... | reverse complement strand
CGACTACCCCAAGGTGCAGATCTTCTACAAGTGGATGCTCAACCGGGAATTCCCGGCCTACGACACCATCGAGATGCTGAAGGCCGACTCCACCTATCCGTAAGGGGTGGGCACGTCGAAGGGGTTGAGGGGCCGCGCGGCGCGCGGCCCGCTTGTAAACGACTTGATTGGTCAATGCGAAAAGGTCAAAATGAGCGATTACGATCACGGCGCCATTGAAGCGAAATGGCGGAAATACTGGCTGGAAAACAAGACGTTCAAGACGGACGCCACGGCGGACAAGCCGAAGTTCTACTGTCTCGACATGTTCCCCTACCCGTCGGGGGCGGGCCTCCACGTGGGCCATCCCGAAGGCTACACGGCGACGGACATCCTCTGCCGCTACAAGCGCATGAAGGGCTTCAACGTCCTTCACCCGATGGGCTGGGACGCCTTCGGCCTCCCCGCCGAGCAGTACGCCGTGGAGACCGGCACGCACCCCGCGATCACCACGAAGAAGAACGTGGACCGCTTCCGCCAGCAGATCCAGGCGCTCGGCTTCAGCTACGACTGGGACCGCGAGGTCAACACGACCGATCCCAAGTACTACAAGTGGACGCAGTGGATCTTCGAACAGCTCTACAAGAAGGGGCTCGCCTACGTCGCCGAAGTGCCCGTGAACTGGTGCCCCGCCCTCGGCACGGTGCTCGCGAACGAGGAGGTGATCGACGGCCGCTCGGAACGCGGCAACCATCCCGTGATCCGCCGCCCGATGCGCCAGTGGATGCTGCGCATCACCGCCTACGCCGAAAAGCTGCTCGCGGGGCTCGACACGCTCGACTGGCCCGAGGGCATCAAGGAGATGCAGCGCAACTGGATCGGGAAGTCCGAGGGGGCGCTGGTGGCGTTTCGGGTGGCGAAGGACGGGGCCTCGGACGGCCCCGCACCCCTGCCCAAGGATGCCGGAACGGACGGGGCCTCGGGCGGCCCCGCACCCCTGCCCAAGGATGATGTCATCTCTGTCTACACCACCCGCTGCGACACGCTTTTCGGCGCGACGTACATGGTGCTGTCGCCGGAGCACCGGCTTGTGGAGAAGTGGCTGGCGGACGGCACGATCAGGAATCCGGACGCCGTGCGGGCCTACCAGAAGAAGGCCGCCTCCAAGAGCGACCTGGAACGCACCGAGCTCAACAAGGAGAAGACGGGCGTGCGGCTGGAGGGCGTGAAGGGCGTCAACCCCGTCAACGGCGAGGCGCTGCCGCTCTTCATCTCCGACTACGTGCTCGCAACCTACGGCACGGGCGCGATCATGGCCGTGCCCGCGCACGACGAGCGCGACTTCGACTTCGCGAAGGTCTTCGACCTGCCGATCTATCAGGTCGTCGCGAAGGCGGACGCGACGGAGCGCGTCCCTCCCGTGGCGGGTGCGGCGGACGCGACGGAGCGCGTCCCTCCCGTGGCGGCGCGTGTTCCCTACACGGGCGAAACGGCGTTCACCGACATCGCGACGGGCGTGATGGTCAACTCGGGCTTCCTCAACGGCCTCTCGGTCGACGACGCGCGCAAGGCGATGATCGCGTGGCTCGTCGAGAGGGGCGTCGGCGAGGCGAAGACGCAGTACAAGCTGCGCGACTGGCTTTTCAGCCGCCAGCGCTACTGGGGCGAGCCGTTCCCCGTCATCCACTGGGAGGACGGCACGCAGAGCCTCGTGGACGAGAGCGACCTGCCGCTCACGCTGCCGGAGCTTGCGGACTACAAGCCCACGGGCACGGGCGAGCCGCCGCTCGCGAAGGCGACCGCGTGGGTTCACGTCGTCGATCCGAAGACGGGCCGGAAGGGCATGCGCGAGACGAACACGATGCCGCAGTGGGCGGGCAGCTGCTGGTACTACCTGCGCTACATCGACCCGCACAACGACACGGCGTTCGCCGACCCGGAACTGCTGAAGAAGTGGCTGCCGGTCGATCTCTACGTCGGCGGCGCGGAGCATGCCGTGCTGCATCTGCTCTATGCCCGCTTCTGGCACAAGGTGCTCTTTGACCTCGGCCTCGTGCCGACGAGCGAGCCGTTCCAGAAGCTCGTCAACCAGGGGATGATCCTCGGCCTCGCCTACAGGAACACGCGCGGCGTCCTCATCCCGATAGACCAGATCGTGTGGAAGGACGGCAAGCCGTTCGGTCCGAAGGAACTCGCGGACGAGGCGGCGGGGCGGCCCGCCGACGCCGACCTGGAGGAGCTGACGGAGTTTCCGGCGAAGATGTCGAAGTCGCTCAAGAACGTCGTCAACCCCGACGACGTGATCCGCGACTACGGCGCCGACTCCCTGCGCCTCTACGAGATGTTCATGGGTCCGCTGCAGGCGGTGAAGCCCTGGAACACGAAGGGCGTCGACGGCGTCTACCGCTTCCTCAAGCGCGTCAACAAGATGGTGACGGAGCAGCCGATCGTGGACCGCGCGCTCACGAAGGCCGAGGCGAAGACGCTGAACGCGACCGTCAAGAAGGTGGACGAGGACCTGGCGGCCATGAGCTTCAACACCGCCATCAGCGCGATGATGGTGTTCGTGAACGCCTTTGCGGGCGAGGGGAAGGACCTGCCGCGCGAGGCGGCGGAGAAGTTCGTGTTGTGCCTCGCGCCGTTCGCGCCGCACCTGGGCGAGGAGCTGTGGCAGGCGCTCGGCCACGCGACGACGCTCGCCTACGAGCCGTTTCCGGCGTTCGATCCGAAGGCCCTCGTGGAGGACGAGATCGAAATCCCCGTGCAGGTGCTCGGCAAGCTGCGCGGGCGCGTGACGGTACACGTGGCGGCGACGCCGGCCGAGATGGAGGCCGCCGCGAAGGCGAACCCCGACGTGGCGAAGTTCCTCGAAGGGAAGACCATCGTAAAGGTGATCGCCGTGCCGAAGCGCATGGTCAACTTCGTCGTGCGGTGAAGCGGCACGGGCAGATCTTCGCACTCGCGCTGGCCTGTGCGCTCGCGGCGGGGGCGGTCGTGCCCGTACCGACCGACGAGGCGCTGGAGGCGACGCGCGCGGGCGTGGAGGAGCTGACGCGCTCCGACTACGCGGCCCTCGAACGCGGGCGCATGACGCACGACGAACTGGCGGGGTCGCTGCTCGACTACGCGCGGAACGCCGAGGACGCCGCGGCGGTCTACCTGCTGCGGCGTGCCGCGTTCCGTCAGTACCTGACGGGCGGAAACATCGCGGCGGCGGAGGCGCTGTACGACCGGATGACGCGCGTCGGCGGGGTGGAGTACGCCCAGGCGCTGGCGCGCTTTTCCTCGCGCGCGCTGTCCCGCCAGACGACGGCGAAGGCGGCGGGCGCGAAGGAGTTCCTGGGGCGTCTTGCGGTGGTGGAGAAGAAGGTGCGTGCCGTGGAGGCGGCGCGCGCGACCGCCGAACAGGCCCCGGACGACCCGGCCGTCTGCGAGCGGTACGCGGTGGCGCTGGTGGCGCTGGGGGACTGGCCGGGCGCGTTGGTGCAGTTCTCGCGCCTGGAAGGGCGCGACCGGGAACTGGCGCTCTTCGAGCGGCGCTACCCCCGCACGGGCGTGACGCGGCTCACGACGGCGGACGTGGCGGACCGCTGGTGGAGCTATCCCGAGACGACCGGTCTTGGTTCCGCCGACGCGGCGGCCTTCCGCCTGCGCGCCGCGAAATGGTATCGCCTTGCGGTGACGAACGGCGTGCTGCGCGGCGTGCGGCGCCAGATCGCCGAGAAGCGCGTGCGGGAGACGGAGGAGGCGGCGGAATGAACGCCGGGGCGAATCCCAATCTCCTGAAGCCCGGCGGCACGTTCGGCGACTACACGGTCGTGAAACTGCTGGGCGCGGGCGGCATGGGCGCCGTCTACCTCATCCGGGGCGATGCGAGCGGACGCGAGTTCGCCGTGAAGATCCTCGACCCCGAGATGGAGAAGAGCGACCCGGAGTTCAAGCAGCGCTTCATCTTCGAGGCCGAGCTCGCGATGTCCATCCGCCACGAAAACCTCATCGAGGTCTTCGACGTGGGGCGCGACCCCGAGACGGGGTATGCCTACATCCTGATGGAATACGTGCCCGGCGGCACGGTGCGCGACCGGCTCACGAAGTGGGGCGCGCTCTCCGTGGAGGAGGCGGGCGACATCGTGTCGCGCGTCGCGCGCGCGCTCGCGGCCGTCGCCGCGCACCACGTGGTCCACCGCGACGTCAAGCCCGACAACATCATGTTCACGGCGGACGGCGTGACGCCGAAGCTCGCGGACCTCGGCATCGCGCGTCTCGCGAACGAGAAGACGCGCCACACGGCCATCACCGAGAACGGCTTCATCATCGGCTCTCCGGCGTACATGTCGCCCGAGCAGATGGAGAACGCGCATCTCGCGGACATCCGTTCGGACATCCACGCGCTCGGCGTCACGTTCTGGGAGATGCTCGCGGGTCGGCGCCCCTACGAGGGCGAGGACGCGCTTGCGATCGTCGCGCGCGCGATGAAGGGCGAGGCGATTCCCGACGTGCGCCGGTTCCGCCCCGACGTGCCGGCCGGCGTCGCGGACCTCATCGCGCGGATGACGCGCCCGAACGTGGAGGAGCGCATCCAGACGCCGGATGAGGTGGCGGACGAGCTGGACCGCCTGCTCGCGACGGACGGCGGAAGCGGCCGCCGCCGCATCCGCGTTCCCTCGCGGCGCGAACTGGCCGCGCTGCGCCAGGCCGCACGCTCGCGCCGCCGCGCCGACAAGAGCCTCTGGATCGGCCTTTCCGCCCTCGCCGCCGCGCTCGTCGTGGGCGTGATGGGCATGGCCCTTCTCGTGAAGTCGCTGCGTCCGGAGCTGCCCTCGCCGCCGTCTGCGCCGTCGCTCCCGCCCGATCCGCTTTCCGTCCTGACGACGACCGAGACGCCCGTGGCCGAGACGCCCGTCTCCGCCGGAGGGGCGGACACGCCGTCGGACGCATCGTCTGCGGCGTCCGCCGCCGAGGCATCCGCTGGATCCGTCGCCGAGCCCGTTCCGTCGCCGTCCGCCGAGGAGTCCCCCGCCGTCGCGAAGCCCGCGCCGCAGCCAAGTTCCACGCCGGCTCCGGTGCCCGCGCGGCCGCGCCCGAACGCCGCCGCGTTCGTGGAGACGATCGCGCCCGAACTGCGCCGCTACGCGATGTACCGCCGCATGGCGACGGTGCCCGAGACGCGGGCGGAGGCGTACAAGGCCGTGCTGAAGGCGGTCAACGACGCGCGGCTGCTCGACCCCGACATGCGGATCTACGATCTGGACGGCTCGGCGAACCTACCGGGCCGTGCGCCGCTCGCGTCCGCCGACCGCGCGACGCTGCGCACCGGCAAGGTGTTCCTCGCGTTGGAGCTGACGCGCGCGGACTGCCCGAAGCTGATGGAGCAGTACGCCCGCGAGAAGATCGCCGCCACCGCCACCCTGCCGCAGCCGCGCGCGCTGTCGCTGGACGACGTGGTGGCCCTGCTGGGGCGTGCGGCGAAGAAGGACCTTTTCCCGCTCTTCCGCGAACTCGGCGTGAAGGTCGATCCGGGGAAGACGACATTCAGGCAAGGAGAGACGAAATGAAGAACGACTGCGTATTCTGCGCGATCGCCGCCGGCGAGATCCCGAGCTTCAAGGTCTACGAAGACGACCTCGTGCTTGCGTATCTGGACATCAACCCCTTCACCGAGGGCCATACGCTCGTGATCCCCAAGGACCACACGACGGGGCTTCTGGATACGCCCGCCGAGACGCTGAAGGAGATCGTCGTGCGCGTGCAGAAGGTCGCCGCCCACCTCAAGGCGGCCCTCCCCTGCGATGGGTTCAATATCCTCCAGAACAACGGCGCGGCGGCGGGGCAGACCGTCCCCCACGTCCATTTCCACATCGTGCCGCGTGTCGGCACGGCGGCGGGCGAGATCTCGTTCGCGAACCATCCCGGCGACCGGGACGCATTGGGGAAACTCGCGGCCCGGCTGCGCTTCTAGTTATGGACGTTCCCGAAATCAGCTACGAGACCGAGGACTTCTCGGACATCCTGAAGAAGGACGCCCGCTTCGACAGCCGCGCCTACGACTTCGTGCTGCGCGTCATCGCCGAGGCGAGCGAGGTTGCGAAGGGCCACGTCTCCGGGCAGGAGCTGCTGGGCTTCTTCCGCGACCTCGCGCTCGACGCCTACGGCCCGCTCGCCTACACCGTCCTGACGACGTGGGGGCTCACGTGCTGCGAGGACGTGGGCGCGATCGTCTTCAACCTCTACAACGCCCGCCGCATCGGCAAGACGGACCAGGATTCGCCGGCCGACTTCATCGGCGGCTTCGACTTCCGCGAGGAATTCCTCGGCCCCTACCGCGCGCCCTGACGGAAAGCCGCCCATGCGCTTCGCCCTTTCCACAAATTGGAACAGCGACCGCCTTTCGGACGGCGCGGCCCTCGCCGACGAGGCGCTGGCCCTGGGGTTCGACGCGCTGGAACTGAGTTTCCGCACGCAGCCGGAGCATCTGCCGGGCATCCGCAGTCGCCTCGATGGCATGCCCGTCGACTCGGTCCACGCCTACTGTCCCGTGCCTCTCGGCGCACCGAGCGGACACCCCGAGCTCCACCAGCTCGCGGACCGCGACGAGACGGAACGCGCGCTCGCCCGCCTGCTCATGAAGCAGACGATCGCCTGCGCGGCGGACCTCGGCGCGAAGGCCGTCGTGACACACGCGGGCTATGTTGATCTCGACGGCCTTTTCGTGAACTGTTCCTCGGATGTGCTGAGGCGGCTCCTGAAGGGGCCGGACGGCAAGGCGGACGCCGCGCGCCCCGCCTACCGCGCCCATCTCGCGAAGGCGCTCAAACGGCGCGCGGCGCGCGGGCGGAAGCTGCTGGATGTCTTCTCGCGCGAACTCGACGCGCTCATCCCCGACCTGGAGAAGGCCCGCCTCACGCTCGCCCTGGAGAACCTGCCGCGCCTGGAGGGGTTCCCGAACGCGGACGAAGGCGAGGCGCTGATGAAGCGGTTCGCGGGCGCGCCCGTGCGGCTTTGGTTCGACACGGGGCACGCGCGCGTGCGGGAATGCCACCTCTGGAGCGCGTCCGCAACGGAGATCGCCACGCGCCTGGCCCCCCACATCTGCGGCATGCACCTGAACGACGTGCGGGACTTCCACGACGACCACCGCCAGCCCGGTTGGGGCGGCGTCGACTTCGCGGCGCTGAAGCCGCTCGCCGCGCGCGACCTCCTGCGCGTCTTCGAGCCGCACGCTCCCGTTTCGTTTGACGAATTGAAGACGTCCCTTGCGCGGATTAAACGACTGTGGTTAAGTAGTTAAGTGGTTAAGTGATTAAGTAGTTAAGTGGTTAAGTAGTTAAGTGGTTAAGTTGTTGAGTGGTTAAGTGGTTGAATGGTTGAGTCGTTAAACGGGCGTTCCCCTGTCAGTCGGTCCCTTCGTGTCCCCCTTTGAAATTGTCGAGACTTTAACTTAACTACTTAACTACTTAACCACTTAACCACTTAATTTACGACGTTGATACGATAACGAATTGTCAACATCAGTCCATGAAAAAAGTTGCGATCTTGATTCCCGCGTATGAGCCGGACGACAAGCTTGTCCGGCTCGTCGAGGCGCTGCGTCCGCTGGGCGCGCACCTGGTCGTCGTCGACGACGGGTCGGTGCGGCCCGAGGCGCGCGCGGCGTTCGCGGCGGTGCGGGAACGGGTGGACGCCCTGCTCGTGCATGGGGTCAACCGCGGGAAGGGGGCCGCGCTGCGCACGGGCTTCGCGTGGATCCGCGACCATCTGCCGGAGGCGGAGGTGGTCGTGACGGCCGATGCGGACGGCCAGCACACGCCGACCGACATCCGCCGCGTGGCGGAGGCGGCGTTCGGGCATCCGCAGGGGCTGGTGCTGGGCGTACGGCAGTTCTCGGGGCACGTGCCGCTCAGGAGCCGCTTCGGAAACGCCTGGTCGCGCATGTTCTTCCGTCTGCTGACGGGGCTTTCCGTGCGCGACACGCAGACGGGCCTGCGCGCCGTTCCGCGCGCGCTCCTGGGGCGCATGCTCGCCTTGCCGGGCGACCGCTACGAGTACGAGATGCGGATGCTCGTCGACGCGCGCCGCCATGCGGCGAAGCCGTTGCAGGTCACCATCGAGACCGTCTACCTCGACGGCAACCGGTCCTCGCACTTCCAGCCGCTGCGCGATACGATCCTGACGCAGCGGGCCCTGTGGTCCGCGCGCTTTTCGGGGAAACGCTGAACAGAAGGAGAACGTGAAGATGCGGAAAGTTGTGAAGACGCAGGGCGTCTGCGCCCAGGCGATTGGATACGAGGTCGAGAACGGCCTTGTCACGGCGTGCCAGTTCATGGGCGGCTGCCCGGGGAACACGCAGGGCGTGGCGAAGCTCGTGGTGGGACGGAAGGTGGAGGAGGTCGTGGCGCTCCTGAAAGGCATCCCCTGCCGCAACGGCACCTCCTGTCCGGACCAGCTCGCCCGCGCGCTGGAGGCCGAGTTGAACGCCGGGCGTCCAGACCTCCAAAATTAGGTCTGACCTAATTTTGGAGGTCTGGGTCGGCAGGATCGTCCCGCCGTTTGGCGCGTAGCCGACCCGTTATCCCCCCATCTCCCGTTCGTGCGCCACGCGCCGCCCTCGGCGCGTGGCGTTCGAACGGTCGCGACAAGCGCGACCCTCCCTGGCCCGGTGGCCGCAATACAGTGCGTCTCTCCCCCATGCCGCAAAAAAATCAAAATTCGCAATTGACAGGGGGGGGGGTGCGAATGATAGACTTATACACACTGTGGAAAAGGTCTATTCGTGAACGGCAACGGAGAGGGGAACACATGATGAACGTGACGAGGAACTGGAAGGTACGCACGCTGGTGTGGGCGTGCGCGCTGGGGTGTGCGGCAGGGGGCGTGCTGCCCCTCCGGGGCGATGGGGCCGAGGCGGCCGAGGCGGGCGTCACGGCCGCCTGGGTGCCGACGGCCGCCGGCACGTATTCGATCACGAACCTCGCGAACTGGTCGGGGACGGACCGCATCCCCACGAACGCGGCGGACACGGTCCATTTCGCGCCCGACCCGGCGGCCATCGAAGGGGCGCAGACCATCCAGTTCCCGACGGTGAAGACGAGCCGCCACGTGTGGGACCTCGGAACCTTCGACGGCGCGGCGAGCCAGGTCCTGTGCGGCGGACTTGGAAACACGGCCAACAGCTCCGCCATCATCCGGCTCGGCAACCCAAACGGCTTCCCCGGATCCTACGAGACGCAGGACTTCAACACGACGTGGCGCGTCTCCGCCACGGAGACCTTCACCCCCTTCCTCGCAAGCGTGAAGACGGCACGGGGGCCCATCGTGGAGGTCGAGGGGAGCGGGACGGCGCGGATCGGGCGCCTCGACGGCGGGGAGGTGCTGCAGAAGGCCGGCACGGGGGATCTCGCGATCGACGACGTGACGTCGGTCGCCGCGACGCGCATCCGGACGAACGGCGGCACGCTGACGGTGGGCCTGGCGCCGTCGGAAGCCGCGCCGACCCTGCCGGTGGCGGCCCCCGCCGTCTGGTTCGACGCCGCGCGCGCGGACACGCTGACGGTGGACGCGGAGCCGGACGCGAACGGGCGGCGCTTCGTCGCCGAATGGCGCGACGCGAACGGCGGGGCCGTCTGTGCCCGCCCGTTCGACGCCGAGACGCGCCCCTTCCTGAGCGCGGTCGCGCAGGCGGATGACGGCACGCCGCTCGTTGACTTCGGCGCGTACCGGGGCGAGGAGAACAAGAATCGGTGGGCCGAGTTCGCGGCGGCCTACGGCCCTGCCGGCGCGCTGCGGCTGAGCGAGGACCTCGCGGGCGTGCGCGAGGTCTTCGTCGCGTGGGGCGACTGGGCGGCGGGGGCGAGCTCGTGCGTGTTCGTCCTCGGCCACACGTCCACCTTCGAGATGCACCGGGCCTCAGACGACCGTTTGCTGAACGGCAACTATTCTGCGGACCTGCACGCGGACGACGAGACGTGGATCGACGGCGTGCGGCGCACGTGGACCTACGGCCCCTACGACTACACCGGCCTCACCGTGGCCTCGATGAACATCAGCGGCGCGGGGGCGAGCATCAACGCGCTCGCCTACGACCGCGGCCTCCGAAAGGGCGGCTGCCGCATCGCCGAGGTGATCCTCTACACGAATGCGCTGACGAGTGCGGAGCGCCAGGCCGTCCATGGGTACCTGCTCGCGAAGTGGAAGGGGCGCGAGCGCATGCTGCGCGAACTGTGCCTCACCGCCGACGCGGCGGTGCGGGTGCCGGAGGGGCGTGCCCTCGACGTCGCGACGCTGACGGCGCCGACGGGCGGCACGCTGACGAAGGCGGGAGCGGGGACGCTCACCGTGGCCGACGTGGCCTACGACAAGACGTCGCTGCGCGTGGCGGAGGGGCGCGTCGCGTTCGCGGAGACGCCTGCGCCGGATGGGGCGGCTCCGGCGGCCAATCCCGAACTCTGGCTCGACGCGGCGGCGGCCGACTCGCTCGTCGCCCAGGAGGTGGCGGACGACGCGACGGGCCGTGCGTACATCTCCGCCTGGAAGGACTGCCGCGGCGCGTCGCGGACGCTGCGCGTGGAGGTTCCCCAGAAGGCGGTGAAGAAGGGGAACTACCCGTTCGTCGTCGCGGACGCCGCATGCGGGCGGCCGACGGTGGACTTCGGCGATGGGTGGTTCGTGAGGTGGGGAGGGAAAAATGGACAATACGAGGACGTCGCGAACGATTCGACGTACATGGAGATCCCCAACGGCGGCGCCGTCGCGGCGCGCGAAGGGTTCACGGTCGTGCGCATGAAGATGCCGAACGGCTTGCCGGAGACGGACCGCGCGTGTCTCGATCCGTCCCTCTTCGCGTCGTATGAGATGCCGTTCGCGCGGTACAACGTGCGCGCGATCCTGTCGAACTTCGCGCACCCGACCGGGCTCGCCGCGCAGTGGTGGGTGGACGGCGTGCCCGTCTGGCCGTGCGACGAGAGCTTCGACCCCGGCACGAATGTGTTCCACGTGGTGAATTTCTCGTCCTGCGCGCCGCTGCGCGTGCGGGGCGTCGCGTTCGACCGCTGGGACATCTGGGGCGGCATGCAGGTCTGCGAGACGATCTTCTACGCGCGCACGCTCTCCCATGCGGAGCGCGCCGCCACGATGGCCTACCTGCGCCGGAAGTGGCAGGGCGCGGCGCCGGCGGGCCGGCGGCTGGATGTGCTCGCCTACGAGGCGGGGGCGGAGACGTCCCTCGCGTGCGACGGCCCGCTCACGGTCGCGCGCGTCGCGCTGCCTGAGGGTGCGGCGACGTTCACGGTGACGGGCGGCGGCACGGTCACGGCGCGCGACGTCAACCTGGGGCCGGACAAGGGGCTGGTGGTGGACGGCGGTGCGTTCGTCGTCTCCGCCGGGGCGGAGGGCCTTCCGGAGCCCGTCTACCACTTCGACGCGACGGACGCCGCCTCGCTGGAGACGGCGACGACGGAGGCGGGCGCGACGAGCGTCCTCAAGTGGAAGGACGTGCGCGGGAACGGCGTCTACGCGGAGGCGGGTTCCGGCGGCTACATGAAGGCCCGGCCGACCCTGCGGACGGTGGAGACGCGGAACGGGAAGACGATGCCCGTCCTCGACTTCGGCGACGCCGCGCAGGGCGACGTCCGGCCTGACACGGCGGCCGGCATGGTCATCAAGGGCACGGACGGGCGCGTGCAGGAACTCCACGTCATCTACTCCGACGCGGGCGAGACCTTCAACGGTATCGGGCACCGGTTCATCTTCTCGGACAGCGCCACCTACCCCTTCCACCGCAGCGACGCGAACGGGAGCATCTTCGGTGCCTACGCGACGGTAGAACACGACTGCGTCAAGTACGGCTACGTGGGCGTGGACGGCGAGGCCGTGCCGTGGACGTGGCCGATGACGGACCGGGCGTTCCACCTCGTCTCCGCCGCGCCGACGAACGCCGTCTTCGTGCGGACGATCGCGAAAGACCGCGGTTCCCGCGCGGGCGGCAGCCGCCAGGGCGAGCTGATCGCCTTCCGCACGCCGCTCTCGGAGACCCAGCGCGCGTATCTGCAGCGGCGGCTCATGTGGAAGTGGTTCGGCACGGGCGAGGCGCCCGCATGGGGCTTCGAGGCGGCGTCCCTGCGCGTGCGGAAGGGCGGGCAGATCGCGTTCGCGGGCAACGTGGAGGTGGCGACCGCCGCGCTCGGCGGCGCGGGCACGGTGGAGGCGACGCGCGTGATGGGCGTCAAGGCGCTTGCGCCGGGCGAGGATGCGGCGGATGGGACGGGCCGGCTCGCGCTCGTCGGCGACTTGGAACTTGCGGAGAACGCTGAGATCGCGCTCGGCTTCCGGGGCGTGGCGGACTACGACGCGGTGGCGGTGTCGGGCGCGGTGGCGCTGCCCCGGGCCGCGCACGTGGCGCTGGCGGTGGCGCCGGGGCTCATGGGCGTGAGGGGCCGCTTCCGGGTGCTGGCGGCGGACGGCGCGGTGACGGGCGGCGAGAACGTGCGCGGGTGGACGGTGGCGGAGGAGAACGCGAACGCCTTCTCCTTCGCCTTGGAGGCGGACGAACAGGGCGTGTGGCTCGTCGCGCGCCCGAAGGGCACGGTCCTCCTCCTGCGCTGACCGCGTCCGCTTATGGTATACTCATGGGCATGAAACCGACAATCGAGCGCTATGGCAGCGGGCACATCAACGAGACGTACCTCATGACGTGCCCGGAGGGGCCCCGGTACATCTTCCAGAAGATCAACACGTCGATCTTCCCGGACCCTGATGCGCTGATGGAGAATATCCGCCGCGTGACGGCGCACATCCGCGCGAAGCACCCGGACGACCCGCGCTGCACGCTCACGGTTCTCGACTACGCGCGGCCCTGGCGGCAGTACGTCTTCATCGAGGGGGCGCGCACGTATGACCTCATCGAGCGCCCCGAGCAGGCGTTCAAGGTCGCGCAGGCGTTCGCGCGCTTCCAGAACGACCTCGCGGACCTTCCGGGTCCGCGCCTCCACGAGATCATCCCGCACTTCCACGACACGCGCGCCCGCCTCGCCCAGCTCGACGCGGCGGCGCGGGCGGACGTGAAGGGGCGGCTGAAGGACGTTGCCCGCGAGATGGCGTTCGTCGACGCCCGCCGTGCCGAGGCCGGGCGCATCCTCGACCTCATGGCGCGCGGCGACATCCCCGAGCGCATCACGCACAACGACACGAAGATCAACAACGTCATGCTCGACGACGCGACGGGCGCGGGCGTGGCCGTGATCGACCTCGACACGGTGATGCCCGGCTGCGCGCTCTACGACTTCGGCGACATGGTGCGCACCTCCACGGCCGCCGCCGCCGAGGACGAACGCGACCTCGAAAAGGTGTTCTCGCGCCGGGAATACTTCGAGCAGCTTGTGCGGGGCTACCTCTCGGAGGCGAAGTTCCTCAACGAGGCCGAGCGCGCGAACCTCGCGTTTTCGGGGCGGCTCATCACCTTCACGATCGGGGTCCGTTTCCTGACGGACTACCTTGCGGGCGACGTGTACTTCCACACGGCCTCGGCGGACCACAACCTCGTGCGCTGCCGCACGCAGTTCAAGATGGTCGCGTCGATGGAGGCGCAGGCGGCGGACTACGAGGCGGTCGTGCGCGCCGCGGCGGGGCGGTAGGCATGGCGCCGGCGCGACAGGTGTGGGCGTTCGACTGCGAGTGGGCGCCGGACGTGGCGGCGGGACGGCGGCTCTACCACCTCGGCGCGGACGTGCCGGACGACGAGGTGATGCGCGTGATGTGGGAGTACAGTCCGGACTATGACCGGGAGCGGAACCCCCAGCCGTTTCTCAAGACCGTCCTCTGCCGCGTCGTCTCCATCGCGACCGTCGTGCGCGTGGAGAAGGGCGACAATGTGGAGCTTCACCTCTGGGCGCTGCCCGAGCGCCCCGAGAACCGGGATGCGTCCGAGGCGGACCTCCTCGCGCGCTACCTGGAGAAGTTCGGCGAGGCGAACCCGCTGCTCGTGGGCTACAACTCGAAGAGCGCCGACATGCACATCCTCGCGCAGCGCGCGATCGTACACGGCCTGCGCCTCCCCGCCTTCGCGCGGCAGATGGAATGCAAGCCCTGGGAGATGAACGCCTACGACCTCATGGAC
>ERZ1034928.713-NODE-713-length-14091-cov-4.610217_pt1 | contig 14091 bp, 13 predicted proteins | sample MGYA00520627_ERZ1034928 | MGnify/ENA primary metagenome ERZ1034928 (study PRJEB33766, sample SAMN09781755) | gut metagenome | biome: gut microbiome | host: Homo sapiens | place: Madagascar | study: EMG produced TPA metagenomics assembly of the PRJNA485056 data set... | reverse complement strand
GCCGAAGCGTCGGGCGCGTGTGCCGCATGCGCGTTCCGTCCGACGCTTCGGCTGGGGCTTGCGTTCATGGCGAGCGGCCTCGTCTGGAACGTGTACGTGAATCTTTCCCAGCTGATCATCGGCAAGCTGTACAGCCCTGCGGCGGTGGGGCTGTTCGTGCGCGGGCAACGCTGGGCGACGATGCCGGGCGAGGTTGTGAACGAAAGCGTCGCCCGCGTGGCGCTGCCGACCCTCTCGCGCGCCCGCGCGGCGGGCGAACGCGCGGCGGGGCGCGCGTTCCTAGCCTTGAACTGCGCGCTTTTGTGGCCGGGGCTCGCCGCGCTCTGGATCTGGGGGCATGAGATCGTCGGCCTGGTCCTGGGCGAGGCCTGGGTCGCCTGCGTCCCGTACATGCGCGTGATGATCTGGGGTGCCGCGCTGACGGCGGTCAGCAGCCTCGTGCTGACGGACATCAAGGCGCGGGGCGCAGGGAAGGCCCTGCTGCGGACGGATCTCTTCAAGAAGCCGGTGGGCGTCGCGGCGGTGGCGCTTGGCGCGTTCTGGGGCATCGAGGGGCTCGCCTGGGCGTTCGTCGTCGGGCAGCTCGCGGAAGTCTTGGCGGACGTGTGGGTATGGAAACGATTGAAATAGCTCTTGCCGCAAATCATGCGTACTTCCCGGGCCTTCTGGTGACGGCCGTCAGCATGGCGCGCGCGACGACGCGCGCGGTGCGCTTCTGGATTCTGGACGGCGGCCTCGCCGCGCACGACCGCGCGTTGCTGCGGGACAAGGTCGGGAACGAGCGGGGGGCGGCGGCGCTTCGGTTCGTCCCGGTCGGCGAGGAGTCCTTTGAGGGGTTTCCCGAGTGGAACGGCGGGAACCGGCTGGCCTATGCGCGGTTGATGCTCCCGGAGCTGCTGAAGGACGTCGAGACGGTCATTTACTGCGATGTCGACTTCCTGTGGCGCGCCGACGTCGGGGAGCTCTGGGATTTCGTCCGAGGCGAACAGGCCGCCGGGCGAAAGAACGAGATCTGGGCCTGTCGGGATCCGTGGCTCCTGACGCTTGAACGCGAGGGCATGCCGAAAGACTACATCTGCTCCGGCATGATGGTGATGGACCTGGCGGCCTGGCGGGACGGGCGCGTCGCCGCGCGGTGCATGGACGACATCCGCCGCAACGCCGTGCCGTTTGCCGACCAAAGCGCGATCAACCGCGTCGTGGCGCGCAAGGGCTTCCTGCCCCGGAAGTGGGGGCGCTTCTCGCGCGAGATCGCGCGCCGGGAGCTTGCGGGCGCGTGGGCGATTCACTATGCGGGCGGCGCGCCGTGGCGGCGGAACTACGTGCTTGCCCTGATCACGCCCGCAGACGAGGCGTGGTACCGCTTCTACGGAAGCCTCGTCGGCAAGAGCGCGGCGCGGGTGAAGCGCGAATTCCTCGGCATGAAGAACTACGCGATGCGGCGGCTCGCCTGGATCCTTGTGCATACGGCCGTGCTGCGGACGCTCTTCTTCGCGTATCTGAAGGCGTCGGGGCGCGGCGGCTACGTGCGCTACTTCAAGGAGGAGCGCGTATGATTCCGAAGACCATCCACTTTTGCTGGCTGAGCGGCGAGACGATGCCCGCGAAGATGCGTCGGTGCAGGGCGAGCTGGCGCCGGCATCTGCCCGGATATGCCCATGCGCTGTGGGATTGGCGGCGGGTCGAGGCGTGCCGCGCGGAAAGCGGATTTGACTTCGCGTGGGTCAGGCACTGGTACGAGAGGAAGAACTATGCATTTGCCGCCGACTATCTCCGGCTGTGGGCGCTGTGGCGGGAGGGGGGCATCTACCTTGACGTGGACGTCGAGGTGCTGAAGCCGTTCGACGCGCTGCTGGCGCGCGGACTGCTGTTGGGCGAAGAGGGCGGGACGGGCGACGTCGAGGCGGCGGTCATCGGCGCGGAGAAAGGGAGCGCGGCGATCAGGGCCGTGCTGGATTCGTTCGGGGAGCCGACGGCGGAGACGCTGCCGAAGCGCATGCGGCGCGTCCTCGCCGGTCTGCCGCTCCTGCCGTGCGACTATTTCAGCGCGCGGGACTGGCGGACGGGGCGTCTCATGGTGACGGAGCGGACATACGCCGTCCACCATTTTGCGGGTTCGTGGCTCAGCCGGAAGGAACGGGCGGCGCGCTGGGCGGGGCAGCGCCTCGGTGCATGGGCGGTTCCCGTTGTGCGGTGGATCGGGCACAGGTTCGAGACATGAAGATCTTCGTCATCAGCCGGCGGCAGGACGGCGCGCGGCGCGAAGCCCTCGTGGCGCAGTTGCGCGCGCGGCGCCTCGCGTTCGAGCTTGTGGAGGCGGTGGACGGGCGCGCGCTCGGCTGCGCCGATAAGCGGCGGCTCGCGGACTTCCCGAAGATGCGGCGCGTGCTGCGCGTCCTGAGCGACGGCGAGATCGGGTGCGCGGCGAGCCACCAGGCCGTCTATCGCCGGATGCGGGCCGAGGGGCTGTCGGCCGCATGCGTCTTGGAAGATGACGCGCGGCTCGTCGGGGACTTCGCGCGCGAGGTCGGCGGCGAAGGATCGGGCGGCGCCGGCGGGGAGGGCGAATGCCGCGTGCGGCTCCTGACCGACAGGCGCAGGGGGATGGTCTGGACGGTCGGGTACGTGATCACCCGGGCGGGCGCGGAGGCGATGCTGCGCTACAACACGCCCATTTGGCGTGTGGCGGACTGCTGGGAGAGCCTGGTGCGGCGCGGGCGGCTGGCGCTTGACTGGAGCGCGTCCGCATGCGTCGAGCCGGACGGGCGGCTCCCGAGCGTCATCACCCCCGAAGGGCGGCCGCCGCACCGCCAACCGCTTGCGATGGATGCGTGGAGCCGGGCGAAGCGCGCGTTTTGGCGCCTCTGGTACGGTATTGGCCTCAAGGTGTGAGTGACGTGATGAAGCTTTCCGTGATCGTGCCGAGCCTGACGGGCGAGGTGCCGAAGAGCCTGAAGGCGGATCCCCGGGCCGAGCTTGTCGTCGTGAAGGGCGTGCGCCCGGTCGCGGCGGCGCGGAACGAGGGCCTTCGGCGGGCGACGGGCCTCTTCGTCGCCTGGGTCGATGCCGACGACGAGGTGGCGGATGCGTGGCTGGACGAGATCTTCCATGCCCTGGAGGCGCATCCCGACGCGGACGTCATCGCCTTCGACGGACAGGCGGAATGGTGCGACGGGTCGGGCCGCGCGCCCTACCGTCTGAAGACGGGCGAAGACCTCGTGCGCGGCGTCCTGCGCGACGACATGCCGGGGCAGCTCTGGTGCAAGGTGTGGCGGCGCGCGCTCTTTGAGGGGCGCTCGTTCGTCGGCGCGGTGCATGAGGACTATCGCATGGAATGCGAAATCTTCCGCGACGCGGCGAGGGCGGGGCGGGCGGTCAAGGTCCATTACATCCCCAAGGTCCTGTACCGTTACCGGCGTCGGTCCACGGGGCTTTCCCAGGGGCGCGACGCGGCGGCCGTCTGCCGGGCGCTTCTCGCGCTCGCGCGCATCTGCTGGTGCCGGGACATGGCGCTTGGCGTCTGGAGGCGGTGCTGGGATTTCGCCAAGACGCCGTTGAGGAGGCTTGTGCGTTGAGCGGGGAGGCAATCCATGTCGTCCTCGTGGCCCTGTGGCCGCTGCGCGCCGTCGCGCGTCTGCTGCCGCCGGACGTGCGCGCGCGCGTCATGCGCCAGGGATTCTTCGCGAAGGTTTTGGCAAGCTGGAGGGTGCGGCCATGACGATCTGGCTCATTGACGCGCGGACGCTCGCGTCGCGTCCGACGGGCGTCGGGATGTACGCGGCGCGCCATGTCGCCCGGCTGATGCGCGAGACGCCCGACGCGCGCGTCGTCCTCGTCTGCGACGTGAAGGAGAGCGCGGCGATCCGCGCGCTGGAGGAGAGGGGTGCGGACGTCCGCGTGTACGGGCGGCGCGTCTTCAACTCGGTGGGCGTCCTCGGCTATTTCCGCTTCGTGCGGCGCGTGGTCGCCGAGGTGGGGCCCGACGTCTTCTGGCAGCCGAATAACCTCCAGCCGTTTCGCCCGCGCGGCGTGCCGCGCGTCATCGTGACGATGCACGACGTGTTCGGGCTGAAGGACTGGAGCCTGCACTATGCTCCGTGGCATCTCTACTACCGCTTCGCGTTCGGGCGCACGCTGCGCTGCGTGACGGAGGTCTGGTTCAACTCGCGGGAGACGGAGCGGCTCGTGCGCGCCGCCGCGCCGCGCCGCCTCGCGCGCCTCGCCACGCGCGTTGTCCACCCGCTCACGGAGGCGCCGCCGCGCGCGGCGGTCGCGCCCTACGCCCATGCGCGGCCCTATTTCCTCTACCTCGGCAACATCGAATACCGCAAGGGGGCGGACCTCCTTCTCGCGGCGTATCGGCGCTACCGCGCGCTGGGCGGCGCGAACGACCTCGTCTTCGCGGGGCTGGAGCGGAACATCCGCGTGCCGGAGATGGACGGCGTCACGCGGCTGGGCTACGTGGACGACGCCACCAAGTACTCGCTTCTGTGTTCGGCGGCCGCGCTGGTCGTCCCGTCGCGCGCCGAGGGCTACGGCATGCAGGTCGCCGAGGCGGCGGCGCTGGGCGTCCCGTGCCTTGCCTCCGACCTTTCCGTGTTCCGCGAGATCGACGCGACGGGACGCCGCGTTTTCCCGGTTGGCGACGTCGAGGCTCTGGCGCGGCTGATGTGGCGTGCCGTGTCGAGCCCGTCCCGCTCTGGGGGCGCACGTGTTGAAAAAAAGGATGTGGTCAAACCGTCGCCCAGTTCGTATAATGTCCACGAATGAGGAGAAAACAGGTGACGAAGAAAGCGTTGATTACCGGCGTGACGGGACAGGACGGCAGCTACCTCGCGGAGTTTCTGCTGGAGAAGGGCTACGAGGTCCACGGCGTCATCCGGCGCAGTTCGACCGACTACCGCGAGCGGATCGCCCATCTGGAGGGCCGGCCGGGCTTCCACCTCCACTACGGCGACCTCGGCGACTCGCTGAGCGTCTTCCAGGTCGTCGCGTCCGTCCGCCCCGACGAGATCTACAACCTCGCGGCGCAGAGCCACGTGCAGGTCTCGTTCGACGTGCCCGAGTTCACGGCGAACGTCGACGCGACGGGCGTCCTGCGCATCCTGGAGGCCGTGCGCCTCGCGGGGCTGAAGGAGACGTGCCGCATCTACCAGGCCTCGACCTCCGAGCTGTACGGCAAGGTGGAGGAGGTGCCGCAGAACGAGCGCACGCCGTTCCATCCCTATTCGCCCTACGCCGTCGCGAAGCTCTACGGCTTCTGGATCGTCAAGGAGTACCGCGAAGCCTACGGGATGTTCGCCTGCTCGGGCATCCTCTTCAACCACGAATCCGAGCGGCGCGGCGAGACGTTCGTGACGCGGAAGATCACACTCGCCGCCGCCCGCATCGCCCAGGGCAAGCAGGAGAAGCTGCTTCTGGGCAACCTCGACGCCCTGCGCGACTGGGGCTACGCGAAGGACTACGTGGCGTGCATGTGGCTCATCCTCCAGCACGAGACGCCGGACGACTTCGTGATCGCGACGGGCGTGCAGCACAGCGTGCGCGAATTCGCGCAGCTCGCCTTCCGCCACGCCGGCATCGAGGTCGAGTTCCGGGGGACGGGCCTCGACGAGAAGGGCGTCGACAAGGCGACGGGGCGCGTCGTGATCGAGGTCTCGCCCGACTTCTACCGTCCGACGGACGTCGTGAACCTCTGGGGCGACCCCTCCAAGGCCAAGGCGGAGCTGGGCTGGAATCCGCAGAAGACGTCGTTCGAGGAACTCGTCGCGCGCATGGTCGCGCATGACATGAAGAAGGTCGCCGTGGAGCGCGCCGAGGAGCAGATCCGCATGAACCTCGCCGAATACCTGGAGAAGGGGGTGGTGAAATGATCCAGCCGCATGACCGCATCTACGTCGCCGGACACCGGGGCATGGTCGGCTCGGCCTGCGTCCGCGCCTTCGAGAAGGCCGGCTTCACGAACCTCGTCGTGCGCACGCACCGCGAGCTCGACCTCTGCGACGCGGCGGCCGTGCAGGCCTTCTACGAACGGGAGAAGCCGGATGTCGCGCTCATCGCGGCCGCGCATGTGGGCGGCATCGGGGCGAACGCGGCGGGCAACGCCACGTTCCTCCACGAGAACGTCCTCATCGCGATGAACACGATCATGGGGGCCTACCGCGCGGGCGTGAAGCGCCTCCTCTTCCTCGGCTCGACCTGCATCTACCCGCGCCTCGCGCCGCAGCCGATTCCCGAATCGGCGCTCCTGACGAGTCCGCTCGAAAAGACGAACGAGGGCTATGCGCTCGCGAAGATCGCGGGCCTGAAGCTCTGCGAATTTCTGCGGCGCGACAAGGGCGTCCTCTACCATTCGCTCATGCCGACGAACCTGTATGGCCCGGGCGACAACTACGATGTCGTGGGCGGGCACGTCCTGCCCACGATGATCCGCAAGTTCGAGACGGCGCGCGTCAACGGCGACGCGGTCGTCCCGCTCTGGGGGTCGGGGACGCCGCTCCGCGAGTTTCTGCACGTGGACGACCTCGCCGCCGCCTGCCTCTTCATGCTCCGCGAGGAGAACCCGCCCGACTGGGCGAACGTCGGCTCGGGCCGCGAGATCTCGATCCGCGAACTCGCGGAGAAGGTGCGCGCGGCGACGGGCTGCACCGCCGCGATCGCCTGGGACGCGACGAAGCCCGACGGTACGCCGCGCAAGCTCTGTGACACCTCCCTCATCCGCTCGCTCGGCTGGAAGCCCCGGATCGACCTCGAAGAGGGCCTTGCGCGCACGGTCGCGGACTACCGCGCCGCCGTCGCAAACGGCACGATCCGCCTCTGACGGAACGGAATGGACGGCGTTTCCAGGACGGCGGGGCGTGCCCTCTGCCTCGCGCTCGCGGCGGCGGGCCTCCTCTGGGGCGCGCTGTTCGCGTGGCATCCGCAGGGGCTTGAAGCGCGTGTCTTCTTTGAGCGGGGGCGGACGTTCTTCGCGGACTTCCGTGCCGTGCGGACGTGCGCGGAGGGCGGGTTTGCGACCGACCGCCAGCCCCTCCACGATTCCTGCTATCCGCCTCTTGGCGCCCTGCTCGCGAAGCCGTTCCCCCTGACGGCCGGGGCGTGGTTCACCGGGACGGGCATGGCCCTGTGGGCGCTGGCCTTCTGGACGCTCCTGGCCCGGCGGGACGAAAACGGAGAAGACGCGCCGTGGCGCTTCCCTGCCGTCGCCGGCCTTGCCGTCGTGGGGTGTCTGCTCTCGTCCATCATGCTCCATGCGTTTGAGTGGGGTAACCAGATCCTCTACGCGGCGGCGGCGGTGACGCTCTTCGTCGCCTGGTGGGACGCGCCGTCGCCGTGCCGGCGGGCCGTCGCGGCCGTCGCGCTGGCCGTGGCGGCGGTCTTGAAGGTCTCGCCGACGCTCCTGGCGGGTCTTTACCTTGTGCGGTGGTGGACGGCGCAGGAGGCGGAGGTGCGCCGGGAAAGCCTGCGGGCGGGCGCGCTCTTCCTCGCCGCCGCCGCCGTGATGTTTGTCGTCCCCTTTGCCTGGTACGACGGGTGGACGGGCTTCTGCCAGTGGTTCGCCAATGCGCTGGCTAATGCCGCACATTATGTCCACAAGGGCGCGTGGGGCTTCGTCCCGCTGGACCGTACCGTCCGGGTCCTGCTTCACCTCGACGTTTCAACGCCCTGGCCCGGCATCGGCCTGGCGCGCGGACTCAGCGCGGCGCTGGGACTGGCGTGCCTGGGGAAGGCCGCCCTCTGCGCGTACAGGCGGACGTGTCGGGCGGACGACCTCCTTCTTCTCCTTGTCGCGGCGATGCTGCTCATCCCCGGCAACATGCACGTCTATACGGGCCTGTACCTGCTGCCCGTCCTCGCGCTCCGTCTGCACGCGGGCATGCGGTGGACGGAAGCGGCGTGCTGGTTCGCCCTGCTCTGCCCCCTACAGATCCCGCTCGGTGCCGGCTGCCTCAACCACCCGCTTGCGAACCTCGCCTTCCTCGCCCTCGTCGCCGCCGCCTTGTGCCGGAGCGGGGGCGCCGCTCGTCCGGCTCGCCCTGCATTGCCGGAGTCTCCATGACCGCCTGGATCGTCAATCCGTTCGACAACCTGCCGCTGGAGGGCAACCGCCCCCAGCGGTACTGGCTTCTGGCGCGTGCGTTCGCGCGCGCCGGGCACGACGTCACGCTCTGGACGAGCGACTTCTCCCATGCACGCAAGGCAAAGCGCGTGCTGCGGGGATTGGACGGCGGGGAACGGAAACGGGGGCGCCGGGGAACACGGTGGTCGAGCGGGGAGACGCCGGACTTCCGCGTCGTCCTCGTGGAGACGCCCGCCTATCGGGCGAACATCGGCCTGCGGCGCATCTGGTCGCACCGCGTCTTCGCGCGGCGGTGGCGTGAACTGGCAGGGGGCGAACCGCCACCGGACGTGCTTGTCACGTCGCTGCCGCCCCTCGCGCTCGGACAGGCGGCGGGGGCGGCCCGCGCCGCGCGGACGCTCTGGATCGTGGACGTGATGGATGCTTGGCCGGAGACGTTCGAGCGCATCGTGCCGCGCGCCCTGCTCGCGCCGCTCCGGGGCGTCGCGCGGCGCATCTACTGCGGCGCGGACGCGGTGACGGCCGTCGCGGAGCGGTACGTGGAACTGGCGCGAACGTATGGCGCGACGTGTCCGACGCGGGTCTTCCACCACGGGATCGAGCGTGTGGACGCGGCGCCGACGCCCGTCCGCACGGACCGTGCGTTCCGCCTCGCCTACGTGGGGAACATGGGCGCGTCCTACGACCTCGCCACGGTCGTCGAGGCGGTGAAGGGGCTGGACGGCGTGGCGCTCGACCTCGCGGGGAGCGGTCCGGACGAGGCGGCCCTGCGCGCGCGGGCGGCGGGCTGCGCGCGCATCCGTTTCCACGGCTACCTTGGTGACCGGGCGCTCCGGGAGATGCTCGCCGCCTGCGACGCGGCGGTCATCCCGATGTTCGACGCCTCGTGCGTCGGCGTCCCCTACAAGATCGCGGACTATGCGGCGGCGGGGTTGCCGATCCTCAACACGCTTCACGGCGAGACGGCGCGGCTCCTTCGGGACTACGGCGCGGGCGTCTCGTACCCGGCCGGCGACGTGGCCGCGCTGCGGACGGCGGTGGGGGTATGGCGCGCATGCGTCCGCACGCCCGCATGGGAACGTCTGCGGGACGGCGCGCGGCGCCTGGCGGCGGCCTTCGACGCGCATGAAGTCTACGGCGGCTACGTGGCGTGGGTTGAAGGGCTGCGTGCAAAAAGGGTATAATGCGGGCGATGCGAAAACAGTGGATGCTCTTTGTCCTCACGCGGCTCGTGGGGTTGGTGGCGGATACGGCGCTCATGGGGGCGGCGTATCTCGCCGCGGTCATGCTGCGCTTCGACTTCCGCGAGCCGATGTGGGGCTGGCGCGCGACGGCGCTCGGCTTCGGGACGGTCTGGCTCGTGCAGATTCTCGCGCTCGTGGTGACGGGGTGCTACCGCCTCCCGTGGCGCCGCACGGGCATGCTGGACGTGCCGCGCTATCTGGGGGCGTTCGCGCTGGGCGCCGCCGTGCTGACGGCGCTTCGTTGGTATCTGCCCGACCTGAGCCTCGCGCACGTCCGCCCGCCCTATTCGATCACGCTCATCTCGACGGTGCTCGCCTTCTGCGCGACGCTGGGCGTGCGCCTCGCGTGGCGGCGCTACACGGAGGCGCGGCGGGACGAGAAGAGGCTGCTGCGGCGCGGCGAGAAGACCGTCGGCGGCGCGGAGGTCGTGGAGATGCTGCGCGGGAAGACCGTGCTCGTGACGGGCGCGGGCGGCACGATCGGCGCGGAACTCGTGCGGCAGGTTGCGCGCAACGGCGCACGGCGCGTGATCATGGTGGAGCGCGGCGAGAACGCCCTCTACGAGATCGACCGCGAAATGCGCGGCGCGGGCGTGAACGCGGAATGCGTGCCGGAGTTGGCGGACATCGCGGACGAGGCGCGGATGCGCCGTCTGCTCGCCGCGTGGCGGCCCGCGATCGTCCTCCACGCGGCCGCCTACAAGCATGTGCCGATGGTGGAGGCGAACCCGCTCGACGGACTCCGGAACAACACGCTCGCGACGCGGCGGCTCGGCGAATGGTGCGGCGCGGCGGGCGTGGCGCGCTTCGTGATGATCTCCACCGACAAGGCCGTGAACCCCGTGAGCGTGATGGGCATGACGAAGCGCCTCGCCGAGGTCCTGCTGCTGGGGCTCAACGCGCAGAAGGACGGCGGGGCGGACGGAACCGTCTACTCCTGCGTGCGCTTCGGCAACGTCCTCGGGTCGAGCGGCAGCGTGGTGCCGCTCTTCCGCGAGCAGATCGCGCACCGGGGCCCGGTGACGGTGACGCACCCCGAGATGCGGCGCTACTTCATGAGCGTGGAGGAGGCGGTGGGGCTCGTCCTTGAGGCCGCCGTGATGGGGAACGGCTGCATCTACACGCTCGACATGGGGCGTCCCGTGAGGATCGTGGACCTCGCGGAGGACATGATCCGCCAGGCGGGCTACAAGCCCTACGTGGACGTGCCGATCGTCTTCACGGGAATCCGTCCGGGCGAGAAGCTGTTCGAGGAACTGGATGTGGGAGAGAAGAGCGCGTGCCGCACGGGCCACGCGCGCATCTTCGTCTGCACGGCGGCCGGGCGCGGCGGGGACGTCGCCTACGAGGAGGTCGCGGCGTTCGCGGCGGGCATGCCAGACGGCGAGGCGGTGAAGCGTTTCCTGCGGGAGCGCGTCGGCGCGTGACGGAGGGAGCGGATGACGGCCTCGCTCATCGTCCCCTGCTGGAACTGCGCCGCGACGCTCGGTCGCTGCCTTGCGTGCGTGCGTGCGCAGACGCATCCGGACTTCGAGGCGATCTTCGTGGACGACGGCTCGACGGACGCGACCGGCGCGCGCCTCGCGGACGCCGCCCGCGCCGACGCGCGTCTCCGCGTCGTCACGCAGCCGCATCGCGGCGTGAGCGCCGCGCGCAACGCCGGCCTCGACGCCGCGCGCGGCACGTACGTCTTCTTCGCCGACCCCGACGACGCCTTCTCCCCCGACCTGATCGCGAAGGGTGTCGCGGCGATGGAGGCGGACCGGGCGGACTACTGCGTCTTCCCCTATCGCGAGAAGGAGGAGGGCGCGGCCGCTTTCCACATCGTGCCGTTGAAAGGCCCCTGCCGCCACTTCTCCAACGCGGAGATCGTCGAGGCGCACATGAGCCGCCTCTTCGGCTACTCGGCCGCGCACGTGCGGGTCTGGTACGCGGGCGCGCCGCTCGCCGCGCACCGCCTGCAGGGCGGCGTGTGGCGGTGTGTCTACCGGCGCGCCCTCATCGAGGCGCGGCACGTGCGCTTCGACGAACGGATCGAACTCTACGAGGATGCGCTCTTCAACTGCGCGTACATGCTGGAGGCGGAGCGGATGACGTGCGTGGCGGAACCGCTCTACGACTACATCCTCTCGCCGCGCGGTGCCGTCGCGCGCCTGCGGGGCGGCGTGCGTGAACTGCGGAACAAGCTGGAGCTGCTGCGGGCCCGGAAGGAGCTTGACGCGGCAAGCGGCGGACGGCTTGGCCCGATGTACGCGGGGTCGTGCGTGTTCTCGCTCCTGGAGATGCTGCGGATCGTCCTCTCCGGGCGCGCGCCGCTTGGCGAGGGTCTGCGCCTCGTCGACGCCTACGGGCGCGATCCGGTTGTGCGCGCCGCCCTGCGCGCGTTCCCGCTCTCCGCGCGGCATCCCGCCCTCGCGCTCGCGGTGTGGACGCTCCGCGCGCGCTTCCGCTGAGGCCGCAACGAGATTGCCCGCAACGGGCAAATGCGGTATACTTGCAGACACATTTCATTCACCAAGGAGTACGTATGAAGAAGCTGATGATTGCCACTGCGGCGGCGGGTCTTTCCGCCTCGCTCTTCGCCGGTCTCTACGGCGACACGCCGGACGCGAAGCACGCCTGGGCCGTCCACGACATGAACCGCCCGAACCCCGTCAAGGTCGAGCCGGGGCGCGAGGTCGGCCAGCCGCCGAGCGACGCCATCGTCCTCTTCGACGGCACGCGCGAGAGCTTCGAGAAGAACTGGTGCGATTCGAAGGGCGGCCCCACGAAGTGGAAGTTCGTGAACGGCACGCTGGAGTCGGTGCGTGCCGCCGGCAACATCTGCTCCCGCCAGACGTTCGGCGACGTGCAGCTGCACGTCGAGTGGCAGGCACCCGTGAAGGTCGAGGGCATGGGCCAGGGACGCGGCAATTCGGGCGTGTTCGTGCTGGGCGGACACTACGAGGTGCAGGTGCTGGACAGCTACGAGACGAACCCCGCCGACATGAAGAACCCGAACTACGCGGACGGACAGGCCGGTTCGGTCTACGGGCAGAACCCGCCGCTCGTGAACCCCACCCGCCGTCCGGGCGAGTGGCAGACGTACGACATCGTGTTCCACCAGCCGATCTTCGACGGCAACCGCCTCGTCCACCCCGGCTCGCTCACGGTCTTCCTGAACGGCGTCCTCGTGCAGGACCACTGGGAGCTTGAGGGCCACACCTGGCACTGCCGCCGCGCCGCGCAGGAGAAGCCGCCGGCCACGAAGGGCTCGATCCAGTTCCAGGACCACGGCAACCCCGTCCACTTCCGCAACGTGTGGGTGCGCGAGCTGCCGAGCCGCTACGCGAACACGACGCACGGCACCTTCCTCGCGAAGGAGGCCGACGTGACGGCGCTCCGCCGCGAGACGGCCGCGAAGCTCTTCGCGAAGATCGACCAGACGAAGTGCGGGGCCGATCAGGTCAACCAGATCCTCGAAGTGATCGCCTACTCGAAGGACGAGCCGTTCCTCGGCGCGTGCAAGAAGATCTGCGCGGGCTACCTCGCGAAGCTGAACGCGATGGACGACAAGGCGCTTGACGCGAACAAGGGCGCGATCCTCTCCGTGAAGCGTTCGGCCGACGTGCTGAAGCGCAACAAGGTCGTCGAGAACTGCCCGCTCTGCGCGAAGATCCTCTCGATCGTCGAGCAGAAGGGCTGGAACAAGAAGAAGTAGCGGACGGATGGCGCGGAAGATCCAACCCTGCGTGCTGACCATCGCGGGCAGCGACTCCGGCGGCAACGCCGGGGTCCAGGCGGATCTTCGGGCGTTCCACTGCTACGGACTGCACGGCTGCACGGTGTTCGCGGCGCTCACGGCGCAGAACCCGCGCGGCGTGCGGAGCGTCCTGGACGTGCCGGCGGCGTTCATCGCGGACCAGCTGGACGCCGTCTTCGAGATGTACAACGTGCGCGCGCTCAAGACGGGCATGCTCGCGACGCCCGAGGCGATCGAGGTCGTCGCGGAGCGGCTTCGCGCCGTGCCGCGCGTGAAGAAGGTCATCGACCCGGTGATGGTCGCGACGAGCGGCGCGAAGCTCATTTCGGACGAGGCGGTCGCCGTGCTTCGGGAGAGGCTGTTGCCGCTCGCGACGCTCATCACGCCCAATCTGCCCGAGGCGGCGGCGCTGCTGGGGCATCCCGTCGGGCCGGGCGCGGGCATGGTGGCGGCGGCGCGGGAGCTGGCGCAGCGGTTCGGGTGCGCCGTTCTGGTGAAGGGCGGGCATGCGGTCGTGGACGGCGAGGGCGGAATTGCGGAGGACGTACTCTTCGACGGACGGCGCGTGCGGGTGTTTGGGAAGCCGGTCGTGCCGCATCCGGTGTCCACGCATGGAACGGGGTGTTCGCTTGCGGCGGCGCTTGCGGCGGAACTGGCGCGCGGGGCGTCCCTTGCGCGGGCGGTCGAAGGAGCGAAGGATTTTGTTTTCGATGCGATCAAGACGTCGTATCGTGTTGGCGAAAACTGTGGGGTTCTGGGAATGCCCAGAGAAAGGTAGGTGGTCATGTCCACGGAAGAATTGAACGACCAGGCGGATTTCGCGGATGACGAGCTGATCATCCGCAAGAAGAAACAGCCCGAGCAGAAGACGGGCGTGACGGCGGCGGGCGTGCTGAAGACGGCTGCGGAGGCGCTGGAGGCGCTGCGGGCGAAGGGCCCCCTCGTGCAGTGCATGACGAACGCGGTGGCGGCGGACTCCACCGCGCGCGCGCTGAAGGCGCTGGGCGCGGCGTACGCGATGGTGG
>ERZ1034928.712-NODE-712-length-14096-cov-42.803789_pt1 | contig 14096 bp, 19 predicted proteins | sample MGYA00520627_ERZ1034928 | MGnify/ENA primary metagenome ERZ1034928 (study PRJEB33766, sample SAMN09781755) | gut metagenome | biome: gut microbiome | host: Homo sapiens | place: Madagascar | study: EMG produced TPA metagenomics assembly of the PRJNA485056 data... | reverse complement strand
TACTTTGAATATCAGATCTTTGCTCGATATATTGAACGTAAGATGGCGTTCTCCTTCTCCACCAATACTGCTTATACTTTCCCAGCTCCGCAAATACATCATCCGGCACCGCGCTTGCCACCAGGCCATACAGCGCCGCCGTGGCGGCTTTCAGCGTCTCTTCCTTTGTAAAACCGTCCGCCGCCGGCAGCTGGCTGCTGGGCACCTTCCCGTCCACCAGGTCGGCCTTCCCGTTCCACTTGGTCCGCTCCGCCGCCGTCACGTGCTTCACCGTGTCCCCCATGTGGGCCGTCAGGTTCTGCTGCACTGCGGCGGCCGCGCCGCTCTCCTCCTTGGCGTTCCATTTGGCCCGCTCCGCCGCCGTGATATGGATGGTGGCGTTCCCGGTGTGGGCGTCCAGCTCCTGCTGCACCGCTGCCGCTGCTCCGGCGTTCTCTTTGCTTTCAATGGCCTGCCGCAGGTCTGCATGGGCCGCGCGGCTCTGGTTGTGCTCCGTCACATAGCCCTGCGCCTCCGCCTTCGTGGCAAAATCGCCGCCGACTATGGCCGACGCCTGATTCGCCCAATATTTGGCGTTGTCGGTATCCTCCCCTTCCCGGGTTCCTGTTCCTCCCACAGCCCAGCTCCGGGCAGATTTTTCACTGGCCGCTGCCGCCGTCTCGCTGCTCTTCGCTGCAGTCTTAGCCGATTCCGCCGCCGTCTGGGCGCTTTCCGCCTTTTCCTGGGCCGCTTTCGCCGCCGCTTTCGCCCTCTCCGCCGCCGCCTGGGCCTTATCCGCCTTAGCCTGGGCACTCTCCGCCGCCGTTTTGGCCTGCGCTGCCGTTGCGGCCGAGCTGGATGCCGTGGTCTCGCTGTACTTCGCTGACGTTTCGCTGGCTTTGGCGTTCTGCTCTGACTGCGCCGCCGCCTCCGCGCTCTTTGCTGCTGCGCTGGCATCCGCCGCCGCAGTGCCCGCGCTGTCTTCCGCCGCCGTTTTGGAGGCTTCCGCAGAAGACGCGGAGCTGGCCGCTGCCGTCTCACTGGCCTTGGCCTGGGCCGCGCTTTCCGCCGCAGCGTCCCGGCTGGCCACCGCCTGGCTGATGGTCCCCTTGATGCCGTCGATCTCCTTCTGCAGCTGCTCCGCCTGACTGGGGGTGGGGTCGCTGGGCTGTCCGGCGTTCTCCTTGAAGGGTGCCTCCTTTACCCACAGTCGGTCCGCCGCGCTGCGCTGCCGCTTGCCGTCCACATAGCCGTCGATCACAAAGGTGCACTCTCCGCACTCCTCCAGGGGCTCCCCGGGGATGGGGCACAGATAGACCCTGGTGCTGGCCGCCGCGTCCTCCAGCAAATTGGTGCCCAGGATGATCTCCACCGGGTCCTCCCCCTTGGCGTTCCACCAGGTGATCTTTTTAGCGTAGCTGTCCCAGCTTGGGTCAAACTCGATCCGCAGACTGGTGCTGTTGGCCTCATGCTGCACCCCCGCGTTCCGGTTGTCCTTGGTGATGTAGCTGCCGTTTACTTTTACCTCAATAATTCTGTCCATGTTGTCACCTCACTGTAAAAGGCGTCCCGTCCTGATCCGCCCCGAGCTAAAAGAAAAGGGCAGTCCCGTCCTGTCCGGTCTGCCCCTATGCCGTGTCATAGAGTAAAGCTCTGTTCCGCGGTCCTATTCTCTTTTACAGCCCGGAGCGGCTGAACTCCTCGCTCTTGGCGTCCATCAGGCGGCTGGTCTCATAGTCCTGGTTGTCGCTGTTGTCCAGCACCTCGGCGAACTTCCGCTTGATCTTTACCCGCACGCCCCGCTCGATCACGCAGTTCTCGCCGTTTACGGCCACGAACACCGGGTCCTTGTACCGCCCGTTGTCCTTGAACAGCTTTACCTCCACGTACTCCTCGCCCCGGGCCAGATCCGCCTTGCGCTTCTCGTCCAGCTGGGGGTCCATGCCCACGCTCTCCTTGGCCTGGGCCACGATCTTGGCGGCCTCTGCCTTGGCCATCTCCAGCATCTGCCGTACCTGCTCCTGCACCTCGTCCATGGTGGGGTTCTTCTTGTCTGCCATATTGGTTCCTCCTTACGTCCCGTCCCCCGCCCCAGTCGGGGCGGGGGTTTGGGTCAATGTCCTATCCGCTCAGTTGCTGGCGGAGTCGAAGGTGCTGCAGCTCTCGATGCGCACCATAAACTGCTCCACCAGGCGCTCTGCGGTCTTGGTGGCCTTCCAGCCCACGGTGGCCCGCTGGTTCAGGGCGTCGGCAGTACCGGCGCTGCCCAGCTGCTTCACAATGTGCTCCAGGCCGCCGCCCTCGATCTCGGTCACGCCATAGGCGTTGTCGCCCAGGATCATGGTGGAGTATACCGCCCGGCCGCCGCTGCCGCCGCCCTCGGCCTTGATCTCGTCGCCGTCGGTGGTGGTAATGGCCTTGTCCAGCACGATGCTGGCGGTGCCCGCGGTGCCCGCGTTGGCCCGCAGGATGGTATACAGGGTGTTGCCCGTGCCCACGGTCACCCGCTTGCCGCCCATGGTCATGGCCTCCTCGGGGGTGATGGCCTCGTCGATGGCCACCACGTCGCTGGCGGTAGAGGTGGTGCTCTTGGCGGTCACCTTGGTGGCGCTGCCCACCAGTACGGCGGCCTTGAAGATCTTGGCTTCGGTAGTCTCCACAAAGCGCACGCCCGCAATGCGGCCGATCTCGCCCTCATACCAGTCCTTGGGGTCGTAGTCCTTTACCTTCTCCCACTTGGGGTCGTTGGTCAGGTCGTAGGCCACGTCGGGGTGGATGATGCCCACAAAGCTGTCGCCGATCTTGTCGGCGTTCTGGGTCTTCAGGGCCCGTACAGCCTTCTTGATGTCGTCCACGGTCAGGTAGCAGTTGCTGGCTTCGGTGTCGCTTCCGCCCACCAGGTTGGCCCGGCTGGTCACGCCGCCGGAGTAGATGACGTTGGTGCCGCCGTTCATTACCTCCCGGGTGATGGTGTCCAGAGTAGCGCCCGCCTGGTTGCCCAGCAGCTTGGTGGCCTGCACCAGGTTGTTGTCAATGGCGGTCAGCATCAGGATGTCAGACAGGGTGACGTAGCCGCCGTACTGCCGCACCTCAGAGGTGATGGTGGTCACGGTCAGGCTCTGGCCGTCGGGGGTCACGCCCTCCTGCAGCACGCTCAGCAGCTTGGGCAGGGGGCTGTACTTGCGGAACTCGATGATCTTGCCGCCGTTCTTGGGAATGGGGTGCTTCTGGGCAAACTGGTCGTGTACCAGCTTGGGCAGGGCGTTGTCGATCAGGTAGTCGCTGTAATACACCTTCATCTCGTCGGACAGGCCGTCGGAATGGGTGGTCTGGGTGTTCAGGTTGGAAAACAGCTGCAAATCAAAGATAGTGTCTTTTACATTCATCATTTCGTGATCTCCTTTCCTGCGGGTCAGAACTGGATGCTCTCTCCCCGCTGTACCCGGCGTGCGATCTCCGCCCGCTCCGCGCGGGTCAGGTTGTGCACGTCATTCTTTACGATCACGGCGCTCTGGCTGGAGGTCCCGTTCTCCGCCGGTCTGGCGGCCTTGCTCTGGATCTTGGCCGCCATCTGCTGTCCCGCCGTCTGTGCGGCGGTCTTGGCGGCTGCGGCCTTGATCTCCTCCATGTGCATCAGCTCATAGGCTTGCTTTACGCTCACCCCGGCGTGCAGCAGTCCAAGGAAGTCCCGGTTGGTGGCCTCGGCTCTCAGGTCAAAGGTGGGGTACAGCTGCTTTACGGCCTCCCCCTGCTTGTACCACTGGGCCAGCTGCTCGTTGGCCTGCCGCTCCCCCTCCTGCCGGTTCTGCATCTGCTTCAGCTGGGCGTTCTCCCGCTCCAGCTTCTGCATCTGCTTATACTGCTCCACGGTCATGCCCGCCTCCTCGGCGGCCTCGCCCCAATAGGCGCTGTCGTCCTCCAGGGCGGTCTGCAGCTTGCCGATATCGTTGTTTTCGATGCCGTAACGCTGCATCAGCATGTCCATAATGGGCTTCTGCGCATTCAGGCTGTCCTCCAGCCCTTTTGTCTGCTTGAAGCGCCGGTTGAATGCCTCCTGGAACTTCTCGGCGTAGATGTCCTTATACTCCCCGCCGATCAGCTCGTCAAAAGCTCTCCTCCGCTCCTCCAGCGTGTTGGAGGTGGTCTCCACCCCCGCCTGCTTGGCCTTGCCCTGGCCATTCTCCCCGGCGTCGGGAGGCTGTGCGGCCCCGGCGGCGGGAGCGTCCCCCTGCCTGCCGAATACCACGTTCTTGAACTCGCCCGTGTTGGAGCGGCGGCTGCCTCCGCTCCTGCCCTTTGTCTCAGCCTTTGGCAATGCGCCCTCCTGTCCCTGCGGGCCGCCGGTCTCTCCACCGGCTGCCGGTGCCGCTGCCGCGCCGTCAAACAGCTGCAGGTCCAGTTCGGGCAAAGTGTTTCTGTGCTGCATGTCTCCATGCCCCTTTCTCACGGTCTTTCCCGAGAGTCAGCCGCCTTGCGCGGCGTCTATGACTTCCACATGCTGTGGATACTTTCTTGCGATCTCCTTCATTCCGCACAGGGCCACCGTAAAGGCCCCGTCACCGCCCCGGCAGACACACTCCACGTCTCCGCTGTCCGCCCTGCATCCAATCACGTCCCCGCCCAGCTTTTCAGCGCTAACCAGCAGGGCGTAGGTCAGGGCCGATACCCCGGCGCACACGATGTCCGCTCCGTGGGGTCCGTAGTCTGCGTGCCCCTTTACGGTCAGCCGGTGCAGGTCTCCCGCCTGGTCGTGCCGTACCCGTATCATTGCCGGTTCATATCCGGGGTAGCTCTGGATGCCAGCTTCTCCCCGTAGGATGTCATGGTGCCGGTCTCCGCCTTCTTCTGGGCACTCTCCCCGCCCCCACTGGGGGCTGTGGGCTGGGCTGCGGCCCCCAGGTCGCCCAGGCCGATCAGGTCCTCCCCGGTCAGCTGCTGTACGATCATTCCCAGCTTTGTCACCTGCTCCTGCATCATGGCCAGCTGGTTCATCAGGGTCTGCCCCTGCTGCACCTTGTCCTTCACCTTCTGCTTGCCGTCAAAGTCCATCATGTCAATGGCCGTCAGACTCTGCTCCGCAAGCTGGGGGTTGAAAAAGCCCAGCTGATACAGCTCCTTGGCCAGCTCGTTCTGGCTCATTTTGCTGTATGGGCTCCGCTTCTGGGGCTTTACCACAATGTCAAATACCGGCCTGCGCCAGCTCTGGGCGTATCCCGGCTCCAGCTCCTGTCCCGGATAGGCCGGTCCCACCGGCTGCCCCTGGATGGACGCATTGCTGAACTGGATGTACTCGTTCTGCCCCGTCTCCCCCGTGATTCGGAAGGAGCGGGCCTCGTCGTAAAACTGCCGGATCAGCTCAATGGCCAGGTAGCACTCCTGGGTGTAGCTGCGGTAGCTGGCGTTGATCATGTCCCGGCTGGTCTTGTTGCCCGCCTCCTGCAAAGCCGCGATAGCCGCCGCCGCCGTCACGCCTCCGCTGCTGCTGCCCTGGCTCACGTCCCGGTTGCTGCTGGTCTCCTTCAGCTCATCGATTTTCATCTGCAGGGTGTTCAGCACGTTGGTGCCCACCTGCTCCACTTTGATAGGCTGCAAATTGTTGGGGTCGCCCTCATAGTAGACCAGGGGTTTGCTCCAGTCTAAGAACTCCTCCTCGTTGATCCCCGCGCCCTTCTTGGCCAGGTAGCGCACCTTGGCGCTCATCATGCTGTTCTCCAGGATCACCTGGCTCAGTTTGTCGATGTACATCTGGGGGGATTTCATAATGGAGATATACCCAAAGCCAACCGGCGTCCCCTCCTCGGGGAACAGCACGTCCAGCTCAATGGGATATCTCCCGTGGGCGTAAAAGCCGTCGGGATACTGCTCCGGCTCGTTCTCGCTGGCAAACAGCACCTGGCTGCCCACGAATTTGCAATAGTGCAACACCGTCTTGCCCAGCCCTGCGGGCTTTTTGTAGTACCAGTCCACCACCACGCTCTTGTTGCTGGTGTCCACGTTGTCGTCGTGGACATACTGCTTGATGTCGATGATCTGGCCCCCCAGCTTGCCCTTCAGCTGGGGGTATTCCTGCTCCAGCAGGTCGTTGTCCTTCAGGTCCACCACAAACAGGTTCCGGCTGGCCTGCAGATCCGTGATCCCCGGCTCCCAGAAGATGTTCAGGATGTCCATAAACCGGATGTCCACGTCTCCCAGGCCGTTCTCGAGCGATTGGTTCCAGAACACACCCTTGGCGCTCACCCCGTGCTTCAGCTTGTACCAGGCCGCCTGGGAATAGGTGTGCTCATACTCGTTGCGCTCAAATACCACCGGCAGCACGGCGCTCAATGTCTGAGCGTCGCTCTCGTCCTGGCGCTCCCGGGGCAGCACGTTGGGCTCCGGGTAGTTGTCCATCATGTCCGCGTGCTTGTTGCTGATGGAATTGAACATCCAGGCGGAGGTGGGCTCCGGTCTGGCCTCCTGGCCGGTGGGCGCCTTCTTGTCCCGGATCACGTCCCAGTGCCGCAGCTTCCACCACCGCTCCTCCTCCACGATCCGGGTCTCCAGGTTGGCCTTGCACCCCTTGTAGTCCTTCAGGGTCTGAATGGCCCGCTCCACGGCCTTTTTGTCAATGGGGCCCTCCCCCATGACCGTGGGTGCCTCCTGTCTGCCCGCCGTGTCGTTTACCGGCTCCGGCTGGCTGTCCATCAGCCCCAGCTTCCTGGCCGCCATGGGGAGATAATCCATAATGGTTTTGCCCAGACTGTTGGGCGTGTTCATGTCCAATTCCGTGTCCCTCCTTTGGTCTGTCACGCTGTAAAACCGTCCTCTCCCCAACGTGACCGCTGACGTTGGGTCACATTGGGGGCTTGAATGGCCACCTTCCCCCCTGTGGGTGGAAGGCTTTGGGGGTCATAGGGGGCGCAGCCCCCTATCCCTCAAAATGGGTGGGTCGGGTGGGTTTAATATTTCCTGTACCACTGGTACCTGTCATACTGTTTTTCACTCTCCAGCGGATTAAACTCCCTGACCACCGGCTCCGCCTTGATCCTGGCCTCGATGGGGTTGGCCATCAGCAGATAGCGGCAGGCGTCGTAGGCGTGGTCCTCTCCGTCCGTGTCCACGTCCTCCACGTCCTTCTCGTCATAGACCAAGTTCGGCACCGTCCGGATAAAGTGTCTGCATGTGCTGAATACATACAGCATGGGCTCCCCGCCCTCGTCAAAGGCCAGCCGGTGGTGCATCTGCATCTTGCCGTCCAGCCGGGCGTTGTCGCCCTTTTCCCAGTAGATGCGTTCCCGCTCAAACAGATCCCCGATGCTCTCCCCGCTCTGGCTGCCCCAGATGGCGGGGTCGCCGATCCGGCTGATCTGCCGCCCTCTCAGGTTGGGGTCCTCCCCCTCGATCCGCTGCATCTCCCGGGCCACCTGGGCGGGCTCCAGCTTAACCCCTGTGTTGGGCGTTCCTGTGCAGCCGTAATACTCCCGGATCAGATACATCCGCCGCTGCTCGTCCACGGCGGCCCAGTAAATGGCAAAGGGCCGGGCGTAGCCCCAGTCCATGCCGCACCAGATCCACCAGTGCCCCGGCACCCTGAACGGGGAGATCACATGGGTGCCGGTCCGGTCTCCGTAGTGCCTGCTGTCGTTGCGCCACTCCGTGAAAACCTGGCCGGAGAAGCTGTCCCAGTTGCCGTACAGCAGGGCGTTTTTCTCCGCCTCCGGCATACTGGCCAGCCGCTGTACATACATGGGGTCGTTCTTCAGCAGGGCCGGGTTGTCCCATACGCTGCTTGGCACAAAGATCCGCCTCTGCTCCCTTGTCACCGTCCCGCCCCCCGGCTCCTGCCAGGTCACCTCCTCGGTCACCGGCGTCATAGGGGCCGCCGCCGTGATAAACCGCTCCTTCACCCAGCCGTGGCCCACACCGCCGGGGTTTGCTGTGGCCCGGATGTATACCCGTGTCCCCGGTCCGTTGGGCCGGTTCCGGGAGAACAGATAGCTGTATTCCTCCCAGGTAAAGTGGGTCAGCTCGTCAAAGGCGATAAAGTCGTATGCCTGCCCCTGATACTGGATCTTGTCCTGGGGCCGGTTTAAACTGCCGAAGATGATCTTGGCCCCGCTGGGGAAGGTCCAGGTGTGGCTGGAGCCGTTGTACCGTGCCTTGGGATAGGCTCGGGGGTAATAGTTCAGGGTCTTGTCGATCAGCTCCCGCAGCTGTGGATAGGTCTTGCGCAGGATCAGCGCCTTGTAGTGGGGTATGTGTACCTGCCGCAGCGCCTCGATCACCAGGGCGTCGCTCTTGCCGCCCCCCGCCGCCCCGCCGTATAGGGCCTCATACTCCGGCCTGGCCATAAAGATGGCCTGCTTGCGCTGTGGCCGCCAAATCGTCTCAGCCATCCTCTTTGACCTCCGGCATCAGCACCACGCCGCTCTCGCCGCGGCTGTCCGCCTTGCCCATCATGGTCCACTTGTCGATCAGTGTCCCGATGGCCGTGGTGATCTGGCTGGGTGTGGCCTGAGCCAGCTTGTCCGGGTCGTTCAGGGCCATCAGCCCCTTCTGGATGATCTGACACACCAGGTCCTTCTGACTGTCCATGTAGTCCAGCACGTCAGCCGTGTTCTCCAGCTTTTTTTGCTCGTACAGTTCTGCAACCTCTGCATTTTCCTGCACTAACTTCTTCACCGTATTCAAAGCGCACCCGTTGAGCTTTGCCGTGGCGTTATAACTGCCCAACTGCACATAGTCCGCCAGTATTTTCTTTTTCTGCCGGTCTGTCAGCCTTGCAGCCATTCCCACCACCTCAAATCATTTTTTGCTGCCGGCCCCCGCCCCTGGCTCCACTGCAGCAGATCTACCCGCCCCAGAGGGGCCGCACATTTTCCGTTTCAAGCCGCCTTTTCCGCCGGACGGGCGGCACGCTCCCCGGCAACCGTGTTATTTCTCGCCGCTCCATACACGGATCAAGCGACTTGGCGCAGACAGCGGGGCTCGAACCCGCGACCCTTACTCCCGGCCCAATAAAACCGGTGGCTCTTGCCATCTGAGCTATGTCTGCATATGCCCTGCGGCACGGTGGCGCACCGCAGGTCACAGGAGGTTTTGGGCGGTGGGGGCTCCCGCCGCGTCTATTGTCTCATCTGGTTAAAGAAAAAAACACGGACAAACTTGCCCGGTTTTTCTTTTTTGCCCTTGACACAGAAAAAAGAGCGCACCCACCTCTGGGTACGCTCTTTTCTCATCTCTGCGTCAGGGGCGCGTCAAAACCCCGCTTTTTTTCCTGCTTTAATGTCAGCCGGGAGTAGCACTTGTCCCCCTCCCTCACTCTGGCCATCCCCGTGTCCAGCATGTAGTGGCAGGCCATGTCGATCTTTACCGAGGAAAACTGTTTGTAGTAAATGCAGCGTCGGCACTGTTCGCGGTTCATTCTCTCTATCTCCCTGTGTAGCGTTTTAATTCCGGGTAGCGCGTCTCAAAGGGGATCACCGTCATGTGGTGCTTGGCGATCTCCTGCAGTTCCCGGTCCATGTGCACCCGGTAGTAGTCCTGCTCGTTGTCCCGAGTGATCGCCCCGGCGTACTCCCGCCGCACCTGCTGGGCCAGCTCCGTCAGCTCCATGATCCGCTGGTAGCCCAGCTCCAGTTTGTCATACCTGGCCAGCGCGATCTGCCAGCAGTCGATGTCATACTGCCGCGTGATCCGCTCCGCCGTGGCCATGGCCTCCTCCTGTATCCGGCGCTGCCGCTCCAGAAACCCGCTTGCCATCTCTCTCTTTGCTCCTTCCCAGTAAGTCGTCGGTAGTGCAGCTAAAGATCTCCGCCATGCGGCACAGCATCACCGGCGAGGGCAGCCCGTCCCGGCTCTCCCACCGCCGCACGTTTCGCTCATGCACTCCCAGCATATACGCCAGCATCGGCTGGCTGATGCCCTTGTCCGTCCGGCGGCAGAAGATCTGGTAGCTCACCGCCTTCTTCAGCTCTGCCTTAGTCATACGTATCTTTCCGGGGGGACAGCTCCCGGTATTTCTGCATGTACCAGTCGCTCTTTTTCAGGTCCTGCGCCCCGTTCTTGTCCGCCGCCCGGTAGCGGTACTTCCAGGCATTCAGCAGGCAAAAGGTCCGCACCGCATTTGCCCCGAATACCAGCTCCATCTCCTCCAGACACTCCATCCCGCCCTCTCGGCAGTAGTGCTTGGGGTGATTGATAGGGTCATATTTCTTCTTTTCCATAGCCTGCACCGTCCTTTCGCTCCCCTCTGCTGCAAAAATCGTCGGGCTTGCGGCGCAGCAAGCCGCAGACCATGCAGAACGTCCCGTACAGGTGGGCGCAGTCCTTGCACCGCACCACCGGGGCCACGTCTGCGGCGGGTTGCCGTTTTACATACCTAATGAGAGTTTGTCCAATAACCTGTCCCATGCCGCGATGATCCATGGCAGCGGTCAAATCGCCTATCAGCGCTTCCAGTTCAATGTATTTCGCCATTTTCCTTCTCCTTTTCAGGTCTGGGATTCGGCACCGGAATCATTCGGCACTTCTCCGTTGCGCAATTGGCCACATATCTCATGGCTACTGATGCAAGCGTGATATCGGCCAGAAAAGCCGCCGCATCATCTTCCCCACGGCCATCAAAATTTTTCTTCAGGAGCCACATGGCCATAACTTTTCCCACCTGCTCCAGATTGTCAGCGGCTTGCTCCCATTTATCTTTCGGCAGTGCATAGCCGATCTCAATTTTTACATCAGCCATCTTTTACCTCCAATGCTTTCTCCGCTTCCTCGCGGGTCAGGAATACGGTCTTCCCAAATTTTTCTTTATCAACGGGGAATACACGTCCGTTGGAATACTGGATGTGAAAGAATGATGTTTCGGGGCCCATCCCTATAAATACGACCTTCACACGGTACGGCCTGTCGGACAGCCTGTATCTATCCCCGCAAATAGATATGTTCGTCCACAGCTCATCTCCCACCTTGCAAGGAAGCACCACTATGCGCCCCTCACCGTATGCTTTTATCCGACCTTCCAGCCGGGCAGCATACCGTTTGCTGTCCTCATAGGCCATGCCCATCTTTACGATCTCTTCTGGGCTGAGCCCCGTATCCTCGTAATCTGCCAGGCGTTGGGCCGCAGCTACATAGTCATGGTCTTTCACCCATACCCCGTAGATCTCCTTTGGGTCGGGACAGTTCTCTACTCGCTCAGTCAGTCGTTCCATCTTCACCCCTCCAGCATCAGCTGTCCCTCGGTGTACGCCTGATACAGCGTTCTCCCGCTCTTGTCGGCCAGATACGGCAGGAACACCTCGTCCACCGGCACGTCGCAGCTTTCCACCAAGGCCAGCTGCGCCAGCACCCAGTCCCGGATATTCCGCCATGCTGTCCGTTCAGCCTGGTCTCGGTCAGCCTTGATTCGCTGCTTAGCGAACACCCGCAGCGTCCCCTCGACCCCGGCGGGGAGTACAAAGCCCCGCATCCCGTTTGAGGTCTGGAGTGCGAACGTCACCGCCACAGGCTTTCCGCCGTCGTAGTCCACCATGATTTTGGCGGCTCCCGACCGGGCCAGTGCCCCCTGAATCTCCCCCAGGCTGGTGTATACATCCACCCCGCTGGTGTAATTCTTAATTGCCATCTTGTACCTCCTGTATCTCTGGCAGGTGCCACTCCTCTTCCCTCACCCGGAAAGCATCACCCAGCTGCACGGTATCCGGGAAATTGTGCTGTGTAGTCTGGATGGCGTACTTGTCGATCTCGGTTGCGTAGTAGGTTGTGATGTTTACACCAAGCTTGTCCAGCGCGATATGCCCGCAGCTCATGCCATCGTACATGGAAAGCACTTCCACCGGCCCCTCTGTCAGCCCGGTAAAGTGGCTCATAATGTGGGCGATCACGTCCACCGTCCAGCCATTGCCCAGCATCTTATACGCCTGGGTGTCGCTGACGGGAAAAGCGTATGTGTCCGGTACGGTCTGGAGACGTTTACATTCCGTCACGGTCAGCTTGCGGATGATGTAGCAGCCGTCTCGCAGCTTGATGGGGTACTCCTTGCCCTTGATAGTGATACGCCCATCCCGCACCTGATAGATCGGCTTGTCCAGCGTCCCGCAGTATTCGTACATTTCGCACGAGGTCGTCAGGCAGTTGGTTTTCTCCCGCATGGCGCGGCCCCGGCGGGTCTTGCTCTGCGGCATCGCCATGTCCACGCACTCCCCCGGGTAAATATCCACATACCCCTGCTTCGTCGCCTCCCGCACCCGCAGGGCTGGTCCTGTCTCCTCGATAACCAGACGGCTTTGGTGCCCTGTGGCCGTCACGGCGTTTCTCTTTTGGTCCTCCCGCATTTCAAAGGCGGATCCATTCCCCCGCCCGCGCCACGCCATACCGGCAGGCACGGAATAAAGTCCGGTTTTTGCTCCCACGTCTCCGCCGTTCCCACAGAGGGTCACGCTTTTCCCGTCCGGGCTGTAAACACGGTATTGCTGGCAGTCAAAGCTCTGGTCCTTGGCCTCGTTCTCGATGGTCCCGACCCGTACCGGCTCCGCCGCCATAAGCCGTGAATAAGAGTGTTGCTTCTTCGGGTCATAAAGGCCCGCAGTCTTGCCGTAGTGCGCATCAAGTGTATACGCCTTTTCCCTCCACGCAGTGCCGGTCTCCAAAATATCCCGCAGCAGGATGCCCCGGTCCTCTGGCTGCTCCACCGGCACTTGACTGTATGTGCCGTCCGGCTCTCGCTTACCCACCCAATACAGCCGCTGGCGGTTCTGCGCCGATACCAGTGCGGAGTTGATAAGCACCGGCTCCACGCCCAACTCCGCCGTGATCTGTGCCCGGATGGCGGGCGACATGCTTTTATTGTTTTCGTACAGGAAAAAATCCGGCTGGTACTTGTCTCGGGCGATCACATAGTTGCGGAACAGCTCCCAGCCGATGCCCTCCGCTTTTGTCTCCCGGTTCTTGGTCTGCGCGATGCTCCAGTGAGCTAAGTGCATGGAGACCCGCCGATAAGCAGTTTAACCATGCAAAACCACCTCCTCCGAATACCTAAATTTATATCCGCCGGTCGATTTGTAACGGCGTTTCCCCTTGCACGCCTCCTGCGATTCCTCGCAGGCTATTAAAACTTTCATCGGCGGGCCTCACTTTCGGCCCTGAACCGTTGTTCCAGTTCAAACACGCCGCGCGGCTTGCCTTTGTAATAGCCTTTCATTGGCCTGTCTATTTTCCGTTGCAGGTCTTTCAGGCGCTCCCAGTATTCCGGCAGGTAAATACACATATTCCGCAGTTCCCGCAGGTTCTTGTTGCAGCAGCACCAGCACGAAACACGGTCCAGCACGTCATAAAGGCGGATCGTGCCCTCCAGCCACGAAAACCCGTTTTCATAGCAATATGCCAGGGCGTCGGCTTCCGTCATGCCCCACTCCGCCAGCGGGTGCAGTTTATACGGCTTCCGTTCTTTTTCCAGTCGCGGCGTTTCGTCGGCAGCTATGCCAACGTAAACCATAGCGCCCCGTGCCTCCGCGTACCTGTCTATGGCTTTCAGCTTCCCCGTGGTTCCCCAGCGGCAGAGGCCGCCACACCAGCCATAACCTTGGTGTGTGCCTTTCTGCTTACTGCAAACCGGCCTTTCCAGCATATCAAACAGGAACGGGTTTTCCGGCTCCAGTCTGGTGTACTTGATCCCCAGCTGCTCCAGGCATGGCAGCATTTGATCCCGTGTGTGGTAAATCGCCTCGAACTCCATTCCGGTGTCGTAGAAAACCACCTCGTTCAGCGGGTAGTCCTTGGCAATCAGCATTAGGAGCATGGCCAGGCTGTCTTTGCCCCAGCTTACGCTTGCAATGTGGTACACCAGCCTTACCTCCCCGTACTCCCATACCCATTATCCCCTCTGGGCCCGCCCTGGATCTCCTCCGCCTGCTCCACTTTGACGTACAGCACCGGCAGCACCACCAGCTGGGTGATCTTGTCCCCCCGGCTAAACTGCTTGGCCTCGGTGCCGTGGTTGTACAGTTTGACCAGGATGGTCCCGGTGTAGCCCTCGTCAATAACGCCCTCTGACACGATCCCGTCCTTGACGTTCAGTCCGCTTTTGCTCTTGAGCATCCCCACCGTCCCGGGCGGCAGCTGGATATGCACCCCGGTGT
>ERZ1034928.711-NODE-711-length-14103-cov-5.718679_pt1 | contig 14103 bp, 18 predicted proteins | sample MGYA00520627_ERZ1034928 | MGnify/ENA primary metagenome ERZ1034928 (study PRJEB33766, sample SAMN09781755) | gut metagenome | biome: gut microbiome | host: Homo sapiens | place: Madagascar | study: EMG produced TPA metagenomics assembly of the PRJNA485056 data set... | reverse complement strand
CGCCGATACCAAGGCAGTCAATGCACAAACGGCCGCAGCAGCAGCACAGGCCACAGCAGACGCCGCCGCGACAAAGACAGAAGTGACCAACAGTTTGGCACTGAAAGAAGATACTTCAAATAAAAAAGGTAGCATCACTGCAGAAAATCAGAGTTCTGCATCTTTGTTCCCAACAATCGGTGCTGTTACCGAATGGACAAACAATAAGATTACTGAGTTGAGTAAATCTGGTTTGCCAGTTAACCCAGATAACATCAATGATAATTCTATTGGTGGTTCAAAATTGTCAAATGGTGCAGTTACAACTGAAAAAATCGCAGATGGTGCGGTAACCGAAGGCAAACTGTCCACAGAACTGGCGGGCAAGGTTAACAATGCGCAAACATCAGAACAAGTATCTGCTGCAATCGCCGATGCAATCAAAGGTAAAGCCGACAAAGCCACAACATTGGAGGGTTACGGCATCACGGACGCAATGACAGAAACCGAAGTCAAGGGTTATGCGGTTCCAAAACCAAGCACAGAATGCACCGCGGAATCTGGCCGTTGCGTATTGTCTGTTGATACAGCTGGTTTACCATACTGGATGGACGTGACAAAACCAATCGATGACGAAACATCAGGTAACTAATAAAAATAAAATAAAAATGAAAAAATTAACAGCTGGCATTTTGACAGTTATGCTGGGAATCGTTGCGGCGAACTCTGCTGATGCTTCTATCGCGTCCAAGGGTTACGTTGATGCCCAGGTTGGTGCAAAGGTATCTACATCTGACTTTGATACATTCAAAACAGACAACACAGCGGCAATCGCTGATGCCAAGAAAGCCGGTACAGATGCGAACGCGGCATTAGAAACATACAAAACAACTGCATCTAATACATTTGCAACCCAAACAGCATTAACCGATGGTTTGAAAAATAAACAGAATACATTGACCGCTGCTGACTTTGTAAAAGACGGCACAGGAAACGTTGTGACCGCCGTGACAGTTGGTACCGATGGCAAAATTAAATACTCCACAGCAAGTGTTGCCACATCAGAAGAATTAGGCAATTTGCAAACAACAGTTGCGGGTCACACCACAAAATTGGACACGTTGACTGGCACAGCTGAAACAGACGGTTCTGTTGCAAAATCTATTGCAGATGCAATTTCTGGCGAAGTAACCCGTGCAAATGCTGCATATGCAACCGCCGCACAGGGTGCAAAGGCCGATACAGCGGTTCAGCCAGCAGCGATTGCCGATATGGAAACAAAAGCAAATGCAGCTGCGACATATGCGACCAAGGCCGAATTGGGTGCTAAGGCAGACAAATCAACAATCGGTGAAGTTCCAGCAGATAAAACAGTTGTCAAGATGATTGAAGAGGCCAAAACTGCTGTATCTGGTGATACAACCGCGTTAGCGGGTCGTGTTGACACGATTGAAAAGAGTGCTGCGTATACATCCGGCATCACCGCCGAAAAGGTAGCACAAATCGAAACCAACAAGACAGGCGTTGCTGACAACAAAGCAGCAGTAGAAAAAGTTACCAAAGATTTGGCTGATAACTATACCAAGACAGCAGATTTGGGCACATTGGCCAAGGCAGCCCCAGGCGCATGTGCAGAACCAACCAAGAAATGTGCGTTGGTATTTGATGGTACTAACTACACTTGGGAAGTTATCGAACGTGATGCTGAAAACAAGTAATCAGAAAAATAATTGTGTCGTGCCCACACAATGGGCATGACACATAGTCAGGGATTTAACAGGTTATAAAAACGAAGGTTTTGGGAAAAAATGAAAAGATTAACAAGTATTTTGGCGATTTCTGTGATTGCGGTTATGTCCGCGGGGGCGGCGCGTGCTGATATCGCATCAACAACATATGTTGATAACAAAGTATCGCCAGTTTCAGCCAAGGCAAATACCAATGCCAATGAAATCGCAACATTAAAATCAGGCAAGCAAGATAAATCAGCGATGGTTGATTCAACCAGCGAGAACTTGTCTGAATCAAACGATATCAACTATCCCACAGTTGCAGCGGTATACACCATTGCAACCAGTGCATTGGGTAACCAAGTTAACAATAAGTTAGACAAGAAGTTTACAGGCGAGGCCGACAAGAACAAAGCAGTAATAACAGATGACAAGGGTGCAATCACCACAGGTACGATTTCGTCCGCAATGATTACAGATGGTGCGGTAACATCCGCCAAGATTGCCGACGGTACGATTGCAGATGCTGATATCGCAGCGGACGCGGCCATCGCACAGTCCAAAATCGCAGATTTGGCAACTTCTATTGCCGATGCCAAGGGTGCTGGTACAGCGGCGGCGTCTGCGTTGAATACTTATAAAACATCTAATGATGCCGCGGTGAAAGCAGTGAAGACGACGGCTGATAATACAGCGGCTGCGGTGAACAATACGACAACAGGTTTGGCAGCAACAAACAAAATTGCAACAGACAATGCCGAAAAGTTGAAGACCGTGGCGACCAGCGCAACCGTAACCGCATTGACAACACGTGTTGAAACCGCTGAAAATAACATCAAGGGAAAACAGGATAAATTGGTTTCCAGTGGCGCAAATGCGAACATCAGTGGTTCGAATGGTGTAACCGTTACAGTCGGCACCGATGGCAAGATTGCAGTTTCCGGTAATCAGAGCGCAATTAACACAGCAATTGCTGATGCCAAGGGTGCTGGTACAGCGGCGGCATCTGCGTTGAGTGAGTATAAAACATCTAATAATGCCGCCGTTGCAGCGAAAGCAGATACTGCAACCGTAAACGCAGAATTGGCCAAGAAACAGAATACATTGACCCCTGCACAGTTGAAGGCGGCAGATTCTGGGATTACAGCAGACAAGGTAACCACGTATGATGGGTATAATGCGAAAATTACAGCGGCGCAGACAAAAGCTAACAATGCCGTTGTTGCAAATGCCGCGATTACCGCTGGTACGGGTACAAAAATCACATATGATGCCAAAGGTTTGGTAACGGGCAGTGCGTCATTGGCGGCGTCTGATATTCCAACGTTGGCAACATCAAAGATTAGTGGCTTGGAGGCAGCATTGGCGGGTAAAATCCCAGTGCCATCAGAAAACAATACCAAGGGGAAATTGGTGCTGACATATGATTCTGACACAAAAGCGTATGCGTGGGAATCAATTGGTCGTTAATGCATGATAAAAAACGTGGTATGGCGTGAACGCTTTTGCGTCATACCATGTACAAAAGGCACTTGCCATAAAACAGGATTTTTTGGTATTATATTACTGAGAGATTAAATATACAGAATGTAGAGTCATGAAATATATTAAAAGTATCTTTGCTGTTTCAATTGTTGCCATGGCTGTGGTGGGAAATGCGCGTGCAAGTATCGTATCGCAAACAAACATCGTTGGCGGTTCAAATGTATCTGTAACTGTGCCGACATCTGGTACTAACGCGGGCAAGGTTGTTATTTCTGCAACTGATACGAATACGACGTATACAACAGGTACAACGACGTATTCTGGTACAACAAAATTGTATGCGGGCACTGGCAGTGCGACCGATGGTACGCTGACCCAAAAAGCAATTACAGATGCGTTGAGGGGCAAGGCAAACACGGAAAACCTTGGCGATTTAGCATCTTTGGATATTATTACCACGGCCAAGGTCGCGGATGGTGCAATCACATCTGCCAAGATTCTTGATGGTGCGATTGAGGAAGAGGATTTGTCTGACGCGGTAAAAACGAAACTAACTGCAACGGTTCAGACTGTTGACCCTGCAGCGGGCAAGTATGTGACTAACGTGACCAAAGATGGCACAACCGTTAAAGCAACAACAGCATATGTCCAGATTCCTGTTGGTTCGGCAACCGCGCCGACCAGCGTGGCATCAATCTGGGTTGAATAAAAAACGCGCCACCGGCGCGTTTTTTATTAGTGAGAAAGTGACAGAGTGATACAGTGATATAGTGATATAGTGATATAGTTTTAGAATATAAAACTTAAAAACCTTTGTCATTCCGTGGCTTGACCACGGAATCTAGGTGGTGTAATCTTATTTGCATAGCAAATACCGATTTATACATGTACGGATTACAAAAATACTATTACGTTTATATCTTGGCCAGTGACACAAATGGCACACTCTATATTGGCTTTACCAGTAATTTACCACAACGCATATATGAACATAAGAATCATCTAACGCCGGGGTTCACCAGTAAATACGACGTATGCAAGTTGGTGTATTTCGAACGCTTTACAGACGTGCATGATGCGATAAGGCACGAAAAACGTCTGAAAGAATGGAAAAGGAATTGGAAGAAAGATTTAATAGAAAAATATAATCCAGAATGGCGTGATTTATATGATGATTTGCATCAACTGATATAACAAAAAGCAGTGCGCCATTCGGCGCAACTCTATTTACCTGGATTCCGTGGTCAAGCCACGGAATGACAAAGGTGCTAGTAGTGCAGAAAAACGATTGCGGCAAGGGCGCAAGTCCGCGGGTGACACATGTTTTTAAGTTCTATATTCTAAAACTAATCACTTTATCACTGAATCACTATATCACTTACTCATTCTGTCACTATATTGTGTCCTAGAACAGTGATATCAGGCAGATGCCCAGACCGGCGGCGATAATCGCGCCCAATGTCAATGGCCAGAAATATTTTTTCACGATTGTGTTCGCATGTTCTTGGAATCGCCACAATAAATAACCAACAATTGCAAAACGCCCCGTACGGAATATCGCAGATACACCCAAGAATAATAAAATTGGATAACCTATGAATCCCAACCAGATTGCCAGCAATTTATACGGAATCGGTGTCACCGCGGTCAGTACAATAATCAATATGCCGTACCGTGAAAACATTGGTTTGATTGCTGTTTCTATCAATTCTGGGTTTGAAAATGTTGTTATCAGCCACATGCCAACAGAATCATACAGCCATGCACCAATCATATACGCAATCGCACCACCAACAATTGAACCCAATGCCGCAGCCACAGTGATGGGCAGAGCGCGCCTTTTGTTCGCAATTATGGGCGGGGTCATAAATACCTCTGGCGGGACAAATAAAAATATAGATTCACAAATTGTTAGTAAAAATACAATCCATGTGTATATGGGACTCTCGGATTTTTTCAGAATATATTCAGCAAACTTCATTGATTCTTTCCTGCTGTTGAACAAAATTTACTTGATTGTAAATGAATATCGGCTACATTACAATCAGATAATGATACAGGGGTGATTTTTATGCCAAGAAAACAAATGCCAAGTAATTCCAATCGCGCGGGACGCGTCGCGTCCAAGGTTCAGACGCTGGTCGCAGAAATTCTGCGTGATGATTACAGCGATGATAAATTGCTGGCCGGGGTGTCCTTGGTTGGGGCGGTTGCGCATGGTGGGTTGCAGTTCGTGCGGCTGTTTTATTATTCGCGTGATAAAGACATTCCCGCGGTGCAGCAACGTTTGGACGCGATTACACGTATGGTGCGCTTTGAATTGGCGGCACGTATGAATCAGAAATATGTGCCAGAAATTCGTTTTGAATATGACGATACATTGGAACGCGCCGCGCGAATTGACGCTTTGTTGGAGAATTTGTAAAAATGTGCCCGCCATTTGGCGGGCTCATTTTTTTACTGGATTGCGCGTTATGCGCAGGCAATGACAAATGTAATATGAAAAAAATACGGTTGAAAATTACAATATACTGGTGTATCATTGCCGCATGCATCAAAAAAATATCAGAAATTTTGCAATTGTTGCACATATTGATCATGGTAAATCGACGCTGTCTGATCGGCTAATTGAGTATACAGGCGGTCTGCAATCGCGCGAAATGAAAGCCCAAGTTTTGGATTCTATGGATATAGAACGCGAACGTGGCATTACAATCAAGGCCCAGACAGTGCGTCTGAATTATCATGCGCGTGATGGGCAAACGTATCAGTTAAATTTGATGGACACGCCGGGGCATGTGGACTTTTCTTATGAGGTGTCGCGCAGTTTGGCCGCGTGCGAGGGGGCATTGATTCTGGTCGATGCAACCCAAGGGGTTCAGGCCCAGACGTTGGCAAATGCTTATTTGGCGTTGGACAACGATTTGGAAATGCTGCCAGTGCTGAATAAAATTGATTTGCCGTCCAGCGATGTAGAAGGTACGCGTCAGCAAATAGCAGATGCAATCGGGCTGGACGCGACAAATGCCGTATGCGTTTCTGGGAAAACAGGTGCGGGTGTGCCCGAACTGTTGGAAGAAATCGTTCATAAATTGCCCGCCCCACACGGTAATGAAGATGCCCCAACGCGCGCGTTGTTGGTGGATTCGTGGTATGATTCTTATCTGGGGGTGGTGGTTTTAGTACGCGTGGTTGATGGAAAATTATCACGTGGGCAAAAGATAAAGTTTTTGGCAACTGGTGCGGAATATACGGTTGAAAAAATCGGATATTTTACACCCAAGATGGTTGATGTTGATACCCTGAATACTGGTGAAATTGGTTTTATTATCACGGGTATGAAAACAATTCATGATTGCAAGGTTGGCGATACAATTGCCGATGCCAAGGTGGCGGCCGCCACTGGGGCAGAGGCATTGCCAGGGTTCAAACCGTCTGTGCCTGTGGTATTTTCGTCGTTCTTTCCCGTGGCTGCGGACGATTATCCGACATTGCGTGAAAGCGCAGAAAAGTTGGCGTTAAATGACGCGTCGTTTATGTTCACAACCGAAAAATCATCTGCGCTGGGGTTTGGGTTGCGCTGTGGATTTTTGGGATTATTGCATATGGAAATTATCAGCGAACGCCTGTCGCGCGAATTTAATTTGTCGTTGATAAATACTGTGCCCAGCGTGTTATACAAGGTCTATATGCGTGACGGCAGCGAAATGGATTTGGAAAATCCAGCAGATATGCCTGATGTGACGAAAATTCAATCTATTGAAGAACCATGGGTTCGAGCCACAATTATGATGCCAGATAAATACATGGGCGGAATTATGTCGCTGTGTGCGGAACGCCGTGGCGTCCAAGAAAACGTATCTTATGTTGGTAATCGTGCGGTATTGGTGTATCAATTACCGTTGGCAGAAATCGTGTTTGATTTTTATGACAGGGTAAAATCTATATCTTCGGGGTATGCATCATTTGATTATGTCGTTAATGGTTATCAACCATCTGATTTGGTCAAGGTGTCAATTCTGGTTAACGATGAAAATGTTGAACCGTTATCTTTTATGTGCCATCGCATGTTCGCAGAACGTCGCGGTCGCCAAATCGTGGAAAAACTGAAAGACCTGATACCACGTCATCAGTTCAAAATTCCATTGCAGGCGGCCATTGGTGGCAAAATTATTGCGCGTGAAACAATTGCGGCATATCGTAAAGATGTGACTGCAAAATGTTACGGCGGGGATATCACCCGTAAACGCAAACTGTTGGAGAAGCAGAAGGAGGGGAAAAAGCGTATGCGCACATTTGGGAATGTTGAAATTCCACAAAGCGCATTCATAAACGCACTGAAAGTGTCGTAACAAAAGGAGCCCACGATGCTGATTGACAGAATATGGTACTATATAAAAACAGATACCCAGACGCGCGCCACGGATCGGCTGCGTTATCAAGAACTGAAACTGCAAGAGCAGGTGTTGGCCAAGGAAGCATGTGACGCATATGACGAAATGAGAAAAGGGACGTGTGTTGTCGTGACGTTTCATGAAGGCGAAAATTGGGCCGATGATTATCCCTGCTTTTCATATTACAATACGCATATTTGCCCGCATTTTAGCGAAAACAAGATATGTAATGTGACCGGTTGTAATTCATATCCCGCAAAGCACAAGTATGACATTGCGTACGCGAAGTGGTATGAGGCACATCGCTGTATTAAAAACTTCTGGCGTGATGCACACATTGCACATAATACAAACGGCAAATAACCCAAGGGGGTATAAAATGATACTAGCCAAAATAAAATATTTATTGAAAACAGACAAGGCCACGCGCCGTGCCGATAAAAATGAATATAATATATTGAACGAAAAATACATTAAAACATTCAAAGATGAACAAGATGCCTTTGATGATATGACCATTGTACGTGTGTGCGAAAAAAATAAGCCACAAATGTCTGATAATGCATGCCGTATATCTGTGATTGCTGCCAAGACCAGTCAAATCCGTGATGTTCGTGAATGCGTGTTCTTTCATCGTAATGGTTGTGGTCGTGTGTATTGTCCTTGTTATCCCCAGATGGAAAAATGGGTTCGCGCCCGTACAGAACGCGCTGTATACACCAAAGCATTGAAATGCTTTTGGTTGGACAAGGTAAAAACACGTGGTGGTAAATAAATATTGGGGGAAATTATATGTTTACAGATACTATAAAATATTTTTTCAAAACCAGTGCGATACAACGCCAGTTTGATAAAAAACGTTATGACGCACTGAAAAAATATTATGCGGAATTGGACAACGCGGTTTATGACACATGGCAAAATATTAGTGTCGATTTCCCTGAATTTGCAAATCTGCAAATGTTCGGGGGCTGGTGTATGAAAAACCGCCGCACAATGTCAGGAGATTTGACACAATTTATCAATACTGTGGAATACAGTGTTCCATGTAAAGATTTTAATGAAAATGCATGTTGTGCTAATCGTGGGTGTCCAATGTATGCAAAAAATAAAGAGCATTTTAATGCTGTGCACAAACGCAATATTGTAAAAAAACAGTTGGACTCGTTCTGGGCTGATATATACCAGCACAGATTTCAGAAATAGGAGTAAATTATGTTGATTGACAAGATAAAATATTTTTTCAAAACCGACAAAACAACACGTGCATATGATTTTGCACAATATCGCCAAATCAAGCGCGCTTGTGCAGAAAAACAGCGAGATGTTACAAATGCAATGTGTGAAGTTATGCATACAGAAAATTGCTTTTGGATTGAACCAGACGAATCGGATAGAAATATCGGGTTCTTGGTACCGCAACAGTGTTATACTAAATTCTGTCCACAGTTTAATGACACAAAACCATGCGTATGTACTGCGTGTCATGCGTATAAACTGAATAAAAAATTTTTTGATGTACGTGATGAATACGTGGCGTTATCTGATTCCAAATATTCTTTTTGGAAAAATGCCAATCGTCGTACCCCAGAACAACGCGCTGCGCGCGCTGACGAGGCCCAGCGTGTATATGTAAAGCGGGAACGCGAATTGTCTGAAAAATGCGCCATTGCCGCCGAAAAACAGCGTGCGGCGCAGGATGCGATTTGTACCCCATTGTTTGTACAATCAGACACCCCACGGCGTGAAAGAGAAAACTGCTTGCAAGATGTACATTATGACTCGATGTCTTATTGCGCAGATTACGACCATGGTTTAGACATCAATGTTGTAGAATCATGTAAGCATTTCAACCCAGACAGTGTTTGCAGCCAAGAAAAATGCCCGCATCATATCGATAACAAAAATATGATTCAAGCAACCAAAGAATTCAAAGATGCCCAGCGTGAATACCGTAAGTTCACGGGTAAAGTATGGGAAAAATCAAAATGATAGATAAAATTCTGTATTATCTTAAAACCACACCTGAAAAACGTGCCGCAGACAGGGCGGAATATGATGCGTTGATACGAAAATATGAAAAACAATTGGGCAAGGTTGCGGCAACAGAGGCGGCGTTGCACAGTCCTGTTTTGTCAGATGCTGAATTTCGCAATTCGGAAAAATTCTGCATTATGCACAAAACGGTGCGCGTAAATGATTATTTGAACGATTCGTTAAATGGTCATTTGCCAATGATGGCACAGGAACAAAGGTGTTCTTTGTATCGCCCGTACAAGGGGAATGGTGCGTGTTGGCGCGGCCTGTGTCCGTGTAATGCGAAAAATCTGGCATATTTTGCCGCACGCAAGTATCAACAGAAACTGGAACATATGTTAGATATGTTCTGGGCCAAGAAATATGCGCGCGCCAGATAATATCGGGATAATAAATTATGTTGTTAAAAAAAGTAAAATATTATTTGAAAACATCGGAATCGCAGCGCGCGCTTGATGCCCAAGATGGCGCAGATTTGGCACGCGAATATGTTGCCATAAAAACAAAGCGTGATGCGGCGTTTCAAAAAATATCGTGGGTATTATCATGTGATGATATGAACGTTGGTTTGAACTGCGTAAAGCAGGGGGTGTTCAGGGAATATTATTGTCCTGAATTTTCACAAGATGTGCCATGTAATAATCCAGCGTGTAGATTGCGTGATGCCAATAATCAATATGTTAAATGCAATCAAGAATTTCAGATTGCACGCGCAAAGTTAGATGAGTTTTGGGCTGAAAAATACAACAAGGTAAAATAATATGTTCGCGAAAATAAAATATTTATTGAATACCACACCCGCGCAACGTGTGGCGGACAAGGCGGAATACGATGCGCTGAATTATCAGTGCGATAAATTGTATCATGCGCGTGAATTGGCGTACGATGCAATTTGCAAGTGTGCGCAACCTGATGCAGATTTGTGGAATGTTTTGGCGTGTGTAAAACAGCAGCGGGTGGATTTCTATGAACGCGCGTCGTTTTGGCATCAAGAAGAGTGCGAACATTTTTCATTTTTACGCCCATGCAAAAACGGAAAGTGTCCCAAGGTTTTGGCAAATCATTTATATATATCACGTAATAATGACTATGAACGTGCATTGAATAAATTGAATGATTTTTGGTCAGAAAAATACAAACGGGTAAAATAATATGTTTGAAAAGATAAAATATTACATCAACACAACATCAGCCCAGCGTGCATTATATTCGGCGGAATATAATGAATTGGCACATCGTGCGTCCAAGGCGAAATGTGACATGGATTATGCGTATGATGCACTGGTCAGGGACGTGCCAGTTGATAAATCATTTTATTCTGTGTGCGGGTGTATGAAGGTTCTGGAAATTCCGCCGGTCACGTTTGCTGATGTTTTAACTGCGCTGACATGCCCCAACGGCCCTGTAATTTTACGTAATGAATGTTGGTATTACAATCCATCGCGGTCATGTAATCAGCGCGCGTGTCCATATCACGACAGAAATCAAAATTATTTTGTAAAACGCGAAATTTACCGTGCGGCGTGCGCGGTTCGGAACAGATACTGGCCAAATCTGTACGCGAAAATCAAATAAGGTTAGAAGTAGGTAAAAAAACAGAATAGGGGGCGCATCATGGCACATCAGTTCTTTTTTAATCCGTTTATTTTGGATAATTTGCCTGCGCCCAGTACTGGATTTGATGTTGTTCAGGATTTGTCCGAACCGCGTTTGCGTATGTACATTACCAGTCGCGGGGTAAAAACATTTTTTGTGCGTCATCGCAGCCACGGGCGTGACAAGCGTATAATTATTGGCAATTACCCAGATATGGATATCGAAGATGCGCGCGCCGCGGTGGCGGATGCATTGGTGCGTGCGGATACACCAAAAAATAACAAGCGTCGGAAAATCAAATTCAAAAAATTTATTGATGTATATATGGCGGCGCGCGTGCGTCGTGGGGCGGCATCGCGTGAAAAATTGGTGCGTTCTATCAATCGGCACTTGTCAGGATTGTTTGATAAAAATATTGTCGATATAACGCGTGATGATTGCGTTGCGGTAATTGATGGTATCAGTGGCGCGGCCATTCGTGGTCGCATGCAAGAATTATTACAGAGTATGTTTTCGTACGCTTGTGATGAAGGATATGTGCCCATCAATCCCATTGACGATTTGCCCAAGGTTGTTCAAACACGTCGTGTGCGTCCATTAAATCGTACCAGTTTTTATCGCTTGGTACGGGCGATTAAATCGGTTAAATCGCCAAATATGCGTGCGGCATTTTTTATGTTGGTGTATGGTTTTGCGCCGAAATCGCATATCTTTGCAATGCAATGGCGGGACTTGGATTTCAATCATTACACATGGTGCGACAGACCTTTGTCTGATGCGGCGGTTGTGTTATTGCAGAATTTGCCCCAAAACGGTCGTTGGGTTTTTGTGGGACGTGGGCGTGGGCATTTAACAGACCCGCGCCGCGCGTGGCGTGCAGTTGCAAATGCCGCGGGCGTGCCAAATTTAACGATGGACGATGTGCATAAATTTTTGATACGTCAACTGGTTTGGGCGTCTGACCGCGAAGATTTACGTACTAATATGAATAACCTGTTGACGGAATTGATGGCATAAGCACACAAAAGTACTTTTGTCAAGGTGTTGTTACCGTTTGTTATAATTTCTTGACACTGGTGCTGTAAAATGATAGTTTTACATAATGACGTCCCAAAGTGGACAGCAAATTTAACCGAAACAAAGGATAAAAAATGACAACTTTTGAAAAAGTAAAAAAAATCGTAGCTGAAAAACTGAATGTAAAAGAAGATACAATTACCGAAGCTTCTACATTCGTTAACGATTTGGGTGCTGATTCTTTGGATGTTGTGGAATTCGTTATGGAAGTTGAAAAGGAATTTGATATCACAATCCCAGACGAAGAAGCAGCGAAATTGAATACAGTTGGTGATGCTGTCAAATATATTGAAGCGCACCAGAAATAATCCCGCGTTTCTGTGAATCAATCCGTCGTGCAAATTTGCCGGCGGATTTTTTTACTGTATTTTGTTGCATAAACGGTCTATGATATGGGGGCAAGTTAAACTCTGACAAAGGAAAAATTATGAGAAGAGTAGTTATTACCGGTATGGGTATTGTTTCGCCGGTTGGCACAGGAATTGAATACGCATGGAAAAATGTGGTTGCGGGTAATTCTGGGATTCGCAAAATAGATACGTTTGATGCGTCTGAACTGGCAACACAAATTGCTGGTATTCCCGTACATGGGACGGACGCCGGCCAATATAATCCAGAGGCCGTATTGGAACCGCGTGAAATGCGCAAGATGGACAAGTCAATCGCATACGGCGTTGTTGCCGCAGACGAGGCGTTGCGTGATGCGGGTCTGATTGACTATGATGGCGACAAAGAAAGAGTTGGTGTTTCTATTGGTGCCGGTATTGGCGGGTTGACGTCAATATATGAAAACTGTTTGGAATTGTTTAATGGTGGTCCACGTCGTATCAGTCCGTTCTTTATTCCAAAATCCATCATCAATATGACTGCGGGGCACGTTTCTATCAAGTATGGATTAAAAGGTCCAAATTTGGCGGTTGTGACGGCGTGCGCAACAGGGGCGCATTCCATTGGCGAAGCGGCGCGTTTAATCCAGCACGGTGATGCAGATATTATGGTCGCAGGTGGAACCGAGGGCGCAATTGATAAAATCGGTATTGCGGGCTTTAACGCTATGAAGGCATTGTCAACCCGTAATGATAATCCGGCTGCTGCGTCGCGTCCGTGGGACAAAGACCGTGATGGTTTCGTTATGTCCGAAGGGGCAGGTGTCCTGATTTTGGAAGAATATGAACACGCGGTTGCCCGTGGCGCAAAGATTTATGCAGAGGTTGCAGGTTATGGCCTGTCTGGTGATGCATATCATATCACCGCCCCTGCGCCAGATGGCGAGGGTGGTTTCCGTGCAATGCGTGCGGCGTTGCATGATGCTGGATTGACGCCTGCTGATGTTGACTATGTCAATGCGCACGGTACGTCAACTGGGTTGGGCGACATTGGTGAATTGGCCGCTGTTAAAAAGATGTTTGCTGGCGAGAAAGCATGTATGTCTTCAACAAAATCTGTGACCGGACATTTGTTGGGGGCGGCAGGCGCGGTCGAAGCGATATTCTGTGCGCTGGCGATTCGTGATGGCGTTGTACCACCAACAATCAATCTGGAAAATCCAGAAGAAGCCGTTGGCGATTTTGATTTGGTGCCGAACGTTGCCAAACATCGTAATGTTGATGTCGCAATCAGCAACAGTTTTGGCTTTGGCGGAACAAACGCCAGTTTGGTATTGAAAAAAGTGAAATAAAAAATGGGGCATTCGCCCCGTTTTTTATTTAGTTATGTTTATATTATTTCTACATTGTCGTATAACTCAGGTAATTTTCCATTTTTCATTCTGAACTTTGAGCCGTGGTTGTGGCCAGTTCGTGCAT
>ERZ1034928.708-NODE-708-length-14154-cov-22.436059_pt1 | contig 14154 bp, 10 predicted proteins | sample MGYA00520627_ERZ1034928 | MGnify/ENA primary metagenome ERZ1034928 (study PRJEB33766, sample SAMN09781755) | gut metagenome | biome: gut microbiome | host: Homo sapiens | place: Madagascar | study: EMG produced TPA metagenomics assembly of the PRJNA485056 data... | reverse complement strand
GTAACGTCCGAGCATTACAAAATCCGCGCCCATTGCAAGAGCAAGTGTTATGTGGTAGTCGTGAACGATTCCGCCGTCTGAGCAGATTGGAACGTAGATTCCTGTCTTTGCGTAGTATTCATCGCGCGCTTTTGCAACTTCGATTGTAGCTGTGGCTTGTCCGCGTCCAATTCCTTTTTGCTCGCGTGTAATGCAGATTGAGCCGCCGCCGATTCCGATTTTTACAAAGTCCGCGCCGTTTTCTGCAAGGAACATAAATCCTTCGCGGTCAACAACGTTTCCAGCTCCAACTTTTACATCTTTGCCGAATTTTTCGTGTATGTCGTGGAGAGCTTTTGCCTGCCATTCTGAATATCCTTCGCTTGAGTCAAGGCACAAAATGTCAACACCAGCCTTCAAAAGAGCTGGAACTCTTTCCATATAGTCGCGTGTGTTGATTCCTGCTCCAACAATGTATCTGTGGTTAGCGTCCATAAGCTCATTTGGATGAGTTTCGTGGTTGTCGAAGTCTTTTCTGAATACAATTGAAACAAGATGATTTTTGTCATCGATTATAGGAAGCTGATTTACTTTGTGCGCCCATATTAAATCGTTTGCTGCGCTCAAAGTGATTCCGTCTTTGCCAGTAACAAGCTTTGCAAATGGCGTCATGTATTCGCTTACTTTTGATTTTGCAGGAACATGGTCGATTCTAAAGTCGCGCTCTGTGATAATTCCTTCAAGTTTTCCGTGCGCAGTTCCATCCTCTGTTACGGCGATTGTGCTGTGTCCGGTTTGTTCTATTAAAGATACAACTTCTTCAAGAGTCTGATCCGGGCGGATATTTGAGTCGGAAGTTACAAATCCTGCTTTGTATGATTTTACGCGCGCAACCATTGCCGCTTGGTTTTCGATTGTCTGCGAACCGAATATAAAGCTGATTCCGCCTTCTTTTGCAAGGGCAATTGCCATTTTGTCATCAGAAACCGACTGCATGACTGCGCTTACCAAAGGAATGTTCATTGAAAGCGAAGGTTTTTCGCCTGATTTTTTGTTGAATCTTACAACAGGTGTTTTCAGTGAAACATTTTCTGGAATGCATTCTGCGGATGTGTAGCCGGGAATTAACAGATACTCACCGAATGTGTGAGACGGTTCTTCGTAAAAGTATGCCATTTTGCCCTCTTGAAATGAAATTTGGCAGCTATAGTGCCTTAGAAATTTCAGCATATTATATAAAAAATGCCCTGTTCTGTCTATTCTTTAGTTATGGAGGAAAAAAACAACTAGCTCGTAAGCGAAGCGATTCAATCGCCTTTTTCTCTCCCTCCATGCCACCATCCTTTCCTTGCAACACTTAGGGCTGCGCCTTAAGAACCTGCTTGAATTACAATGTATTTTGTCATTATCCTACTTGACCCGATAATCTATTTGTTGTTGTTAAGTGGACTCCCGTGTCGGGGCATGGAAATGACAATTCGCTGAATATGCGGTAAGAAAAAATGCATGCGAATTTTATGTATAGAGGCAGTTCTATACAAACAAATCGCTTGACAATATTGGCTGGGGGGGGGTACTGTTATTTTGTTTTTTGATTGCAAAGATGCAATTGCGGCAGCATCCATGGAGGCGGGATATATTTTAGTTGCGGTTGCAGGGGGGTGTTATATGCAAAAAAAACTTTTTTCGAGCCTAAAGGCACGCCTTTTAGTTTCCATTCTTTCAATAATTATTGTTTCAAATTTGTTTCTTGTTTGCTTTTTATTTGTAAATTCACGAAACGAACTTATGAAATCCCTTGCTGAACAAAACTCAAACTTCACGTATTCTACCGCACTGCAGATTCACAACATAAATGACAGGGAATACAAAATGCTTGATTCCCTTTCAAAACTGCCGCTTATTCGTGATGAATCTGTAGACATTAGAAAAAAATGGGAAATGATAAATGCCATTAGCAAGGAAGATTCTTCTTATATTGGAATGGCAATTTATGATGAGAAAGGCATAGGTTATACAACTACAGGAAAATATCAGGACTTGCACACAAGAGAATATTTAACAAAAGCCCTAAAAGGAAACGTTTCTATTCTTGATCCAAACTGGAGTCCCGTAAATGGAAAGCTTTCGACTTTTTACGCTGTTCCTTTTTATGGTCAGGACAGCCGGCAGGCAGGTGCTGTTGTTGCTGTTGTAGATAGCCTTGGACTTTGCCAGACAGTTTCTGAGATGATTATGGGAAAAAATTCTCATCCTTATGTAATTAATATTAAGACTGGAAAATATGTGGCGCACTCCGATGTTGAGTTTTTAAAGCAGGAAAAAAGCCTTTATGACAATGTTCCGGCAGAGCTTGAATCTGTTATAATGAAAATAAAATCTGGAGAATTTGGCTCTGAATTCTGCGTTGATAAAAATACAAAAAAAGAATACAGCGTTTCTTATTATCCTGTAGGCGGATATACTGACTGGACTGTAATCTGTTCTGCTCCTGCTGATGACTTTTTGGGTGGACTGAACAGGCTTTTTTTGCTTGCTGTTGTGATTTTCTGTGTATTTACGTTTTTTGCGGTTTTCATAGTTTCAGCATTCGTCTTGAAACTTTTGAAGCCGCTTAATGTTTTAAAATCTTCTATAAAAATGATTGCTTCTGGAAATGGAGATTTGACAAAAAGAATCGAAATTTCTTCAGATGATGAAATTGGTGAGGTTGTTTCCGGATTCAATGAGTTTATAGAAAAATTGCATAAAATTATAAGCGATGTAAAGGCTTCAAAGGATAGGCTTCTTTGTTTTGATTCAAAGTTGCAGTGTTCGGCAGAAAACTCAAATTCTTCTATTTCAAATATTGATATAGTGAATGAGGAAATTTCAAAGCAGTCAAATTGTGTGGATGCTACAGCTGATTCTGTACGCGAAGTTGCGGACAATATAAGCAGGCTGGATAGTCTTGTGCTTGAGCAGGCAAAAGGCACAGAAAATGCATCTGCCGCTGTTGAAGAAATGGTTGGAAATATTCATTCTGTAAATAATTCTGTTGAAAAGATGGCTGAAAGATTTGAAATGCTTCTTTTGGATGCTCAGAACGGCTCTTCTATGCAGGACAATGTTAGTGAAAAAATAGCGCACATAGCGGGGAAATCGGCAAGTCTTCAGGATGCGAATGCTGTTATTGCATCTATTGCTGAACAGACGAATCTTCTTGCTATGAATGCCGCAATTGAAGCTGCTCATGCAGGAGAGGCTGGTAAAGGATTTAGTGTTGTTGCTGATGAAATTAGAAAACTTTCAGAAACATCTTCTTCCCAGTCACATAGTATAAGCGAGCAGCTGAGCGGAATACAGAATTCTATATCAGATGTAGTTTCTGCTTCGGAAGAATCCACAAAGTCTTTTGATTCTGTTGTTGAGGAAATAGAAGCTACAAACCAACTTATGCAGGAAATAAAAAATGCGATGCTTGAGCAGCAGGAAGGTTCTTCGCAGATAAACGAATCTCTTGCGATTATGAGAGACAGTTCCAATGAATTCAAGTCTAAATATGAAACGATGAATGAAAAGAACAAGTCTATTCTTGAAGAGGTATCAAAATTAAAAGAGGCGACTTCTGTAATGAATATCCGAATCTCTGAAATGGAGCAGGATATTTGTTCTGTTTCTGATACTGGAAAGTCTTTGTTTAAAATTTCAAATGATATGAGCGATTCTATAAGGAATATTGGCAGTAGAATTGACGAATTTAAAGTTTGAATCTAAACTGTCTCTGGAAACTTTAGTTTTTAGAGGCAGTTTAGAAATAAAAACTTGTTTTTAAAATAAAAATCAGGGAACAGATTATGGGAAAGCAGAAATTTTCTATAGAGTTTAAGCTTGAAGTTATAGGAAAGTACGAGATGGGAACTTGCGGCTACAAAAAGCTTGCAAAGATGTACGGACTTTCCCGGGACACTGTGCGCAGTTGGGTCTTGAATCCAAAGTTAAACCCTAAAAAGAATTCAGAAGAAGAAACTACTGAGCAATAATTTTTATCCTCTTTGTTTTAGTGCGGAAAGATTTTTTTCTAGCAAAATAAGGCGGTTCTTTAGCTCCCGTACTTGATCAAGACTTTTCATTATCTTGGACTGCATATATGTGTCCGCAAGTATTCCGTCGAAAAGAAAATCCGCGAATGTTGCAAATGTCATTGTGTTCATTCTAAAATCCACAGGAATTACAACCTGCCTAAGTTCCGCCTGAAGTTGCTGCAAAAGGAAACTTATCTGGTTCATTATGTCTGCCGCCGTATTCAGCTTGTAATGCTTTATAAGGTCAACGAGCGTTCCTCCACCGAACATATCAAGAAATCCCCAGTTGCGCGCGCTTTTGAATTTCTTTTCCGCCGCTTCTACAAGTGGAAGTATTTGCCGTATAAGTGCCAATGCCCGTTCGAGCCTGTTTTTTTCAATTTCGTCCATAGCCTTAACTATAAAATAAATAGAAGAAACTTGCAAATTCAGGGCAAACGCATTATAAATGTATTCAGCATAAAACTGGCTCCCAGTCACGGTTTCCTGGTTCAAAATCACGCAATAATGCGCTACACGCTGATTGTTGCAAAGTAACTATAGAATTGCCCGCTCACGCGGTCGCAACAATCAGAGTGTTTTTGCCCCAGAAACCGTTTCTTTGCGCAAACTTTAGTTAAATTATTTATAATGCGTTTGCCCTGCTTGCAAATTTTATCAAAAAATTCTGTGGAACATGGTTATTTTGATTATTTGTTATATAATGAATAATAATCAGGTAAAATATCGACTTTAAAATTTAAAGCTTTAACCTGAAAAATTCTATTTAAAAATGTCTGCGAAATGCGGCATTTGGGGTGACGCTTCCTGCCAAGCTCGCGTTTGTCCGGCGTGAGCGTTCCGCTGATTGTCTCCTCAATCCAGGCTCCCACCTCAAGCGAATTCTTTTTGCAGAACCGCAAAATCTCGAACCGCTGGTTTTCCACCGTCTGTCTGTCCGTGCTGACCCGAATGTAACCGTAAACTATAATGATAAGATAAGCATTTTTAGGTGGAAAGGAAAATTCTTGTTAATCTGTGCAGTTTTTGCAAAAAATGGTATATATTATATTTGCATGGCAAGAAATGAGGTGAAAAATGAATATAAAGTGTCCTAACTGCGGGCAGCTGATTGCACTGGAGCAGAATGTTTATGATTCGATTGCGAACGATGTGCGCAACGAGCAGTTTGAAAAAGAGCTTGAAAAACGCGCGGTATCCTTGAGCAAGGAAAAAGAGGCTGCGGTTCAGCTTGCGGTCTCAAAGGCACAGAACGAAAAGGAAAAGGAAATTGCGGCTCTGGAAGCTAAGCTTTCAAAAATTGCGGCGGAATTTGAGGCGGAAAAGCAAAAGTCAAAATCGGAATTTCAGGCTGCGCTGGCGGAAAAAAATCAGCAGATTACCAAGATTTCCACGGAACTTGGAGCGGCAAAGGAAAAGTCGCAGTCGGAGATGAAAATAGCTCTTGCCTCAAAGGAACAGGAAATCGCGCTTTTGAATGAAAAGATTAGTTCGGGCAAACGTGATTCTGAGATTGCAGTGAAATCCGCAGTTCAGGACAAGGAAAAGGAAATAATTCAGCTTAAAAGCGACTTTGCGGTGCTTGAAAATAAATCGAAAAGCGAAGTGTCTTCTATAAAGGAGCAGTTTTCGGCGCAGCTCAAGGCGAAGGACGAGGAAATTGCGTTCTACAAGGACTTCAAGGCGAAGGAATCGACTAAACAGATTGGCGAGGATTTGGAGCAGTTCTGTCTTACGGAGTTCAACAAGAACCGTGCGCTTGGTTTTCAGAATTCGTATTTTGAAAAGGACAACAAGGTTTCGCGTGCTTCGGGAAGCAAGGGCGACTTTATTTTTAGGGAAGCGAGCGGCGACGGCGTGGAATTCATTTCAATTATGTTCGAGATGAAAAATCAGGCTGACGAGACGGCGACTAAGCACAAGAACGAGGATTTCTTAAAGGAGCTGGACAAGGACAGGAACGAGAAGGGCTGCGAGTATGCGGTTCTGGTTTCCATGCTTGAAAGCGACAACGACTACTACAACACTGGAATTGTGGACGTTTCGTACAAATATCCAAAGATGTACGTAATCCGCCCGCAGTTTTTTATTCCGGTGATTACTTTTCTGCGGAACGCTGCTATGAATACTCTTGAGTCTAAGCGTGAACTTAGGCGTATTCAGGAACAGAACATGGACATTACTCACTTTGAGGAAGACTTGAACAAATTCAAGGACGGATTCAGCCGAAACTACGACCTTGCAAGCCGTAAATTCATGAGCGCAGTTGAACAGATTGACAAGGCGATTTCAAATCTGCAGAAGATGAAGGAGGATTTGCTTAGCTCCGAGAATAACTATCGTCTTGCGAACAACAAGCTCGAAGATTTGACCGTGAAAAAGCTTGTGAAAAACAATCCCACAATGAAGCAGAAGTTCAACGAACTGAAAGGGGAATGAAATAACTACTTCCCCTGCCACTTACCCGAATTCCGTTCCCAGAAAACGCCGTCGCTGTAGCCCTGGATGGACTTGTCGGTTTCCGCGAGGGCAAGGCGCTTTTCTGTCCAAAGGCAGTATTCTTCGTTCTGTTCGATTCCGCAGAAGCGCCGGCCGAGCTTTTTTGCCACAACGCTTGCAGTGCCGCTTCCCAAAAACGGGTCAAACACGATGTCGCCGGGGCGCGAGCTTGCAAGAATCAGTTTTGCGTAAAGTTTTTCGGGCTTTTGCGTAGGATGGTCGGTGTTTTCGGGCATTGACCAGAACGGAACTGAAATATCGTCCCAAAAATTGGAAGGATACGTAAGCCGGAAGTTTCCCTCCGATTCCTCATCCCAGTCCTTCGGCTTTCCGTCAGCCTTGTACGGCGCAAGGACTTTCCGCTTCATCTTTACGGCCTCAACATCAAAATAATAGTCGGCAGGATTTTTTACCGCAAACCAGATGTCTTCCATTCCGTTCTTCCAGTTTGACTTTGCGCCGCGCCCTTTTTCACGCTGCCAGGTAATCCTGTTCAGAACTGTAAGTTCCCTTTCAACAGCACGCTGAAGAGAGGAAGTGCATTTCCAGTCGCCGCAAATATAAAGCGAGCCGTTGGATTTGAGCTTTTTGCACACAGCCGGAAACCATGTTGCCAGATATTCGTCATAGCCTTCCTGCGAGCGCGAGGCGAACTTCATTCCGTTGAAATTCTTGGAAAGATTGTACGGCGGATCAATGATAATCAGGTCGGCGAATCCGTCCGGCGTAAACTCAAGCATTTTCAGAATATCGCCGTTCAGTGTGCGGTTCACGATGTCCGTTTCCGCAGAAATATTCGATTCGGTGAGCAGGCGGTTTTTCAAGCATTCAACTTCCTCTGGTTCAAGCGTCAATGTCCTGTTGTTTGCCGCGCGTTCTTTTTTTTCCATCAGACTGTCCGTTTTTTTAGTTTATAATATTCTCTATGGACACTATAAAAGATTTTTATAACTCTGTCATTGCCGAGCATAGACTTGAACTCTAGCAATTCTCTATGGACTGTCCATATAGGCCTACTATGAGGTGTGCATAGCGTTCGCTATGGTGGGGGCGTAGAGTGCTCTATGGGATGTTCGTAGTGGACGCTATAGGGTGTCCATAGAGAGCTACTATTGATACTCCATAGAAGACGAAACGGAAGAAAAGGCAAGTCCACTAAGCGTTATTTATCGTTCCCTTACGCTCCACTTAATTCTTATCAGGACAAAGTCGCGCATATCCTCATAGAAGTCCATATTGGGCGGAGTTATGCCGGTTTTTTGAAGAGCCTGTTGAATCAGCGGATTTTTGTAGCAGCGAATATCAGGACGTTCTGCTGGAGCTTATATGCTTCATCGGCGGAAAGGGCGGGCATTGCGGAAATCTCAAGGAAAATCTCTTCTTTTGTCGTAACGTATTTGTAAAGATTTGCACGCGACCAGATGAGTTTGTCCGCAATCGTCGTGATAGCAATTTCGGTGTACGGCATCTGCGCAAAAAGCGAGTCCGCAGCTTCCTTTATCTGGTTTAGCCTTTCTTTTTTTTATTATCACTCTGCTTATTCAGTCTCTTTATACTCCAGTAAACCTATATGGGGTTTCTTGGTATACGTAGTAGTTCAGCCAGTTTGAATAGAACAAGTGCGCTGTGCTTCTCCATTTTGAAAAAATCGGCTTGGAAGGATCATTGTCTGTAAAATAATTTTCCGGCATTGATGGATTTATTCCTTTTTTTAAATCTCGCTTGTATTCTTCTGCCAAAGTTTCAGGGTCATATTCCAAGTGGCCTGTCATAAAAATACTTCTGTTGTCTTTTGACTTTGCAAGTGTAACTCCAGTTGTTTCTGAATATGCAAGCAGCGAAAGTTTTTCATTTGACGCAATATCTTCTGTGAGTATTTTTGTGTAGCGCGAAGTTGGAACTGGAAAATAATCATCAAAGCCGCGCATTAAAGGTTCTTTTGAGTCTAAAAGTTTTGAGTAAAAAATTCCTGAATACTTTTTTTCAACAATGTGCTTGTTTATTCCGTGCAGATAATAAAGTCCTGCCATTGCACCCCAGCAAATGTAAAGTGTGCAGAAAACATTTTTTTTCGCGTAGTCCATTATTTTGCAAAGTTCATTCCAGTAGTCAACTTGCTCAAATGGAATCTGCTCTACCGGCGCGCCTGTTATAATCATTCCGTCAAATTTCCTGCTGAAGATTTCTTCCGATGACATATAGAATTTTTCCAGATGATTTTTGTCTGTGTTTTTTGAAATGTGTCCTTTCATCTGCACAAGCGAAATGTCAATTTGAAGCGGAGTATTTGAAAGAAGCCTAAGAAGCTGAGTTTCTGTAACTTCCTTTGTCGGCATTAAATTTACAATCGCAATTTTGAGCGGACGTATATCTTGGGAAACTGCGCGCTCTTCTGTCATCACAAATATATTTTCATTTTCAAGAGTGCTTCTGGCTGGAAGGTCGGAATCAATTCTGATTGGCATGGACGCATTATAGCAAGTTTTCATGTAATTTGCTATAATCTTCAAATTATGGAAATCAAAGTTGACAGAAAGGCCGCGGTAAAAAAACTTAAGGCTTTGGTTTTGTCTCCAAAAAACGAAGTTGAGGCTTTTAGAAGCAAGCTGGAAAAAAAATTCAAAGCGGATTTTATTCCGAATCATGTTGAGCGCACTGAGAAAAAAATCGGCGGCGTAAAATGCGATATTCTTGTTCCTGAAATTTTTGCTTCGAACAGGATTGTGATTTATGTTCACGGTGGTTCTTTTGTTGGAGGTTCGCGGGACAGCTGGAGAAGTTTTTGCTCAATCTTTGCAAATGCTGTTTCTGCAAAAGTTGTTGTGCCGGAATTCAGACTTGCTCCTTCTTATCCTTTTCCTTCTTCAATTGAAGATGTTGAAAAAGTTTTCAGCGGAATTTTAGAAGATGATGAATCTAAGGAAATTATTCTTGCGGCAGACGGAAGCGGTGCGAGCATTGCGTTGGGACTTATGCTTAGGACTGAAGAAAAAAAACGCAGCTTGGTTTCAAAAATAATTTTGATTTCTCCTTGGCTTGATCTTTCAACTGAAAATCTTTCGAATAAAAAAATCCGCGATGAAATTTTGGGAAATGAAGATTTGCGTCATGCATCTGATCTTTACACTTATTCTTCCAATTTAAAAAATATTCAGGTTTCGCCTTTGTTTGCTTCTGAAAATGATTTTTCAACTTTTCCTGAAGTTTATATTCAGTGTGGCGAAAAAGAAATTCTTCTTGACAGCGCAGAAAGTTTGGCGAAGAAAATTATTTATTCCGGCGGAAAATGTGTTTTGGATGTCTGGCCGGAAATGATGTTTATGTTTCAGATGGCGGACGAATTTTTGCTTGAGTCGCACGAGGCTGTTGAAAAAATCGGACACTACATAAACAAAAGAAACGGACTTTCAGAAAGCGAAATAAAAGAGCGGGAACGTCTTATGCGTGAAAATAATATCGCGGTGGAATAAAATATGGAACTTCTTTCTCCTGCTGGAAATGTTGAAAAACTTAAGTACGGATATATTTACGGCGCTGATGCTGTTTACATTGGACTGAAAAATTTTTCTTTGCGTGTTAAGGCAGACAATTTTTATGAAGATGAATATAAAAAAGTCTGCGAACTAAAAAAACAGTTCCCCGGAAAAAAACTTCACTGCGCATTGAACATTGCGTTTCATAATGACGAGATTGACAGGCTGATTCAAAATATTCCGTATTTTAAAAATTATCCGATTGATGCTTTTATTGTTCAGGATTTGGGAATTGTTCCGATTCTTCAAAAAGAATTTCCAAAAGCGGCATTGCATCTTTCAACGCAAGCAAGCTGCATGAACCGCGAAGCTGTAAAAGTTTACAAGTCGCTGGGATTCAGCAGAGTTGTAATGGGACGCGAGGCTTCTTTAAAAGAAATTGCTGAAATAAAAAACTCAGTTCCAGAAATGGAAATTGAATGTTTTGTTCATGGCGCAATGTGCATCGCATATGCCGGCCGCTGCTTGATGAGTGCGTATTTAAATGGACGTAGTGCGCAGGAAGGATTTTGCAGCCATACTTGCCGCTGGGATTATGATGTTCTTGCAAGCCTTGGAGAAAATGCCAAGCAAATTTCAGAAAGTGGAAATCTTGTTTTGCGTGAACATAAACGCCCTGATGAATTTTTTCCAGTTTATGAAGGAGAAAATTTTACAGCCGTGTTGTCGTCAAAAGATTTGTGCATGATAGATCATCTTGCGGATTTAAAGAATGCCGGCGTGGATTCGCTTAAAATTGAAGGACGAATGAAAAGTGTCTATTACGTTGCCTTGATTACGCGGGCTTACAGAAAGGCGATTGATGCGCTTGAAGGAAAAATTCCGCAGGAGGAAGCAACGCCTTTTGTTGAAGAACTTTATAAAGTAAGCCATCGTCCGTTTGCCACAGGATTTTATTATAATAAATCTGATGCGGATGTTGCGGTAAGCGGCGCAAGCGACAGTCCGTTTGAACTTTCCGCGGAATTTGGAAACGAGCTTTCTTTGCAGGATGAAAACTCTATTCTTGAAAAAGCCGCGCTGAATAAAAAAATTCGTGATGAAAAATACAATTCGCTTTGCCCGGAAGCAAAAGCCGCTGCTGACAAAAGATTTGCAGAACATCCTGACTTGAATCTTCCTTTTGCCGAAAAAATCGACGGATTCAAAATGTACAATTTTGAGAGTCTTAATATGATTACAAAATCCACAGAGCTTGAAATTGTTTCTCCTGATACTGTTGCGCAGAAGATTTTGTGGGGAAAAGATTTTGTGCTTGTGAATCCTGAAAATGGAGAATTGTACAACTGGGTTTGCAACGGACATCCTTGTGTTTTCTACACAAAGCTAAAAATTCAGCAGGGGAGTTTGCTTCGCTCAAAAGATCCTGATTATGTCGAAGGAAAATTCAGGGACAGCGGAAGATAAACTTTTCTGCTTTTGACCATAGTTTTGTTATGTGATATAGTCAATCGAAGAGGATTGCCTATGTCAGAAAAAAACGATGAAGTTGTAGAAACTGATCCTGAAATTTTAATCAGCCAGTTTTCTAAAAAATTTTCTGAAAACTATACTCCAGAAGAATGGAAAAAAATTCAAAGTGCATGGGATTATTTAATTTCCAAAACTTCCGGTCTTAAGAGAAAATGCGGAAAGCCTTATTACCTTCACCCGCTTAGAGTTGCGACAATTCTTGCTGAAAAAAATCTTGGTGCGGACACAATTATCGCAGGTTTCTTCCATAATATTCTTGATGTGGACAATGATTGCCTTCCTGAAATTGAAGAGAAATTTGGAAAAGACATTTCTGTAATTTGCAATGGAACTGCGAAAATAACTGGATTAAAAATAAATTCAACTTCTTTGCATCAGGCTGATAGTATACGAAAAATGCTTTTTGCAATGGTTGATGACATCCGGGTTATTCTTGTAAAACTTGCAGACCGCCTTGACCGTATGCGTAATTTGAAATTTGTTTCCGCACAAGCTCAGCGCGCAGTTGCAAAAGAAGTGATTGATATTTGGTGTCCTCTTGCAAGCCGTCTTGGTATGTCTGATGTAAAAAGTGAAATGGAAGATTTGAGTTTGAAGTATTCGAATCCGGAAGTTTTTCAGCAGATAAAATCAATTGTGGCGCAAAAGAAAGCAGAAAGAGCCGAGTACTTGAACAACGCTGTGAAAAAAATTTATACAGCCACAGAAAAAGCCGGAATAACTGTAAACATAACGAGCCGTGCAAAGCATTTTTATTCGATTTACCAGAAGATGAGAAAACGCAACAAGGAGCCTGGAGAGCTTTATGATTTGCTTGCGCTTAGAATAATTTGCAATACGGAATCTGAATGCTACACTTTGATTGGAATTGTTCATGGTCTTTGGAAACCTATGGAAGGCAGATTCAAGGATTATATTGCAATGCCAAAGGCGAACGGCTATCAGTCTTTGCATACAACTGTGATTTGCGAAGGAAAGCCGCTTGAAATCCAAATACGCACACAAGAGATGCACAGCATTGCTGAGCATGGAGTTGCTTCCCATTGGCTTTACAAAAAGGGAACAAACCATGATATGGTGAAAGCTGAAGATTTGAGCATCATAAACCAACTGCGCGCGCTTCGGAATGAAGACTTGAGCGATGAGAAGTTTTTTGCGGAACTGAAAAGTGATCTTCTTGGCGATTCAATTTATGTCTTTACTCCAAAGGGCGATGTGAAGGAACTTCCAGCTGGTGCAAATGCGATTGATTTTGCTTATGCGATTCATTCTGGAATAGGCGAAAAAGTTGTCGGAGCAAAGGCTGATGGAAAAATAATTCCTCTTACTCAGCCTTTAAAGAATACGCAGATTATTGAAATTCTTACAAATCCTCAGGCGCATCCGACTCAAAGCCAGCTTCAAGTTGTAAAGACTTCAAAGGCGCGGCAAAAGATTCATTCTTGGCTTGTTGAAAATGACCCGACTTTTATTGACAAGGATGCTCAGGAAAAACGTGAAGCGGAAATTGCGGCTAACACTTTGTATTCAAAAAAAATCGCTGAAGAAAATTCCGCGGAAAGAAAACGAAAAGCAGCTTTAAGAAAACAGCAGTCTCAAAATTTCACCGGAAGAATCCGCATTGAAAATGACACTAATTTTTTAGTTACGATTGCGCAATGCTGCAAACCTGTTCCTGGAGATCCGATTGTCGGTTATGTTTCTCATAGCAGAGGAATAACTGTTCACCGGGCTGACTGTTTGACTTTTCTTAGAATTCCTTCAATTCAAGAACGGTCTGTTGCTGTTGAATGGGATACTTCTACTGATAAAAAGCAAGAAAAAAAAGACAAGCTTCTTGAGCAGAACAGAGAGAAATCGCGGCAAAAGCAAATTGAAAAAAATCAGTATAAAAAGCAGCGTTAAAAACTGTGTTGCATAAATGCTGTTTTTTTTCTAATATTGCGTTATGAAATTGCTTGAAGATAGAATAAAAAAAGATGGTATTGTTTTGCCAGGAAATATTTTAAAAGTAAATAGCTTCTTGAATCATCAGATTGATGTTGAATTGCTTGATAAATTGGCGGAAGATTTTAAAAAATCTTTTGACGGTGTGGATATAACAAAGGTTGTTACAATTGAAGCAAGCGGAATTGCTGTTGCCTGTTCTGTTGCCAGGGCATTTGGAAATATTCCTGTTCTTTTTGCTAAAAAGCACACGAGTGCAGCTTTGTCAGACGACGTGTACTATTCTACAGTTTGGTCGCACACAAATTCTTGCAATTACAATATCGTTATTTCCAGAGAATATCTTTCTTCTGATGATAAAATTCTTTTGGTAGATGATTTTCTTGCGAATGGAAATGCAATGAAAGGTCTAATTGAAATTGCTGAAAATGCTGGCGCAAAAGTGCAGGGGATTTGTGTTGCAATTGAAAAAGCATTTCAGTCTGGCGGAGATGCGCTTCGTGAAAAAGGCATTCAAGTTGAAAGCGGCGCAATAATTGAAAAAATGTCGTATAACGGAGATATAATTTTTAGAAGCTAAACTAAAAAACTTTTTGATTTTTTTCATCTTATAGATTTCAGAATCAGTTCGACTGTTTTTGGAATCTTTTATTTTTCTA
>ERZ1034928.707-NODE-707-length-14157-cov-3.762445_pt1 | contig 14157 bp, 7 predicted proteins | sample MGYA00520627_ERZ1034928 | MGnify/ENA primary metagenome ERZ1034928 (study PRJEB33766, sample SAMN09781755) | gut metagenome | biome: gut microbiome | host: Homo sapiens | place: Madagascar | study: EMG produced TPA metagenomics assembly of the PRJNA485056 data set... | reverse complement strand
GCCGTGAAGCCCCCCAGCTTCGCCTTCCCACGCAGAATCAGCGCCATCCCCACCACCGCCCCCACGAAGGACGAGACGATGATCGTGAAGAGGACCGCCCAGGGCCCGAAGAAGGCCCCGACCGCGCCGATGAGCTTCACGTCCCCAAACCCCAACGCCTCCTTCTTCACGATTTTCGAGAAGACGAACCCGATCAGCCAGAGGAACACGAAGCCGAAGGCCAGTCCGCCCAGCGACCAGCAGAGCGCGGGCAGGCGCGCCGTCTCGCCCTGCAGCTCGGGGACGAGGTAGCTGAGCGGCACGCCGAGGATCATCCCGCCGATCGTCACGCGGTCCGGCAGGTAGAAATGCGCGAGGTCGATGAACGAGCCGAGGATCAGTCCCGTGAAGACAAGCCAGAAGACCGGCACGGACCACAGGCACGTCAGCTTCTGCAGCCCCAGCGCCGGTTCCAGCCCGAGGAAGAACGGCATCCCCCACTGGAGGTACGCGAGCAGGAACAGGGCCGCGCCCAGCAGTTCCACGACCGTGTAGCGGATGGAGATCGGTTTGTGGCAGTTCGCGCAGCGGCCGCGCAGGCAGCACCAGCTCAGGATCGGGATGTTCTGGTACCATCGGATCCGCGCGTTGCAGTTCGGGCAGTGCGACGGCGGGCTCACCACGCTCTCCCCGCGCGGGAGGCGCCAGATGCAGACGTTCAGGAAGCTCGCGATGCACGCCCCCATCGCAAATGAAAAAAATGCGAAATTGCCGAAATAGTAAAGGTTCATTTCAGTCCCTCAGTTTTTACCGACGCCTCGAAGAACGCAGATGCTTCGCATACGCAGAATGGGGCGAAAAGGCATGTGGCTACGACGGCGACGTGCGTCGCCTACGCCACAATGCCTTTTCGCCCCGTTTTGTCCGCCGGACAAGGCAATCCGCCGTCCAAGCCACCTCACGGTTTTGTCTCCATGAAGAACACCTTGTCGCCCACGCGGACGCGCGGACAGGGGAAGGTCGCCCACGTGCCGCGCGCCGCAGACGCCAGCACCGCGTCGTCGCGGCGGAGGGAGGCGACCGTCACCTCCACGACGCCGGTCGTGGGGCCGTGAATCTGCACGGTGTCGCCAACCGCGAGGGGATGGCCCTGGATCTGCACCTGCGCAATGCCGGCCTTGAGGAAGTAGTCGAGGACGATTCCCGCGTGGCGCTTCACGGTCGTCGCAAGGGAATCCTCCTGGTCCGTGTACTGGTCCGCACCCGGACGCCCGTAGAAGAGCCCCGTGCCGTACTCACGGTGGAAGACCGCCTTCGTCTCCTCGACGAGGCGCGCGGCGAGGGCGGGCGTGAACGTGCCCGCCTGGATCGCGTCGAGCGCGGCGCGGTAGGCGCGCACGACGGTGTACACGTACTCGGGCTTGCGGGCGCGGCCCTCGATCTTGAACGAGGCGACGCCCGAGGCGACGAGCTGGTCGAGGAACGTCAGGGAGCAGAGGTCCTTGGCGGAGAGGACGGTGTGCGGCGTCACCTCGAATTCCGCGTCCGCGTCGTGGATCGCCTTTCCGTCCTTGTCCACATAGCGGTCCACGGCCTTGATGAGGAAACGCCGGCGGCAGGGCTGGTGGCAGGCGCCGCGGTTCGCGCTGCACCCGTACGCCTCGTGCGAGAGGAGGCAGCGCCCCGACTCGGCCACGCACTGCGCGCCGTGGACGAACGCCTCGACCTCGACGCCCGCCGTGCGCGCGATCTCGCGCACCTCCCCGAGCGTACACTCGCGGGCGAGGACGACGCGCGCGGCGCCCTGCTCCTTCAGGAAGCGCGCGGCAAGGGAATTGGAACAGCTCATCTGCGTGGAGACGTGGAACGCCGCGCCGTACTTCCGGCAAAGGGCGATTACGCCCCAGTCCGCGACGATGAAGGCGTCGACGAGGGGCTTTGCGAAGACGATCAGGTCCTCCACGGCAGCAAGTTCGCCCTCGAAGACAATCGAGTTGAGCGTAAGGTAGAGCTTCACGCCGCGCGCGCGGCAGCGCCGGGACGCCTCGGGCAGCGTTTCGCGCGTGAAGTTGACGCCTGAGCGCGCGCGCATGTTGAAGTCCGCAAGGCCGAGGTACACCGCGTCCGCGCCGGCGTCGAGCGCCGCCTGCAGGCACGTCATGTCCCCGGCGGGGGCGAGCAGTTCAAGTTTACCCATGTGCGATAGTATAGCATAACCACAGATGTGCGGAACATTGCCGGACGAAGGCCGAGGAAGGCCGCTTCCGTGCATTCAGTAGCGCCCCTGACTCATCGAAGTCATTTTATTGTGCTGGTTAGGGCTAAGAGGGGTACGAAACGGGAGGGACGCGCTTGTCGCGTCCGTAGAAGAATGGGAAACGTGATGGGATTGGCCGTGGAGATCGGGAGAATCGGGAGATGAGCAGAGAAGAACCGGATAGACTGATTGAACACGTCAGGAAGACCGCGTACCGATTACATGGTCGTACGGCTTGAATCGCGTGTGGTTCACCTCGCCCACTCCCGACACTCCCGATCTCCACGGCCAAACGCAACAACTCGACCACTCTGCAACACGACACGGCTCAAACCGAAAAATCGGGATAAGGGAGACAGGAATAATCTTTTTTGCAATCTGCAACGAGCAGTTGCAGATTGCTCAGTGCGCCTCCAGCCAGTTGGCGCCCACGCCCACGGAGACCTCCAGCGGCACGCCGAGGGACATCGCGCCCTCCATCTCGCGCTTCGCGAGCGCCTTGACCTGCTCCACCTCGTCCTTCGGCACGTCGAAGAGGAGTTCGTCGTGGATCTGCAGGATCATCTTCGCCCGCAGGTCCGCCGCCTTGAGCGCGCGGTCCACCTTCACCATCGCGAGCTTGATGAGGTCGGCGGCGGTTCCCTGGATGGGCGTGTTGATCGCGTCGCGCTCGGCGCTCTGGCGCGCCGTCGCGTTGCGCGAGGCGATGTCGCGCAGCGTGCGGCGGCGGCCGAGCGCGGTGACGGCGTAGCCGGCCTCGCGCGCCTTGGCGATGGACGTATCCATGAACGCGCGGATCTTCGGGTAGAGCCTGAAGTAGGTGTCGATGAGGCCCGCGGCCTCCTTGCGCGGGATGTGGAGGCGCTGGGAGAGGCCGAAGGCGGAGATGCCGTAGATGATGCCGAAGTTGACCATCTTGCACGTGCGGCGCATGTCGTCCGTCACGAGCGCGGGCATCACGTCGTAGACGCGCGCGGCCGTCTCGCGGTGGATGTCGGCGCCGTGCGCGAAGGCGTCGAGCATGGATTCGTCGCCGCTCATCGCGGCCATGATGCGCAGCTCGATCTGCGAGTAGTCGGCGGAGACGAGCAGATGGTCGGCGTCGCGCGGCACGATGGCGGCGCGGATGAGCTTGCCGCGCTCCGTGCGGACGGGGATGTTCTGCAGGTTGGGGTCCGAGGAGGAGAGGCGGCCCGTCTCGGCGAAGGACTGCGAGAAGGTCGTGTGGACGCGCCCGTCGGCGGGGTCGATGCACTGCGGCAGCTTGTCCACGTAGGTGGACTTCAGCTTCGCGCAGGCGCGATAGTCGAGGATCTTGCGGACGACGGGGTGGTCGTCGAGGATGGTCTGCAGGGCCTTCTCGTCCGTCGAGAAGAGGCCGCCCTGCATCTTCTTCGCCCCCTTCGGCCTGAGCCCCAGCTTCACGTAGAGAAGGTCCGCCAGCTGCTTCGGCGAGTCGATGTTGAGCCCCGGGTCGCCGTAGGAGAGGATCTCGGCCGAGCGCGCCGTGATCTCGCGGTCGAGCGCGAGGCCGTACTTCCCGAGCGCGGAGACGTCGATCTTCACGCCCTCGCGCTCCATTTCCACGAGGACGGGCACAAGCGGCTCCTCGCTCTGCTCCAGGGCGGGGAGGGCGCCCATCTCCGCCGCGCGCGGGCGCAGCACGGCGTCGAGGCGCAGCGCCACGTCCGCATCCTCCGCCGCATAGTCGCAGATTGCCTCCGGCGGCAGATCGGCCATGTTCTTCTGCTCGCGGCCCCGCTCCTTCTCGCCGATGAGGCGCGTGATCGGGACGGGGTCGTAGCGCAGGAACTCGCGGGCGAGCGCGTCCAGCCCGTGCCGCGCCGCCGCGTCCGTCACGTAGTGTTCGAGCATCGTGTCGCGCACCGTCGAGCCGAAGACGATGCCGTAACGCTCCAGCACGGTCCGGTCGTACTTCCCGTTCTGCGCGACGAGCGTCTTCGAGGGGTCGGCGAAGGCGCGGGCGAAGATCTGGACGAAACGCCGGGCGGCCTCGCGCGCGGCGGGCCGCGCCGCCGTCCGCGCGGCGTGGACGAAGAGGTCGTTGGAGGACGCCTCCGCCGGCCCGCCCCCGTGCGGCGGCACGGCCACGTACCACGCCCGGCCCGGTTCCGTCGCGAAGCTCATCCCCACCAGGTCGACCGTGCGGGCGTCCATGCCCGTCGTCTCGGTGTCGAACGCGAACTTCGGCGCGGCCTCCAGCGTTGCCGCGAGTTCGCGCGCCGCCGCCTCGGTCGTCACGAGCCGGTAGTCGTGCGGCCAGTCGGCGAGGGACGAGAGGACGACCGGCGCCGCCGCGTCGGACGCGGCCGGGGCGAGGGGCGCGGGCGCCACGGGGAGCGCGCGCCCCAGGAGGCGCTTCGCGAGGCGGTTCAGCTCGTACTTCGCGCAGACGGCGGCGACCCGTTCCCCGTCGAGCGGCGGGCGGGCGAAGGCATTCCAGTCGATGTCCCCCAACGGCACGTCCCGGCGGATCGTCGTGAGGAACTTCGACATCTTCGCGTCCTCGGCCCCGGCGGCGATCCGCTCGCCGAGCCGGCCCTTGATCTCGCCCGCGTGGGCGATGATCTCCTCCACGCTGCCATACTGGGCGAGCAGAGTACTGGCCGTCTTCTCGCCGACGCCCCTGATGCCGGGGATGTTGTCGGACGTGTCGCCCGCGAGGGCGAGGTAGTCGATCATCTGCGCGGGGGCGGCGAGCGACCAGTGCTCCTTCACGCGCGCCTCGTCGTAGATGGTCGGCCCCTCCTTGCCGTGGCCGGGGCGGAAGAGGCGGATGTGCGGCCCCACGAGCTGCGCGGCGTCCTTGTCCGGCGTCGCGCAGTAGACCTCGAAGCCCTCCTGCGCCGCCCGCGTCGCGAGCGTGCCCATCACGTCGTCGGCCTCGAAGCCCTCCTTGCGGACGACGGGGAGGCCCAGCGCCTCGGCGAGCTCGAAGGCGTAGGGGATGTTCGCCGCGAGGTCCTCGGGCATCTGCTCCCGCTGCGCCTTGTACGGCGGATACGCCTCGTGGCGGAACGTGGGCCCGCCGGGGTCCATCGCGAGCACCGCGTGCGTGGGCCCGTATTCGCCGAGGATGGAGGTGACGCCGTTCGCGAAACCGATGAGGGCGGAGACGTTGAGCCCCGTGCTCGTCATGCGCGGACTGCGCAGGAACACGAAATGCCCCCGGTAGAGGAACGGCATGAGGTCGATGATGAAAAGCTTCTTCACGCGGGATAGTTTACCACACCCGAGTGAGAATGGCTCGCCCGAGTTGCGGCAGGACGCACGGGCGGGGCAACTGGTGGGCGCGGCGGGACTTGAACCCGCACTCTTGCGAACTGGAACCTAAATCCAGCGTGTCTGCCATTCCACCACGCGCCCGAAAGGGAAGGACATGAGTGTAGCGCATCCGGCGGCGCTTGGCAAGCGTGACGCGAGGCTTTCCGGTTGAGGGAAGATGCGCAATGTGCTAGACTTGCATTGCCTTATGGCGTGTATTATTCATCTCGATGGATGGAGAGTGAAGATGGTGCGGAAACTCTTGGGTGCCTGCCTTTTGGGCGGCTGCGGCGTGCTGGCGGCGGCGGAGATCGCCTTCACCGGGGGCGCGGACGGCGCGGGAACCGACTTGGCGGCCGCCACCAACTGGGCCGGCGGGGCGCTGCCCGGCGCGGAGGACGTCGGCGTCGTCGACTATGCGACGTTCACGGGCGGCGGGGCGCTGACGGTGGGGCGCGACCTCGGGCTCGGCGGCCTCAGGATCCGCAACGCGACCGCGTCGACGGCGCTGTCCCTTGATGGCGCGTCTACGCTTTCGCTCGGCGCGGCGGGCCTTTCCGTCCATACGAACGCGGCGATGACGATCCGCGTGCCGATCGCGGTGACGGCGGCCTCGACCTGGCAGTTCTCCCGCGGGGCGCTCGCGCTCTGCTCGACGTTCAGCGGGACGGCGGCGCTGACCGTCCAGGGCGCGAACGCGATCAGCATCTATGCCGCGCTTGGCTATGACGGAGACATCCTGTTCGACTCCTGGGGGCTTCGGTTCTACACGGCGGGCAAGATGGCGCGGTCGGTCAAGAGCATCGGCGCGGAGCGGGACATCCGCGAAAGCTTTGTGAGCGTCAACGTCGGCGGCGAGATCCGCTGGTCGGACGTGTTCACGGGAGGCACGTTCGAATACACGGCCTGGCGCCGGCTCTACGTGGCCGCCACGAACAACGCGCCCGCCTGCGCACATCTCGTGATGGACGACCCGCAGGACTTCTTCTTCCAGAACGGCCCCTACCGCAGCGGAATCGCAAGCGGCATCTTCGACCAGCGCGACGGGTTCGTGAAGGTCGTGGGGCCCAACTACGGCTTCTCGGTCGGCTCGTTCGAGGTGGGCGCGGCGACCGGCGCCAAGCGCAACGACGGGCGCTTCCCGGTTGAATACAGGCTTTCAGGCGGGTCGAACGACACGGCCTATGTGTTCATCGGCGAGGACGCGAGATTTTTCACCAACAACCCCGTCCTCAAGCAGAGCGGCGGCCTCTCCAAGGTCCACAAGGGCATCTACCTCGGCGCCGCGACGGACAGCTCGGACGTCGGCTTCGGCGAATACCAGCTGAGCGGGGGCCGGCTCTACGTGCGCGACGGGACGGTCGCCGGCGAGTCGGGCAGCGACCACCAGACGCGCGGCCTTGTGTTCTGCCATCCGTGCGGCGGCCTCGGCCAGTGCCCGGGCGTCTTCACGCAGACGGGCGGCACGAACACGACGCTCACCGTGAAGTTCGGCCCGGACACGCAGGCATGGAACGTCAAGCCGCCGCAGAGCGTCAACACGGGCTTCGGCCTCTTCGACCTTCGGGGCGGCGTGGTGACCTTCACCGACCCGACGAGCCCCTTCTCGTTCGGCGCCGGCTGGAACGCGGGCGCGACGAACGCGACCTACCGCATCAACGTCTCGGGCGGCACGATGAACTTCAAGGACGGGCAGCGGATCGCCGCGCAGATCGAAATCCCCCCGGCGGAGACGGAAAGCACGTGGCATGCGGCGTCGGGCACGGTGACGGTCGACGCGCCCGTCTCGGGGCTCGGCACGCTGAAGAAGACGGGCGCGGGCCAGCTCATCCTCAACAACATGAACCGCTTTGGCGGCACGCTCAAGGTGGCGGAGGGCACGGTGAAGATGGCCGCCGCGCCGGAAGACGACAGCGCGTTCGACGACGCAGGCGACACCTGCTGGATCTGGACGGCCGATACCTTCGCCGCGACGCACACGAACAACCAGGACGTGGCGAGCTGGTCGGACGGGCGGCATGGGGTCACGGCGCTCGACTGGACATACGAAGGCTCCGTGTTCCACGCGGAATGGCTGAAGGACCCGACGTTCACGCAGGACGGCCAGACCGGCCTTCTCAAGGGCTATCCGAAGCATCTGCCGACGTTCTCGACGAACGACTACTTCAACGGGCACGGCTCGGTGCGCTTCGCCGGGACGCTCCTCCAGGTCCCGGGCGCGGACAATCCGCTCGCCGGCGCGACCAACTGGACGGTCGCGGTCGTCTACCGCGAGAACGGCGAGGGCTCCGACAGCTGCTGGTACGGCACGCCGATCTTCGGGGGCACGGAGTACTGGTTCAGCGGCATGGACACGGTGATCCTGACGATGGACGCATCGAACCGAATGGGCCTGAACGCCGTCTACATGAAGGACGGGACGACGCGCACGATCGAGAAGATCGCCTCGCGCGCGGGCAGGAACCTGCGCCAGAAGGCCTGCGTGGCGGTCTGCACGATGAACGGCAACGCCTATTCGCTGAACGTCAACGGCCACTACACGAACGCCGTACTTTCCGGCAGCGCCGTGCGGCCGATGTTCAAGTACGGGGACGACAGCCTGCCGCTCAACTTCGGCGGCCACTTCCCGGACATTGCAAACTTCAACAGCGGCAACGTGTACATCGCGGAGATCCGGGCCTACCGCGACCGGTCGTTCACGGAGGCGCAGCAGAATCTGCTCGCGCGCAAGCTCATGGAGAAGTACGTCGGCGCGGGCGGGGCCGAGTTCGACGCCGAGCTGAACGCGCGCCTGCCCGCGACGATGCGCGGCGAGGCGGCGCCGAAGGCGCCGAAGGCGACGGACTACGAGTGGACGGCGGACGCGGCGAACGCGCTCGCGGACGGCGCGGAGGTGACGTCGCTCGCGGCGGTCGGCGGCGGAAAGGCGGCGACCATCTCCGAGGCGGGGGCGGAAAGAGGCCCCACGCTCGTGAAGGACGCATACAACGGCCACAGCGCGCTCCGGTTCCGTTCGGCGGACAAGACGGCGCTCGGCATCGCGGCGGCGGACGTGCCCGTGGACAGGAAGGATTTTGCGATTGCGGTCGTGTTCGCCACGAAGACGGACGCGCCCGCCGCGGCCCAGGCCGTCTTCCGCAAGGACAGCGGCACGGGCATCGCGGTGCAGGACCTGGGGACGGACGGCGGCCATCTGGGCTTCACCTTCCACCGCGAAGGCACGTTGCTCGCGGGCTACAACTGGAGCTGGTTCGTCAACCGCCGTCCGTTCAGGCTGAACGACGGGATGCCGCACGTGGCGGTGTTCACGCGCGATGCGGCCGGCAGCTATGTGTACATGGTCGACGGCCGCGCCCAATCGGACACCACGTCCGACCGCGGCGCAAACGGAACCCGGCGGCTGCTGCTGGGCAAACTCGCGACAGGGCAGGACGCGGGGCACTTCGACGGGGACATCCTGGCGGTGCGGCTGTACCATGAGAAGCTGACGCTCGACGAGGCGCGGGCGGTCAGCGAACACTATGCGTACACCTACGGCTTCCGCCTGCTGCCCTACCTGAAGACGGCGGAGAACGTGGCGGACAACGGGTTCGGGCGGGTCGCGCTCGACGTCGGCGCGGACGGCACGCTGGTGCTTCCCTACTCGCAGACGGCGCCGTTCACGGTTTCGGAGGGGCGTTCGCTCACGGGCGCCGGACGGGTGGTGGGCTCGGTGCGCTTCGGGCAGGGCGGCGTGCTCAATGCGGCGGACGACCTGCCGGAGATCGACGACCTCCAGTTCGCGGACGGCATGGTCATAAGGGTCGGCCCCGGCGCGAAGCTGCCGCTCGACGGAACGGCGGTCGCCGCGGTGAGCGGAAAGATCACCCTCGACGCCACGGGATTCGCCGCTTCCGGCGACGGCCCCTCCCGCATCGAGGTCCTCACGGGGCTCGGCGAGGGCGTGGTCCGGGACGGCACGCAGTTCGTGGTGTCCGGCCTAGGCGGCAGCGCACGGGCAGAAGTCGGGAACGGCACGGTGGCGATCGTGCGCTCGGTCGGCACGCTGCTGACCATCCGCTAGCCACCCCGTTTTTTGGTATACTTTACGTTTCATGCAACCCGGAGTCTTCGAAATTCACGCCCAGGACGCCCATTCGCGCGCGCGCGCGGGCGTCCTCTGGACGGCGCACGGTCCCGTCGAGACCCCCGTCTTCATGCCGGTGGGCACCCAGGGCACCGTCAAGGCGCTCGAACCGCGCGACCTGGAGGAGAACGGCGCGCAGATCATCCTCGGCAACACCTACCACCTCAACCTGCGCCCCGGCATGGACGTGATGGCGCACGCGGGCGGCCTCCATGCGTTCATGAACTGGCACAGGCCCATCCTCACGGACTCGGGCGGCTTCCAGGTGTTCTCGCTCGCGAAGATGCGCAAACTCACGCCCGAGGGCTGCTGGTTCAACTCGCACCTCGACGGCCGCCGTATCTTCCTCGGCCCGCGCGAGTCGATGGAGATCCAGCGTATCATCGGCAGCGACATCGCGATGGTGTTCGACGAATGCCTGCCCTGGCCCTGCGACCGCGCCCGTGCCGAGCAGAGCGTCGCGACCACGCTCGCCTGGGCGAAGATGTCGCAGGAGGCCCCGCACGCGCCCGGCCAGCTCGTCTTCGGCATCGTGCAGGGCGGCATCTACGACGACATCCGCCGCCACTGCGCCGAGGAGCTTGCGGAGATGGCCTTCCCCGGCTACGCGATCGGCGGCGTCTCGGTGGGCGAGCCGGAGGCGGCGATGTACCAGGCCGTGGACGCCACGGTCCCCTACCTCCCCGTCGAGAAGCCGCGCTACGTGATGGGCCTCGGCGTGATGACGCAGATGGCCGAGTGCGTCGCGCGCGGCGTGGACATGTTCGACTGCGTGATCCCCACGCGCGTCGCCCGCCACGGCACAGCGCTCACCCGCCACGGCAACGTCGCCATCAAGGCGGCGAAGTGGGCGAAGGACCTCTCGCCCGTCGAGGAGGGTTGTACCTGCTACTGCTGCCGGAACTTCACGCGCAGCTACGTGCGCCACCTGCTGCACGCGGGGGAGATCCTCGGCGTGCGCCTCCTCACGATCCACAACGTCCACCGCCTCTGCGCGTTCGCGCGGGAGATGCGCGCGGCCATCCTGGACGGCACGTTCGGGGCGTGGCGGGCGCAGCTCCACGCGGACCAGCGCGGAAACGGACAGAATTAGAAACGAAACCAACCAAAGGAACAGAGACGAACATGAACACTCCGATGATCTTCGCACAGGCGGCCGCCCCTGCGGCCCCGACCGTCCAGGCCGCCGCGCCGTCCGCCCCCGCACCGGTGACGGCGACCGAGGTCCAGCCCGCCGGCGCCGACGCCCCGCAGGCGCCCCAGCCGCAGCAGGGCGGCTTCATGATGCCCGTCATGATGCTGCTCCTCATCGCGCTCTTCTACGTGATGATGATCCGTCCGCAACAGCGCAAGGAGAAGGAGCGCCGGAAGATGATCGACGAGCTCCGCGCGGGCAAGAAGGTGATCTTCGCGGGCGGCCTGATGGGCAAGATCGTCGAGGCGAAGGAGAAGACCTTCAAGATCGAGATCGCGGGCGACGTAGTCATCGAGGTGGCGCGCGCCGCCGTGCAGACCGTCGTCGAGGAGACGCCCGAGACCAAGTAGAGCGGCACCCGCATGGGATACGCGCGCGGACGGTTCGGGGTGGAATACCAGCCCCACGGGAACACGGAGACGCACCGTCTCCGCTGGTTCGTGGGGATCGTCACCCTGCTCGTCCTCGCCGCGTTCACCTGGTACCGCCTTTCGCACCGCACGCCCGCGCCGAAGCCACCCCGGGAGGCGGACGCGCGCGCGCCGGTCGCGGTCACCGACCCGGTCGGGACGTCCACGCCGCGCGCGCGGCCCGAGGCGGTGACCACGGCCAGGCCCCCTGCGCCCTCCGCCGTCCTCACGAACGCCCCGCGCCGCACCGCCGTCCGGACGCCGCCCACGAAGCAGACGCCGCAGGTGCTGCGGCTCGTCGGATCCTGGCTCGCGACCGCCTCCACGCGCTCCGAGAAGGAGCAGGTGCTCCTCCAGCGCCTCGCCGAGGCCGAACGCCAGGGCAACGTGCCCCTCGCGATCGACTCGCTCAAGAAGCTCTATGACCGCCCGACGATGGCGGACATCCGCGACCCCCTCATGCGCCGTCTCGGCGACCTCAACGTGGCCCACCTCTTTTCCGGCAAGACGACGCCCTGGACGGTCGTCGTCACCGTGAAGCGCGGCGACAGCCTCAACCGCATCGCGCGCGAGCACCGCTCCACGCCCGCCGTCGTCGCGAAGCTCAACCCGCGCGTCAAGTGGGAACGGCTCCAGCCCGGCGACGCCGTGCGCGTGCTGGACTTCCCCAACGCCGTCCTCGTGATCTACAAGCAGCTCGGCTACGCGGACCTCTCGCTCAAGAACGGACAGTTCTTCCGCCGCTACATCCTCTCCATCGCGAAGTCCACCCCCTGCTCCGTCTACCCCATCTCCCCCGAATCCGGCGCCACCGTGCATGCCCGCTTCCGCGAACTCGGCATCCGGGCCTCCTCCCCCGACCGCGCGGAACTCGACCTGTTCCTCGCCCCCGGCTCGCGCATCACCGTCGCCGAACAATGACTTTTGAATGGAACAGTGGAACGCCGATGCTTCGCATACGCCCGTCGCCTGCGTTTCAGCGGGGCCTCCGAAGAGACTGACTTTTTGATATACTGACACCAAGTTTCCAAAAGGAAAGAAGCAAGACCATGATCGACATCAAGAAGATCCGCGAAGACTTCGACAGCACGGTCGCGCAGCTCGCGCGCCGCGGCGTCGAACAGGAGAAGGTCGCGAAAGCGCGCGACCTCGACGCGAAGCGCCGTACCCTCCTTGCCGAAACCGAAACGCTCAAGGCGAAGCGCAACGCCGCCTCCAAGGAAATCGGCGCCCTCGCGAAGTCCGGCGGCGACATCTCCGCCGCCAAGGCCGAAATGCGCACGATCGGCGACCGCATCGCCGAGATCGACCGCGAACTCGCCCAGGTCGAGACGGATCTGCGCGAAACGCTGCTCATGATCCCGAACATCCCGGCGCCGGAGATCCCCACCGGACCCGACTCCAGCGCGAACAAGGTCATCCGCCACGTCGGCGAATGGAAGGATCCCGCCTACCCGATTCCCGACCACATGCAGATCGGCGAACGGCTCGGCATCTTCGACTTCCCGCGCGGCGTCAAGCTCACCGGTACCGGCTTCCCGGTCATCCTCGGCCAGGGTGCCAAGCTCCAGCGCGCCCTCATCCAGTACATGCTCGACCTCCACTGCCAGAAGCAGGGCTACACCGAGATGCTGCCCCCCTTCATGGTGAACAGCGCCTCGATGACGGGCACCGGACAGCTCCCGAAGTTCGCCGAAGACCTCTACCACTGCAACGTGGACGACTTCTGGATGATCCCGACGGCCGAGGTGCCCGTCACGAACTTCTACCGCGACGACATCTTCGACGGCGTGAAGCTGCCGAAGATCACGCCCGAGTCCCCCGTCAAGCTCACCGCCTACACGCCCTGCTTCCGCCGCGAGGCGGGTTCGGCCGGCAAGATGACGCGCGGCATGCTGCGCGTCCACCAGTTCGACAAGGTCGAGATGGTCAACTTCGTCCACCCCTCCACGAGCTTCCAGCAGCTTGAAACGCTCGTGAAGGAGGCGGAGGACGTACTCACCGGCCTCGGCCTCGCGTTCCGCGTGATCATGCTCAGCTCCGGCGACATGGGCTTCTCGGCCGCCAAGTGCTACGACCTCGAACTCTGGGCGCCGGGCGAACAGCAGTGGCTCGAAGTCAGCTCCTGCAGCTGCTTCACCGACTACCAGGCCCGCCGCCTGAACTGCCGCTTCAAGGACGCGGACGGCAAGACGAAGCTCGTCCACACGCTCAACGGCTCGGGCGTCGCCCTGCCGCGCCTCATGGTCGCGCTCCTCGAACAGCCCCTCCAGGCCGACGGCTCGGTCCTCATCCCAGAAGTGCTCCGCCCCTACATGGGCGGAAAGGACCGCCTCGTCCCCGTGAAGTAGGGTGCCCCGCGCGGGAGGGCCGCAATTCAGCGCGGCCGCTACCGGCGGGCGGTTCTGCGGGGACTTGTGGCGGCGTCCTCCTGGGCGAGCGCGGCGAGGACTTCGTTCTCGGCGCGCAGCCGGAAGCCGCCGCGCGCGTCGGGACCAAACGCCACGACGAGATCGCCGATACGGTAGACGAGCTGCGGGAAGCGTTCGCCCTCCGCCGCCTTCTTCTCCTCGGGCGTCACCTTGTAGTGTTCCGAAAGGGCCGTCCGCACGGACGCGAAGTAGTCCGCGTCGTCAAGACCGCCGCTGCCGCCCTCGCTGAAGAGCGTGACGGCGAAGACGCCCCCGCGCTTCGAATCCACGTCCGCGCGCCCGCGCGTGAAACCCCGGAACGGACGGCACTTCGCCCACTCGTAGTCGAGGAAAAAGCCCTTGGGGCCCTTCTGCGGCACGACGAGCGTCGCGCTCTCCGGCGGCCGGCTCGGCAGCACGACGCCGCAGAACGCGCGCGGCGTTTCGTCCTTGAAGCGCACGCCCGCATACAGCTTCTTGTCGACCGGACGGCG
>ERZ1034928.706-NODE-706-length-14160-cov-31.297129_pt1 | contig 14160 bp, 27 predicted proteins | sample MGYA00520627_ERZ1034928 | MGnify/ENA primary metagenome ERZ1034928 (study PRJEB33766, sample SAMN09781755) | gut metagenome | biome: gut microbiome | host: Homo sapiens | place: Madagascar | study: EMG produced TPA metagenomics assembly of the PRJNA485056 data... | reverse complement strand
TTATACCATAAATCGCTTGACAAATGCGGTGATTTATGGTATAATTATAATAGTAAAAAGAAGCGAAATACTTCTAATCAAAAAAACAAGGAGAGTTCAAAATGATTAATGCGTATGTTGCGCGATTGACAATGCTGGATGAAAATGGCGACATCGTTAAAGAGTTTGCCGAAGCAGAAAGGTATGCGAAATCTATTCCGGATGTTATTGATTTTATTGATGGAGAAATTCGTAAAGCAATTGCGGGAGGACATTATTCTACAGAGATCGAACTTAAAGATCCCACTCGTTCTCTTGATGCTGGATATATTGCCGCATATCTAAATATTCTTGGATATGAAATTATTTTCCGCAACGACACGAAAGATAATTATCATCATTTTGAAATTGATTGGAGTTACGAAGGTCTTGGAAATCATTAAATATATTAATCCGAAAACCGGAGAGACCGGCTCTGCTATCCATGTGTTTGAAGAAGAGAAAAACAGCATTCAGGAAGTATGCACGCTTTTGGAATGTTTCAAAAAGAATATTTCTGATGGCAGAGATCTTTATGAGTTTGATTTTTGTCAAAAATTTCTAAAGTCACTAACCACTCTTTCCGACTTGTCGGAAATTAGCGGAAAAATCGACGAACTTGTTTTCGAATCTATTCCGGATATGGTTTCATTTTACGGAAATGCACCAGCTCGCCCCAAAACGGAAAACGAAGAAGTAATTGCGAGATTAAACGAATTCATTAATATGTTCGGCGACATAAATCAAAAGCCAAAAAAGCCGCGAAAAAAGAAGAAGACAGATGATGAATTATATGAACAGTTGCGGATGGATTTAGAGAATCAAGAGAGGGAAGAGGAATGACAAATTTGGTTGGCGATATTGTATATAGCATTGTTGTCGATATCGATAGCGAATTTAGTTTCTTAGAATTGGAGAGGGATTAAATGATGGATTTATATAATAAGCATGTAGGTAATACCGAAATCGACTTGCGTAATGCAGGGCTCATGGAAAGGACTACTCATATTTATAAAGCTTGGGCAGACTCGCTTGGTGACGTTCATCTTGATGTGCAGATTGATTGTACTGATAAAGATGAAACGAAAAGCCAATGGATTATACCCGATTTGTGTATTCCGATGGATGGAGTAATCCATTTGAAATCAATTAAAGATCCAGAATATCATATGAGTGTATCAACACAAGCTTGGCTTGAGCTTCGCCGAGACATTACTCTCCAGCAAGGGCATTCTCAGTCTTTTCTTGCGCCATCGGAAAAGGCGTCATTACCCTATTATGTTGCAACTCAACGTCTCGATCCACCCGTAAAGGAAATGACTCTTGAGGATGTCGAAAAAGAACTTGGATACAAGATTCAAATTGTTTCCGAAAAGTCAATTAAAAAGGAGTAAATATGATTACAGCAGAGGAAGCTTTTAGAAACGCAGAATCGTGTTGCAGCGTCATTGCGGAGAGTCCACTTTTAGAAAATTGAGCGGCAAAGGAGAGAATTATAAAAATGAAAAAGGCAATGTTATCACAGCCAGTGGCTGGAAAAACAAAAGAAGAAATTGTTGCCACGAGAGAAAGGGCAATTAATGTACTTGAAGAAAAGGGATATAAAATTGTTAATACTCTTTTCACAAACGAGTGGTATAGTAAAGAGGCAATGACAGAACGGGGAGTTATTCAAATCCCACTCTGCTTTCTCGCAAAATCTCTTGAAAATATGAGCTTTTGTCACACAGTTTATTTTTGCAAAGGATGGGAAAACGCAAGAGGTTGTCGAATTGAGCACGAGGCGGCTGTGGCGTATGGGTTGGAAATTTTGTACGAGGAGTAAATAATTTTTTAGAGTCGACCGAAAGGTCGGCTCTTTTTTTGTTTTCAAAGGTGTCGAATTCGAGGCGGTTAGTTTCAGATATAACGGTAGTCTGTTACAATTTGTAACCGGTTGGAAACTGATTAAAACAGATGATGTGTTTTAAACCGGTCGATTTCGACGGGTTTAGGTGTTTTCATAGGATTTTGAAATGGATTTTGGATTAAAACAAAATGGAGTGGTTGTGGGGGTTACAAGGGGTTTTTGGGAATTTGCTCAAAAACTATTGGTTTTAGATAGTTTTGGTATTGATGTGGGTAAGGAAAAAGATGGTATGGAACTTATCGAAATTTTTGAGTAGTTGGAAATTTTACATTTATTGGCCGATCAATTGTCAAAAAATTCTTGACAACTGGTTTCTATATTGAGTATAATCGCGATTTGATTAATTTGGATTTGGCAGGGCGGGGTTAGAAAAATATGATGGAGTAATGCAATGACGGCTTAGTGGAGATTTTGGGAGGAAGGGCAGTTTTTATGTGAGAAAATATCTTATATATATATATCTTAAATGATATAAATAGCTTGGAATGTAAATTCCAATATCTATCTATATCGCGGTAAGTTCCGCGATACGTAACTCGGAACAGTTAGCTGGCTAAAGGCAATACTTCCGAAAGGAGGTGGCTGCTATGAGATACATCATAGCAGCGGCAACGAACGATTGCTACAAGGCAATTGCAAGAGTTGCAAGTCTTCGGACTGCATTGCTTTTGCAGTTTGCTCTTGAGCAATCGTTTTTGCTTAAAGTCGTTATCATAGACTCTCGTGGTCTGTAATAATGACTTGGGGAGGGAGTGGAGAAATCCATTCCCTCTTTTATGTATCAAAAAAGACATCAAAAAAAAGACACCCAACGTGGATTACAGAGAGATGTCAAGAAAGGAAGAAAAATGAAATTCAATTATATTTTGGAAAACGTGGAGGGAACCACCACCTCCCATCTGTGGGCGCATTGCGCCATCGTCACTCGTCCTGCCAAACCGGGTGTTGATTTCAAACCTTCGGCCCTTGAAGAAGCAGAAAAGATGCTTCGGCGTCCAGTATGCCTTCATGACTTTCAGATTGTGAAAGTTATTTATGAGGACGGGACGTGGCGTGACCTTGGAGTGAAAGTCATCGTCGATGATGACTTTGCCCACGTTTCCATTCACGGCAAAAAGACCGTGTTTTATTTCCGGAATACCGAGCCGGAAGACATCGATATCTAAGGATATCGTTTAAATATCAATCTCTCCAAATCAAATCGGTCTTGGTTTGGAGAGACAAACTCGACCGAAACGAAAGGAATTTAAAATGATTAAAATCAAAATTAAAACGGTTGTTGCCGTCATTGATGAAAACTATGAGGAAATTTCCTCTCACCTGACCAGAGACAAAATTCTCCGACTGGACCGTCTTACCACGGACCTTCTTGCCACCGATTGTGGCGAGCATTGGTTTGGCGCGACGAGCGACTTGGCTAAAGCTCTGGCAACAGAGTTCGGACTCGACCGAGAAACCATCGAAAAGATGGTTTTGAAACGGAGAAAGGAACGGGGACGGCAGATTTTCCCGACAAGAAGTAAAGATCCTGAAGTGGAAGACTTGGTAATTGCCCTCGAAGGATTCGTTGCTCCGAATGACAACAAACCCTTCACACTCCCTCCGGCAACAAGGGCGGCGTTGATTGCCAAGCTGGAGAAGATGACTCCGGCGCAAAGAGACAGGATGACCTGTCCTATCAAAGTGGGCAAAATGACGGTGGGAGAATTCCTTTCCGCCAAAGACCATCTGGAAGAGCGGGACAAAGAATTCGAAAGATTTATGAAAAGAGGTATGATAAGATGAAAAAGTTTTTTGAAAAGATGGCAATAACGGCCTTCGTGGCTTTAATGTTTGCCATCCTGGCACTGATTGCAGCACTGGCCTTTACCCTGGGAGGAATCCCTGGACTTGTTATTGTCGTTTCTATCGAAGTGACAATTCTGGCAGCAATTGGCATCGTTGATCGTTTGATCGACAAATATAATAAAGAATTTCCTGAGTTGAAATTCTGATTATATAACGCCTTCAGCAGCATCTTGAGCGTTATCAAGTGCTGTTCCAGCCCTAAACACCAAGGGCAAAAAATATTTTTATTGTTCTGAGAGGAGAACAAACAAATGAAAACCACTGAAAGAATCGCTCGCAACAAAGCAATCGTCACCCTTCGCAATCGGGAAGTCCCGGTCCGCATTATTGCAGAAGCATATGGTCTGACCGCACAGGCCATTTACAACGTAATTAATGCGGACAAGGCCAAGAAAGAGGTCGAGAAGGCCATCCTGGAGGCAAAGGTCGAATCCACCAAGAAGTGGATCGACAAAGTTATTCGCGACAACAAGCGGACTCACATCCGGGCGGTTGACGTCACCCGGGGTATCATTGCACAAATCAATCGTCTTTATGAGGGCGAAACAGCCCTCGAGCTGATTGATTATTTGGAGACGACGATCTCCAACGTTTATGCTTTCGAGTACTGCAACTCGAAGGCAATCTCAAACTATTGCGCAGCAAAGCGCGACGGTATTATTCGTAAGAAATAATTTACAAATAATTAACAAAATAAACCTGTGGTAACGGGATCGGCCAGAAAGGATTAAACCAATGAAGACCATGAAAGATTATATCAATAACAACATTTATGTGGAATATGTCCACGATGATGACGAAGACGAAATGTTCTCCGTCAAGAAGGGAACAATTGGTAAAATCGTCGAAATCGATGAAACCAATCAGATGATGGAGGTTGAGTGGCCTCTGAACGCCATCAACACCAGAATGACCGATGGGTTATTCTGGACGAGCTTTGATCGGGTAATTCCCGCATAAACTTTTGAGAAAATTCTTTGAGAGTATTGACAATTTGAGGAAAGTATGGTATAATATAATTAAGCTGGGATATCGGCTAAACGGTCAGAAAGGAATTTGAGATGAAAACTACAAAGAACACCACCTACGAAGTAAAGAAAGAGAACATCAAGTACTACAAAATGCTCGAAGAAATCAGACGCTCCGGTATCTGCAATATGTGGGGAGCTTCTCCCGTTCTCGCGAAGAAAGCAAACATCTCGGAAGAAGGCGCTGGAACGATTCTTCTCGAGTGGATTAACAACTATAACGAAATCAAAAACCTTATCAAGGAGGAAAGCTAATATGAAAATCTACGCAACTGAAAGAGAAGGACAGGAATCCTTCTTCAAGAATTTTGGTATCAACCCCGAATCCGCACTTATTGAAAACACCGATGGTGTTTGGAATGGAAACCTTTTGGAGTTCAAAAAGACAATCTCCGACACTGGCAAGGTTCTGTTTCAGTGTGTTAAATATCTCTCTAAACTTCGCATCTCCGGTCGTTCCGTTCCTCGGAACATCGTGATGATTGATCTGAATCGCAGAATCGCATATGTTTATGATGCGCAGGACTTCTACGAAGAAACTCACATTGTCTACTGCGGTTCGGCTTCGTTGAACAACGATGGTTTCAACGCAAAGGGAATTGCTCCGAAGAAAATCGATTATGCCGATGATGTTGGTGCGGACGAACTGAAACAGATTCTCCGGTCCGACGAATATGTCAAAATTCGTATCGACGAAAACTGCATCGTCGGATGGGCTGAAAGATATTATCGCGAAAATCCGAAAGCTTCCAAAGGCAGTTTCATCGGTGACGATGGCGAGTATTCCTGCGAAGGTGAAATTCGCAGACCTGTTGTCTTCAAACGGTTCATCGTTCCCTACGAAGGAGAAACCAACGAGAAGTTCAAATATTTGATGGACAAATTGAACGACCGCCTGAAAAAGAAGAAGCTTGGGGCTTTCTACACCCCGGAAGCGTATGCCGAAAAAGCACACGAGCTTCTTCAGATGGCAATCGCGAGAGTCCCCGAAGGTAATGATTATGTCATCATCGACAGATGTGCTGGAACAGGCAACCTCGAAGCCGTTTTCACCGACGAGGAGCTTTCGCACTGCATTTTGAGTACTTACGAGTATTTCGAGTATAAAGTGCTCTTCGAAAGACTTGGAGACAAGGTCCGTCATATCGTTCCTCCGACAGAACAGAACGTTGAGTATAATGATGGTCTGATTGTCAACGCGGATGCGATGAGCAAGGAATTCATTGAAAATCCTGTGATTCGCAGATATGTTGATGATCCGAAGGTGACGGTGATTATGTATGAAAATCCTCCGTACCAAGACAGTTCTGCGATAACATTTAAAGCAGAAGACGGAAAGCGCGAGAAGACCGGACGCAAAGAAAGTTATGTCTGCGAGCGGTTCAAGAAGCATATGAAATCGTTTGATGCAAATGGAGCAGCGGCAAGAGAAATATCAAACTTGTTTATTTGGTCTGCTTTCCACTTTTATATGAAAAAGAAAAGCGACTCGTACATCGTTTTCTCTCCGGCGAAATACTTCAAGCAATCTAATATGGTGAGCACGGAAATGATCCGTGGGTATATCTTCAACCGCAAGCATTTCCACGCAACACCGAGCTCCATTGCCTGCGTTTTGTGGTCGAATATCGAGAATCCTTCTAACAAGTGGTTGTTGGAAGCAATCGATATTGTTGACGATAAAACAATAGGAATAGGAAATGTTGTTGTTAAAAAATGTTTATTAACCCTTACGAAAATTTTTGACAACAGAAAGTTCGGAGACGACTTGCCTGGCACCGTTTGCTGTGAGGCAGATGGAACAGAGTCGATAAAAGAATGTTATAGAGACATTTTGATTAACGAAAACATCATCGGATATCTTAGAGCATTTTCGTTTGGAATAGATCCTAAAAATTACTGCTTAACAAGGTGCGTTAGCAAAAATGCCCTTGGTGGTTTTTATCTTCGTTCCGACAATTATCTGACTAAACTTCCGCTTTTCTGCGCAAAGATGTTCCCGCAAGACAAGTGGTATGAGAAAGATGTCTATTTCACCACGGCGGACGGAGGCGACCGTTACACTCGCGACAACGACTTCCTGAAATCCTGTCTGATTTATACCTGTCTTTCTCGTTACAACAAGTGCCTGTCTTTCAACGGTTCTGACGGTCGGTTCTATCGCAACGAACTCTGCTTCCACAGAGATGCTCTCGCCAATGTCGATTTGAAGAAATTCAAGCTCGATGCGGACGAGAAAGAGCTTCTGGAAGTTTGGGGTCGCGTGCTCGACAAGGCAGAAAAGACCGGAAAGATGGCTGACAGTTTCACTTACGGACCTTATCAGATTGAGCAGGAAATCAACACGTTCGTGAAGACGGAGGACGGGAAGAATGTCTACGATTATCCCGAACTGAACTCGGAGCTGAACACGCTGAAGGTTCTGCTGAAAAAGTATTACACAACGCATATTCGTGAAAAGATGTTCGAGTATGAGTTGGTAAAATAACCAAAAACAACAGCCTCGGACCAACAATCCGGGGCTGAATAAATCCACAATTTTATAGAAAGGAGAAGCAAAATGGGATTTGCAATAACGATTTGGAGATACTCTGACAACGAAATGACATACTTTGTTCAAGAAACCAACGAAGAAAGAGCAAAACAAAAGGCATTTCAAAGAGCGAAAGAAACTTTCGATTGTGGTATGCCGGACACGCTCGAAGAATTTGAAAAACAAGACAACTTCGGTGGAATTGAAGTCGTGGCCAAAATTGACCAAATCATTCTCTAAAATTTTCCCTGTCGGTAGCAGGTTAGACCGTCAGAAAGGAAAAATATTATATTTACAAGCAGACGAAGACACCAAAAATTGGTATGAAGAATTAAACAAAAAAGAAGGAGAAAACAAAATGAACACCGCTTTTAAAACCATCGAACAGAATATCAACGCTATTCGCAGAGATTACGGAGAAATGATTTTCCGTATGGCAATCAGTCACCTGATGGATGTCGGGATGAGAAATCTGACACCTGAACTCGTCAATGAGGCAAAAGACGAGATCACGAAGCAAGACGACAGCAAGAATTTTGTCTCAAACGAACTTCTTTGCGATGTTGTTGAATGCGCAGGAGAGCTCGCAAAAATCAACGCAATCGATCTGCTCGTCTATATCGGCAGAAATGTTGAGTATGACGTCGATGGATGTTATCGTGTCGAAGACGAAGAATATGAAGACGAAGAGGAGGAAGAATAAATGCCCTACATCCACGAAACAAATCGCATCAAATTGATTGGGCTTCAAGACAGACGGCGAAAGCTGACCGATGAACAGAAGGCGGAGATAATCCGCCTTCGAGATGAAGGTTGGAGCTTGATGAAACTCGCCAAAGAATTCGAGGTTTCAAAGAAGCTGATTCTTCTTATTGTTAATCCTGAATCAAAGGCGAAGAACGACAAATATATCAAAGACAATTGGAGGGAATTCCAACAGACAAGGGAGGAACACAACGAAGCCGTTAAAAAGACAAGACGTCATAGACAAGAATTATTTTTGAAAGGAGAACTAAAATGAACAACAAATCACTTATGGAACGCCTGCTTGAAGCGGGTTATCCACCCGAAGATATTGATCGCCACTACTCAGACCTCTACGTCTATGTTACACCACTGACAACAAAGATCATCACGGAATGGGCTGACGAGAACGGTTACGACAGCAATCTCCGAGATGGAGTATTCGTTCAAACATTCAAAGACCAAATTACTGGAAGAATGATGTACGACATCGCCTTCCAATATATTCCGTCTTTAGACAAAAAGGAGGTGAAATGAAATGTATCACATTAAACGTAGAACAGAATATTCCAATGGGAGAGCGACAATAATGAACCGTTATGAAATCACCGACGACAACGGGCTCATCGTCGAATCTACTGCAAGTGAAGAGACGATGAAATATTACGAATCATTGAACAGAGAAGAAAGGAAAAGAAAAGAGGTAAACAAAATGAACAGCAACATTCGCGACATCGACAAACTTCGCAGAATTGAGAGTATCGGATTCTACTACGAAGACGGCTTGAAATACTCTGCGAAACTTTTCATCTATTTCGATGAAGAAACCGGAAAGGAAATCGAAAGCAAATGCTTCTACTTCCTATCGGGTCCATTCTATTGGAATCAGATGGAAAGTTTGATTGACAGAATGACAGCACAGGAATTTGACAATTATCTGGAATATCCGAGATACACTCGGTTTCGCTTCGTCCCCGCACACATCGAAAGTATTTGAAAAATTGGTTGGGCGATTCGACCGCAAACGAGCAGAAAGGAAAAACTATGAAAATCACAAGAACCATCTATGGACAGGAAACCATCATCGAATTGACAAAGGAGGAGCTTCGTGAAGCACATCGGGAAGCAGAACAGAACTACTTCCGTGAAGATATTCTGCAATGGGCAGAACGCCACGAAAAGACGATTGATGATGACCTCCTCGAAAAGATTCTTGGAGAACTTGACAAGAACTACGACTCAAATTCTTCTCTTTGGGCTAATATCAGTTCAAACTACAATTGGTTCGTTTATCTTCGCAATAAATAATTAAAAAACTATGAGTTTTCGGATAACCTCAATAAAACCGAAGAAAGGATAAAACTATGAAAACTTACGTTGTTGTTTACAAAGAAATTCTGTCTCATACTTTTTTATGTTGAAGCCAATGACGAAAATGAGGCAAAGGAAAAATTTAAAGAAGCGCAAAAAAGTGGAGATTTTGACTATTCTTACGGAGAAATCGTAGACACTACGACAGAAGCTTATGAAACTGAAGATTTAAAAAAAGGAGAATAAAACAATGAAACAGAACAAAACTTACCCGCACGACCTCGAGAAAAAGGGATTTATCCGCGCAAACTGGAAAGAGATGAACAAATGTCAGCTCGAAAAGAGCGCATTTGTTGAAATGTTCCTCATCTGCTCCGCCGTAAATGGTGGAACCGGATATTGGGGAGCAACCTCCGCTAACGACGAAGACTATTCCGAGGCGAAGAAACATCTCGTTGAACAGGGAGCAGATCTGAAAGATGTTTGCTACGAAGAGGTTTTCACACAAATTCTTTTTGACGGAAAATCATTGGAGATAACTGACATTGAGAATGACAAAAAATATTTCCTTTCTCTCGAAAAGCTTTTCATCGGACTTCGGAAGGCAATCGAGGAAGGCTACTATTCCCATTACAACTGGTATGTTCCAGAAGGAGACGGGTTCGGAAAATGGCAGCTTAATTGCTGTCAAGTCGATGCGGCAGTTGCCGACATTATCATTCAATTCTCGCTCTTTGGCGAAGTTTTATTTGGCTAATCATTAAAACAAATTAAAAATTAGAGTTTGCGGAAAACCTCTTCAAAACCGCAGAAAGGAAAACATTATGTCTGCTATCAAAACTTACACCCCCGAAACTCTCGCAAAAGAAATTAAGTCCGTTGTCGAATGGTTAAAAGAAGAAGATTGCGGTTGCGTTACATTGAAGCTCAACGGGACGCTCGCTGTCTGTGTCGGTTGGAGCGATGGCTTCGACCCCGACGACAAAACGGTGATTCACGGGAAGCCCGCAACCTACGCAATTGTTGCGGCGATCAAGGTTTGGACAACCGACGATATGAGAACCGACATCGACTGGCTTGACGCTCCCTACTACGAAGATGGTAGTGTTTGTGATACCGAACAATCAATTTACCCCGACGACGAGGACTACGAATGGCTCGCAACGAACTTCCTGAATGAATTCGATATTTTGAAAGAACTTGACATCGACGAAAAGGGATTGATCCACGAATAATCACACCAAACCACTAAAATTAAAAATTGGGTTTCCGGTTATCCCTAAAACCGGAGAAAGGATTAAACTATGAAAAACATTAAGGAACTCGTAAAGGACTACTTGGCAGAACACCACGCTTGGGAAAAGAAAGAAGACGGAAATTATCACTTTGAGATTTATGTCGATTATCGTGATGAAATCGACGATTCGACCGCGCAAGAAATTCTTGAAAATGACTTTCCTCGCGACACTTTGATTGAAAGACTCTGGGATTGGTATCAGGAATCCGAATGGGATATTATCGACAATCTTGTCGATGACTTCAAGGAGAAGGTCGATCCGAAGCTTCTCGAAGATGCCAACATCATTGAAGATGGGAATCTCGACGACGGAGATATCCGTGAAGAGTTTATGGATATTGTCTATATTGATTATCCGGAAGACTGGGCCTTGTCGCAGGAGTTCTGCTTTAACATCATCGTTTCCAACGGTGACGACAACTATGACTTCTGGCTAAACGAACACATCGTTGATGAAGATGGAAAGGTCGACGAAAATGCCGAAAAAGCTGGGCTCGTTTGGCTGGCGAAACAGCAGGGGCACACGCTCGAAGAGATTGTTGAGGTTTTGAAAGACGAAGACAGTTTGAGCACGAATGAATTTCTTACCTCTGTTTCCTCCGAAGTTTGCAACGGTTATGGCCGCGAAGCGCTGACGTTCTGCGTCAAAATGACTCTCGGACAGGCAATTAATCTGAAAGAGAAGATGAAATCCAACCCGAATGGCTCGATTGTTATTGACAAAAGAGCAACCTGTGGGCTGTTCAATCCTTGGGACGGAAGCGGTTCGATACTCAACATCAGCTGTGAAAAGGATGTCGAAATTCCATTCGAGAACATTTGGAAATTCTACGTTGATGAGAAGAGAAGCGGAAATTACGACTCGATTCATAATGTCTATGGAACCGATAGCAGTCTCTGGAGAGAATATTTGAAAGAAGTTAAAGATTGAAAGGAGAACAATTATAAAACTGAAAGACCTGAAAGAAATCCTGAAATCTCCCGAAGGAGATGTGAAATTCGGAGTTTTATACGACAACACCCAACGAAAAACTTTCGACAAGGGCTCTGTCGACTATCTCATTCAGAAATATGGAGAATACACCGCCATCAGAGTCTGTGCATCAAACGATTTGCTTATTATCACTGTCTAATCAATTTGCCGGGCGGTGGCGGCATAATACCACCGCAAAAGAAAGGAAAAACTATGAGACACAATGAATACACCGAAATCGCAGACAAGTTCTGCAAGAAGCACAATATCACCGTGAAATTCACCTACACCGGACTCGCAGCAAACACCAATTGGGACGAATTCACCCTTCGTCCCCGTTATCGCTACGACATCAAAACCCCTCTCGGTCATATGTGGGGGATTTTCTGGGATTCTATCGCCAACAAAGAGAAGCTTCTGTCGAAAGACCCTGAAAAGATTGCGGAAGCAGAACCGACCGCTTATGACATCCTGACTTGCCTCGGCGGAGACAGTTATGTGAGCGATGATTTCGGCGAATTCTGCTCGGAATACGGATATGACAACACACCCGGTTCTGAACGCACGAAAGCTCGGAAGATTTGGAAAGCTTGTCTCGCGCAGAACAAGAAACTTCATCGGTGTTTCACCGAAGAACAGATCGACGAAATGCGCGACACGATTCAGTGATTAAAAAAACAAATAAAAGGAGAATAAAGAAATGAAAGTTATCAACAAAAACGGCAAAGCAATCGATTTCTACACAGCAGTCGAACTTATGGATGCCGAAATTTGCGTAAAACTGAGCGACGATCTCGCTCCTTGCTCACAGCAGGAATTCTTTACCGCTTACGAAAAAGCGCACGAGACAAAATACGGTGAAGATTGGGAATTGAGCAAATCTAATCCCGTTTATTAAAACAAAACCTTGTCTGTGGCATCGGACATATACGGCCAGAAAGGAAATATTATGAAAAACATTATGTATCGTTGGTACTACGAAGAAGAGGGCAAAACAACAATTTCTGGAGTTGTTCTTGCGGAGACCTGGGACGGCGCAGTTGAAAAGACGAAAGAGTATCTCAAACGTCAGTTCGACGACATCAACGGAGAGATGAATTTTATCACTTTAAAAGATACCAAAGAAAGCAATTCCGTGACTCTTTGGGCTTGGAAAGCAGACGTCGATGACGATTACAACGACGCCCTCCCGGATTGTCTCGCAGTCGCCTATTGATTAAATTATGAACAAATTATTAAAAGGAGATTAAAACTATGAAAACTACAAACACCGTCAACACCAGAAAGACCATTGACCGCTACGACATCGAAGGATTTTACGGGAATGAATGGAGCGTTGAATGCTCTGAATACACTCTCGCGGAAGCTAAAAAGACGTTGAAAGAATATCGTGACAACTGCAACGCCGGGTTCCGAATCAAACACCGGATTGAAAAGAATCCGAACTTTGTTCTGACTCTCGGAGCGCTGAAGAAGGGCGATTGGTTCACTCTGAAACCGATTGCCAACCCGAAAGATTCGCAGGTTTATGAGAAGGGCGACTACGACCGCTCCGAAAAGAAATACTCTTGCGGAAGACGCGACGATATCAGCTATGAACGGATGTTGAAGAAAGACACTCCGGTCTTCGTTGATTTCACGTATTAAATTATTAACAAAATATTAAAAGGGAGATTGAAACTATGAATCAACAGAAAATCACGCACAAAATGATCAAAAAGGCCTACACCGTTGACAAACTCTCCGATATGCTTTCCGATGATGTCTATGTTCGCCCTGAAAGAGGAACCGACTACAAAACGAAGGCAACCAACGCAGAAAAGAAGTTTCTTGCGCAGCTTATCGGAGCTGGACTCTGGGCAATCAGAGACGGAGGCGAATTCTATTCGGTTGCGAATACTCTTGAATATATGTTCGTTCGTTGGAACTCCGACAACAAGGAAAGGCACCTGAACAGTTATCTGACCTTCTACTGCCCTCTCGCAAGACTGTGTGGAAGAGGACAAAAGATCGAGCTTTGACGGGTGAATTGTTAACAAATTATTAAAATTCAAGGAGGCTGGAGAAATCCAGCCTCTCTTTTTATATAGATACAAAAAATATTTACAAGGAGAATTGATTATGGGGTTACAAAATTATGACAGTTTTATATTTTACAGAGGTTGGGCTGAAACAGCAAAGGGGTTTGCGGAAGATTTCGGAGAAGATTTTGCCAAAGAAATGATTTGGGCATTGGTGTGTTATGTTTGTTTCGGCGAAATCGTAACAAATAAGAAATCAATCATTAAATGGATTGAAGGTGATTGCTTGCGCGTAATTCAGGCAGCAAAGAAAAGACACGACGCATCAATCGAAGCCGGGAAACTTGGCGGCAGACCGTCGAAGATAAACAAAGACGATGTTCTTGCTTTAAAACAAGATGGGAAAACGGTTAAAGAAATCGCTGAAATTCTTGGATGTTCAAGAGATGGAATTGAAAAGATATTAAATGGTAGCCGA
>ERZ1034928.704-NODE-704-length-14216-cov-4.863640_pt1 | contig 14216 bp, 13 predicted proteins | sample MGYA00520627_ERZ1034928 | MGnify/ENA primary metagenome ERZ1034928 (study PRJEB33766, sample SAMN09781755) | gut metagenome | biome: gut microbiome | host: Homo sapiens | place: Madagascar | study: EMG produced TPA metagenomics assembly of the PRJNA485056 data set... | reverse complement strand
CTTATAAAGATGGTAAAACTAAAAATATAGCAAATCCTGAGGTTATTTCAGAGATTAAAGAGGAAATAAACTCATTGATAGAAAAAAAAATTTAGAAGATTTAAGTAGGGAAATGGAGAGCTCAAAATGATTACAAAAGAAGTTAATGATTTTCTAAAAAAAATCGAATGTGGTACTTACAACTCCGAAGATGCCGTATATGAATTTTCGCGCATAGCCAAATACCTTACTAAAGAAGAATTGGTTATGATTAAAGAAAAACTTTCCAACCTTTTAAAGGAAAGGGTATATGAGGAAAATTTATGAATAATAAAAGAAAGATGTCTGATATTCTCGAAATGATTGCAAAAGCGAGGCACTTAACGAAAGAATATTATTTAACTGATTACCGAAACACTGAAAAGAGAAACTCTATAATGAAGGAACTTTTCGGTTCTGTCGGTAATAACGTAATAATAGACTCTCTCTTTCACTGCAATTACGGAAAAAATATTTCAATTGGAAATGATGTTATAATTAACATAAATTGTACTTTTATTGATGATGAAAAAATAAAGATTGGCAATAAGGTTTTAATTGCTTCTAACGTTCAGGTATATACAGCTTATCACCCTGTACTTCCAGAAGAACGACTAATTGAAAATCCAGAAGATAATATCTTCTTCAAAACCTGTGCTGCTCCTGTGGTAATTGAAGATGGGGTATGGATAGGTGGTGGAGCAATAATATTACCAAATGTTACCATAGGCAAAAATAGTGTAATTGGGGCAGGAAGCGTTGTTAATCGCTCTATCCCTGCTAATTGTCTTGCTGTTGGAAACCCTTGCAAGCCGATAAAATTCTTTGAGGATATGAGAAACAGTAAGTAAACTAATATCTTAACTTTCAAAATTTTGAGAGTATGATTTTAATATAAAAAAGGAAAAAACATGACAACACTGGATAAATTGCCAATTGGGAAAGAAGGGTATATCATTTCAATAAATTGTGAGGATAAAGCCTTAAGAAACCATATTTTAAATATGGGACTTACCCCTGGGGTTGAAGTTAAAATGATAAAAACAGCTCCTATGGGAGATCCCATAGAAATTCGTATTAGAGGATATGAACTTACAATTAGGAAAGATGATGCAGCAAAAATCAAGCTTGAAGATATACATGAGGCTCATTTATGTCCACGAAAAGAAAAACTTTTAAATACAATTATTCACCCACAAACGGGTGAAAACCAAAAATACGATAATAAGAAATTAAAGAAAAAAGAAAAGATTCGTTTTGCTCTCGCTGGCAACCAAAATTCTGGGAAAACGACTTTATTTAACAAACTTACGGGGTCTAATCAACATGTTGGGAATTTTCCAGGAGTAACCGTTGATAGAATTGATGGAATTATAAAAGGGCATGATAATGCTTCTGTAACAGATTTACCTGGAATTTATTCTCTTTCTCCTTACAGTAATGAAGAAAAAGTTACAAGGAATTTTATACTACAAGAAAAACCAGATGGTATTATCAACATAATTGATGCTACAAATATCGAAAGAAATTTGTTTCTAACACTGCAACTTATAGAACTTGACATACCTATGGTTATTGCTCTAAATATGATGGATGAAGTTTCTGAAAATGGTGGAAGCATTGATATAAATGGTTTAGAAGCAGAACTCGGAATTCCGGTTATTCCTATCTCGGCAGCTAAAAATCAAGGGATAGAAGAACTTATTGAACACGCTTTAAATGTTGCGCAGTATGAAGAACACCCAGCAAGGACAGATTTTTGCGAAGATGGTCCAGTACACAGATGCATTCACTCTATTGAACACTTAATTGAAGATCACGCAAAATATGCAGGAATTCCTGTTCGTTTCGCAGCTACCAAACTAACTGAAAAAGATTCCTCTATTTTAGAACTATTAAATTTAGATGAAAACGAAGTAGAAACTTGTAATCACATAATCAAACAAATGGAAGATGAAGCTAAAACAGATAGTGAAGCAGCTTTGGCAGATATGAGATTTTATTTTATAGAAAGACTTTGCTCAAACTTTATCTCTAAACCTTCTATAATTTCTGGACAAAAACTTTCCACAAATGCAGATAAAATTTTGACAGGAAAACTTACTGCTATTCCAACATTCTTAATTATTATGGCTTTAATTTTCTTCATAACCTTTGGTCCATTTGGATCGTTCTTGACGGAAGTTATGGAAAGCATTATTGGATTTATAACAGATGCAACAGATAGTGCTCTAACTACTTATGGACTAAACCCCGTAATACATTCTCTTATAATCAATGGTATTTTTCAGGGCGTTGGAAGTGTTTTAAGCTTTTTACCAATTATCGTAACTTTATTTTTCTTTTTATCAATACTTGAAGATAGTGGCTATATGGCAAGAGTTGCATTTTTTATGGATAAATTATTGAGAAAAATTGGACTTTCTGGAAGAAGTTTTGTACCAATGCTTATTGGTTTTGGATGTTCTGTTCCCGCAATTATGGCAACAAGAACCTTGCCGTCAGAAAGAGATAGGAAAATGACAATATTTCTAACTCCTTTTATGAGTTGCTCTGCAAAACTTCCTATATATGCTTTATTTACAGCTGCATTCTTCGAAAAAAATCAAGCATTAGTTATTTTAGGATTATACTTACTTGGAATGTTCGTTGGAATTATTATTGCTTTCATAATGAAATTCTTTGTATTTAAAGGCGAAACAGTTCCGTTTGTAATGGAACTTCCAAATTATAGAATGCCTGAAATCACTAATGTTTATAGGTTAATTTATGCTAAATCAAAAGATTTTATAACAAAAGCTTTTACCATAATTTTTTGGGCAACAATTGCAATTTGGTTTTTACAATCTTTTGATTCAAGACTAAATCTGGTTTCTGATACCTCTCAAAGCCTACTTGCAGGGTTGGGTAATCTTCTTGTTCCTATATTTTCACCATTAGGAATGAGTGATTGGAGAATTTCGACTGCATTTTTGACAGGTTTCATGGCAAAAGAAAGTGTTGTTAGTACGTTGAGTGTTTTAGCAGGAAATATAAAAGATTCTGGTTTATTTACACCTCTAACTGCCTTCGTCTTTTTAGTATTTTGTCTTTTATACACACCTTGTGTCGCAGCCATAGCTACTGTAAAAAGAGAACTTGGAAAAAGATATGCAACACTAATAATATTCTTGCAATGCACTATTGCGTGGGTTGTTGCATTTTTAATTTACAAAATTGGAGTTTTTATCTTTTAAAATTTTATTTTCCAGCTTCAATTACAGTATTAGTGATATCTTGTCCGCCATATAATACAGCTTTATTAGACAAAACAAGTCCAAAATTACCTGCTTCTGCTATATTTGATATTGTCTTTGTAATTTTTCTGTCTGCTGCTTGAGATTTTCTTGCATAATTTTTTTCTACTGCTTTAGCTTTTTGTGTAATTTGTTTTGTATATTTTTCTTCAAGAAGTTTTCTCTTATCTATATCTCCCTCAGCATCAATTTCTTTCTTTGCACTAACAACAAAATTTTGTAACTCTCTCATTCTATCTTGTTGTTCAACTTTCAAATTTTTTACCGCTGGAGATGCTTTAACAACTTTTTTTACATCTACTGTTGCAATAGAATTTGGAGCACTATAAGCAAAATTTCCGCCCATAAAAAGAACTAATAATAAAACTATTTTTTTCATAAAAACCTCTTATATTACTGCTACAATAATACTTCCTATTAGTTTATTTTACAACCTTCTCTTTAAAACTTTTATCGCAAGAATAAAATATAAGAAGCATAAACCAACAATGATAGAAAAATCATGAAAAATTTGTGAAAAACTTGCCCCAAATTGATTTATTCTAATAATAGCATCAATACCTTTAGTTGCAGGAATAAACGCTGCGATAAAATTTAACCATGCAGGTAGAGCTTCTCTCGGCCAAACAAACCCAGGGAGAAAAACCAATAACAGAGAGCTTACAACTAAAAACATAAGAGCCGACTCTCTTGATCTGAAAAAATAAGATATTGTATGTGCAAAAAATACTATAGAATAGAAAAATGGTATAAGCACCAAAAGAAGAGCTAACAAATTATAACTCATTGGATAATTTACTATTGCTGGATAAACAAGAAAATAAAAAAACGAATAGAACATATATAAACAAACATAAACACTTGCTCTTGCAAAAAGGACAAGGGCACAATTATCCCCAACATCAAAATAATTTTGTTTAGTTTCATTTAAATATCCCAAAATAAGTCCTATGCCCACTATCAAAGTCTGGTGAAGGATAATAATGAGAACTATCGGATATACATAAGTTGCATATCCCCCAGAAGGATTGAATAATGGTACGGTCACGAACTCATAAGGTTGTTTAAGCCTTATTGCAAGATTTTTCGGGACTCCACCCTTCATAAGTGATGCAACTTCAATTTTTGCACCAAATGATGATGCAACTGTTTGAACACCACCATAAACAGATTTATATATAATAAGATAACCAGAATCAGCAAAAACAGAAACTCTTACCTGCTTTCCCTTTTTTAAATCTTGAGAAAATTTATCTGGGATAACAACTATGCCTTTTACACTTCCCGAATAGAATAAATCTTTTGCTTCCTGAATTTCTGATACGTATTTTGTAATTTTCACATTATCATTTGCATCTAAATCTCTCAAAAAAGCCTTTGATAATTGAGTATGATTATTATCTATAACTGCAATCGGAACTTCTTTAACAAGTTCATATGTATAAGGTATTGCATAAAACACTGAATAGGCAATTACACCTACAACCATTACCAACACAGCTGCTGAATCTTTAAAAACATTTTTGAATTCCTTTTTAAATATTTCAGTAAAAGATTTTTTCATATTTGATACCACCGACTTTCATCCATAGCAAGTTTTTTTAATCGATATAAGGAGAGGAAACCAAGTATCATCAAAACAAACATTGCATAAATATTTCCCAAATTATAATGAGATGGAACACCCTTTAAAGTTTGATCAATCATCCCCCTTATATAATAAGTTAGTGGTAACAAATCACTATAAAAACGAGCAACCAATGGCATACTTATGACAGGAAAAGTCACACCTGCAAAAGCAAAACCCATTGCACAATAAAAAGCAGCACTACTCAAACTATATCTAAAATTTCCATTAAAGGATACAAATAAAGCCCCCAAAGATAAACAAGTTACGATAAAGGTTAACGTATTTAAGACAATAAAGAAGTAATCCCCCCTAAACGGAGCATTATACAATCCAAAATACATAAAATAAATTATAAAAAATGTTATTGAAAAAATAAAGAAATATGGAGTCAATTTTCCCAAGAAAGCTATAATAATTGAATTATTTGCACACTGTAACCATTCTTTTGTTTTTCCATACTTAAATTCTCTTCCAAAAGACCAAACAGATACAAATAGAACCATAATTTGCAAAATATGTCCAAAAGAAATTAAGGAGAGGAAGTATTGATAATTTAGATATGGGTTTGATGCAATATGTTCATCAACAGCAACAAGATTCGCAGATTTAATAGAAACATCTTTTGGCAAACCCTTTTTCATCCTCATTTGAGCATCAATACCAACCATTAAAGTTTTTGCAAGTGTTGTAATATCTTTTGATATAATACCGCCAATTAGAATTGTTTGGTTGTTATAATAAAAAACTAATTTTGGATTTTTCATTAAATACAAATTTTTTTGAAAATCTCTTGGAATAACAATCAAGGCATATATATCACCTCTAACAATGAGGTTTTTACCTTCTGAGAGGGATGTAACGACTTTTCTTACATCACAAGAAGGCATTGCTTGAATATCTCTTGTAAGCATTCTTGAAAATTCAGAGTCATCGAAATCCATAACACCTATTGGAAGATTTTTTGGAGAACCTTCCTTAAAGATTTGACAAATCAAAAAACACGTAAAAATGGGAATAATTAACATTAAAGCCCATGCAGTACGACTTTTGGAAAAGTATGAGATTTCTCTTTTTATCACATTTAAGTAATAATTCATTTAAGTTTATTCCAATCAAATACAGCACTCATGCCAGCACGTAAGTCACTTTGTGGTTCTGTTGGAACTGCTCTAACTTCAAAGGTTTTAAGATCGAAATCTCCTTTTGCTTTTGTTGCTCTCCAAGTCGCAAAATCACCCATAACTGATATGTAATTTACTTTAACTCTAATTTTATTTTTTCCTAATGCAGGAATATTAACATCAAATTCTGTTCCATTTTTAATTTTTGACAGGAGATCTTCTCTAAGGTTAAATACAATCCACGAATCAGTAGTATCTGCAATTGTAATAATTGGATAACCAGCACCAACAAGTTCCCCTTCTTCGACAGTAATCTCTGTAACTGTACCATTTTTTGGCGCAATGATTTTATTTTCTTTTAAATATGAATTTACTTCTGCAACTGCACCTTTTGCTTTTTTTACATTTGCACTTGCAGAAAGTCTATCCTCTACCCTGCTACCATTCACAAGCATTGTATAGTTTTCTTTTGCCGCATCATATTTTGCTTTTGCTTCATCAAGTTTTTGTAAAGGAACAACACCTTCTGAATAAAGTCTTTCCAATCTTTCGTATGTTTTTTTGGCAAATGTATAATTGCTTTTTGCAATTGCAATTTGTTCACTTCTTGCACCATTTAGTGCTTTGAGTTGCTGTGCCGCTGCAAGTTCAGTAGCCGCATTTGCTTGTTCAGCCTTTGCATTTATTTCCGGAATATCAAGGACAACAAGTACATCACCCTTTTTTACTTCACTACCTTTTTCGATGTTTATTTTTTCCACCCTACCAGCAATTTTTGAAGAAAGATCGATTGAACGAACTTCAACCTCACCTTGTAAGAGCATTTGCCTATTTGATTTTAGAATATAAACTATTCCTACAATAAAGGAAATTATTATAAGTGTTGCGATTATAATGTGTTTTTTCATTTTATCTCCGTTTTTGTTCCTTGAGAATATATCAGGATATCTTTAGTATTTCCATTTGTTTGAAGCATTCTTGCAAGCGCAAGATCATAATTATACAATGCTTGCAATCTTTCAAGTTTAACTTTTTCAAGTCTTAATTGAGCATCTGTCACATCAAGAGAGGTTTTAATTCCTTCTTTAAAACCTAAAGTTGCAGTTCTTAATGCCTCTTTTGCATCCTTAAGTGATGACTCAGTACTTTCAAAAAGTTCTTTATTTTTCATCAATTCTTGATATTGAGAATAGATTAAAGTTTCGATATTATATTGTGCTTCAAGAATTTCATAATCCACTGATTTTCTTCCTGCATCAGCAGCCCTAACTTTATTGTAGCGGGATAATCCATCAAACAAAACAAGATTAGCTGTTCCCCCTACAGCCCAGCGAGGAACTTGTGCTGACAAATCAGAAGCAGCCAAGATATCTGCAGCAAATAAACTTACAGTTGGAAAATAGTTTGCAATTTCACCTTTGTATTTTGCCTGCATTACTTTTCTTTTTGCCCTTAACTGATTTATTTGAGGGTTATTTTTTAAGGCGTTTTCTCTCATTTCATTTAAATTTATTGAACTATCTTCAAACAAAAAAAGTGCAGAAAGTGGCACTATTTCTACATTTTTTAAGTTAACAGAATCTTCTTTTATTAAAGATTTTAATGCTTCCTCAATTACAAGAGTATCTCTTTTTGAAGCTTTATAATCTCTTAGAGCTTCGTCATAAGCAACTTGTGCATGTAATCTTTCCGATTTTGAAATAAAACCTTCTCTTTCAAGAGCTTTTGCATCAACTAAATGTTTTTTTACATCTTCCATATACTGTCTTTTAACTTCTACAACTTCTCTTGAAAGTGCTAATCCATAATATTTTTTAACCAAATCAACAGTCAATGTATCTTGCATTTGTGCATACTTGAAATTTGTAGCTTCAAGTTTTGCTCTTGCAGCAGCGTTTAACGCAAGAATTTTTCCACCAGTGAAAATATTCCACCACGCACAACCACCCAAAGCAATCACATTTTCGTCTTGAATGAGAGTGTCAATATTTGGCATATGATATCTTGACATATCTGTTGTAACAGATATTGGGTTTGCGAAATGAATATATGTTGCATTAAGTCCAACTTTAGGGAAATATTCACCAATTGCAGCATTTTTTTCATATTTACTCTGGAGTTTTGCCATGGAAAGTGATTTTAGCATGTTGTTATTATTCAACATCAGTTGGTATGCTTGCTCAAAGGTTATATCCACCTTTTCCGCTCTGGTGTGAAGAGTTTCGGCTAACACTGGAGCAGTAAGAAAAAATATGCACATTAAAACAATCTTAAATACTTTCACCATGCTATTCCTTTTTTATAATGTATTTTATCACAAATTGTTCATAAAAAAAAAATTTATGTTAAGATTTTGGAATGTTGAATAAAAAGTATAGATTAAAAAAACATTCTGCCTTTATTGCTACATATAAAGTTAAACACTCTCTTTCAAAAGGAGGAATAACATTATGGGCTGGCAAAGAAAAAACCGATGACAGCGTTCTAACAAAAGTAGGGTTTGTTGTTAGCAAAAAAACACATAAAAGGGCTGTTAAAAGAAATAGGTTAAAAAGGCTTATGAGAGAATCTTATCGTCTTATTATGAAGAATAAACTCGCTCCAGATAATTATATGTCATTGATTTTTGTAGGTCATGAAAATGCATTAAATAAAAACATCAACGACATCCAAAAGTCCATAGAAGAACTCTTAAAAGGAATAAAATAATGGAATTTCTTCTTGCATGCATGATGAGCACGAATCTTATTGCAGAGTATAATCTTGAAGGTTTCACCCCACCAAGAGGAGAAAATGCTTATCCTTCTGGACTTCAACCAAAAGATCAAGGTCATTATAAATATGGTCCCGCAAGCATTGATGACCCTGTTTTGATAATAGTTGATCCAATATATGACAAAAGGATGAATATAATTCCGGCAGGATATTATCAACTTTCACTTGATGCTGGACGAGAATTTTTATATCTCGTACAATCTGGAAACACTATCGCAATAATTCCTGTTTTTAAAATAGAAATTGACAGACAAAAAGATGAAGCGAAAAGAAAAGATCAAATGCCATCGGGATATTTCAAACAAAAAAAATATATTTGGAAAAAGAATAGAGCTGCAAAGAAACGGCAACGACTTATCAAACAAAAGAAGATAGATCCAGATGAACACGTATATTCAGAAGCAACTATTGAATATTCAGCAAAAGATAGATATTATCTTATAAAATTTGAAAAAGACTCTGTAAGAGCTTGGGGCGCAATAAAAGCAAGATAAACCTTCTATATATTTTCTAATGCTGCAATTTTCATTTTATCAATATCTGGGGTTTTTCCAGTCCAAATTTCTTCTGCTTTTGCTGCTTGATAAATCAACATATCGAGCCCACTTGCAAAGCTAAAGCCCTCTTCTTCAGCTTTTTTCAATAACAGAGTTTTATAAGGATTATATATAACGTCATAAATAAATGTTGTTTTAGGCAATTGTTTCAATAGCGATAATTTTATTGGCATTTCATCTGCAGAATGTCCTCTCATTCCGACTGGAGTTGCATTTACAAGGATTGCACAATTAAACATTTCTCCAGTACTTGACATTTGGAACAAGTTAAATTTTACGTCTGGATAAGTTCTTCTGAAAAAATCTGTCATTTCTGCAGAATTTATTATATTTCTTGAATAAAAACTTATTTGTTTTACACCTAATTCAACAAGAGCAATACAAACAGCTCTCGCAGCACCACCAGTTCCTAAAACACATGCATTTTGTCCTTTTAAGCTATTTTGAACCATTTTGGGGATAGAATTTTTAAATCCATAAATATCAGTATTATAACCCTTAAAACTTGTATCAGGACAAATTTTCACTGTATTTACACAGCCCGAGATATCAGCAGTTTTATCATAAGAATCCAAAAACAATTTCATTGGTACTTTCAAAGGAATTGTAATATTAAAACCAGTATATCCATTTGCCTTTAAAAACTTTATCCTTGAAATTAAATCCTCTGGAGATGTTTCAAGTCTTTCGTATGTAGCATCTATTCCCAAACTCTTAAACCCAGCTTCATGTATTACAGCGGAAAGAGAATACTTTAACGGTGTTCCAATCAACGCAGCTTTACACGTCATTTTGTGGCATCTCCTCAATTTTTTCAGAATAATCACAAGTTTTGTTAGAACATTCTTTAAAAGTTCCTTTTTTCAAAACTTTTTTTACTAACAAAGATTTACATTTTGGACAAATATCACCAGTTGGTTCATACCAAAGGACAAAATCACAGTCAGGATATTTGTTGCAACCATAGAAAATTTTTCCATATTTTGATTTTCTTTGAACTATTTCACCACCACATTTTGGACATTTTACACCAGTTGTCTTTACAATGCGTTTTCTATTCTGGCAATTAACACATTCAAGATATTTGCCATAAGGGCCAATTTTTACAACCATATCTGAATTACACTTTTCACATTTTTCATCTGATTTTTCAGGTTCATTTGTTTGAGTGTAACCTTCTTCAAGTGCATTCAAAGACATAACCGTTTTACATTCTGGGTAGCCAGAACATCCCAAAAATTGATTTCCGTACCGGCTTGAACGTAATACCATTGGTTTTCCGCAATTTGGACAGGTGAGTTTTGATTCTACTGTAATTCTTCCAGTATCTTTCATTGCTTCATTTACAGTAACCATAAATTCAGAATAAAAATCTTTAAGAACCTTATTCCAAACCAATTTCTTTTCAGCTATATCATCAAGTTTCGTTTCCATCCCCGCAGTGAATTTGTAATCCATGATTTCTTTAAACTGCAAAACTAATTGTTTTGAAACAGTTCTACCCAACAAGGTTGGAACTAAGGCCTTGTCAACTTTATCAACATACCCTCTGGTTTGAATTTTTGTGATAATTGATGCATAAGTTGATGGACGACCAATACCATATTCTTCAAGAGCTTTTACAAGAGATGCTTCAGAAAATCTTGGTGGAGGTTGAGTGAAATGTTGTTTTGGAAGAACTTTCAGACAATTTAACTTATCACCTTGTGAAAGGTCTGGCATTTTCATTTTTTCTTTTTCTTCACCTTCTGAATCATCATAAAGTTTTAAAAATCCATCAAAAGTTATTTTACTTGTTCCCACCTTTAAAGTGTAATCTCCAGCTGAGATTTCAACAGTTTTATTTGCAACCGTCGCATTAGACATTTGCGAGGACATAAACTTATTCCAAATTAGTTTATAGAGTTTATATTGCTCTTCTGACAGATATTGTTTAATACTTTCTGGGGTTTTGTCTGGATATGATGGTCGAATAGCTTCGTGAGCATCTTGAACATTTTGTTTACCTTTTGCATATACATTTGGCTTTTCTGGATAATATTTTTCACCAAAGTTTTTCAAGATAAAATCTTTTGCCATTTGTTGAGCATCATCAGAAATTCTTGTTGAATCTGTTCTCATATAGGTAATCAAACCGACTGCACCAGAATCTAATTCTATACCTTCATAAAGTTTCTGTGCAATTTGCATTGTTCTTTGAACGCCATATCCAAGTTTTGAACTTGCTTCCCTTTGTAGCGTAGACGTTATAAAAGGAGCAGTTGGTTTTCTTTTAGTTTCTCTTTTTGTAACTTTTGTAACTTCAAATTCGGTACTCTTTTCACATAGATAATCTACAATTTTTTGAGCAGCTTCTTCATTTTTTATATTTTTGTCTACCGCTTTTCCTTTGATTTTGCTCAATTCTGCAATAAATTTTTCATCCTGTTTAGAAAGCTCAGCAGAAATTGACCAATACTCTTGAGGGACAAAAGCTTCAATCTCATCTTCTCTCTCACAAATCATTCTTAACGCAACAGATTGAACTCTACCTGCAGATAGTCTATAATTTCCGAGCTTTTTCCACAAAATTGGGCTTAATTTATAACCTACCAGTTTATCCAAGATTTGTCTTGTTTGCTGTGCCTTAACCCTATCCATATCTATTTCTCTTGGATGTTCTACCGCATATTTTACAGCTTTTGGAGTAATTTCGTTAAATTCTATTCTATAAACTTTATCGTCTGGAACAGAAAGAACTTGTCTAACATGCCAAGCAATAGCTTCTCCTTCACGGTCGGGGTCGGATGCAAGGAAAACCTTGTCTACTTTTTTTGAAAGTTGGTTTAATTTTGTAACGACTTTTTTCTTTTCTGGAATAATTTCAAATCCAGGTTCAAAATCGTTATTTACATCAAAGCCCAAAACATTTTTTGGCAAATCTCTAATATGACCGAAACTTGCTTCTATTTCATAACCCGAACCCAAAATCTTTTTAATTGTTTTAGATTTTGCTGGAGATTCGACTATTACAAGGGCTTTTTCTTGTTTTTTTTCTTTTGTTGCAACCATGTAATTGATTATAACACCTTATCTCTATAATGCAACGGAAAAACCATTAAATATTTTTCTTTGGATAAAGGTCACAACAAAGATGACAAGGATTTAAAACTTTTTCTCGTCTTAATTTTTTTCTAAACTCACAGAACTTTTTACCATTCAAAATTTCCATAATTTTATGTTCTCTTACAGAACCCATATTTACTGGGAAACACGGATAAACAATTCCTTCTGGATTTATAAAAACATCATGAAAAGGAAAATTGCAGGGTTCATATAGGGTTTCGATATCATTTTCACCTTTTTCAAATAGTTTTTTTATTCTTTTTATATCTTTTGTGGGTTTAAATTTCGGTGCCCAGCGAAGTAATGTATTTGATTTTTTTGATATGCTTTCAAGGTTTTTGTACACATCTTCAAATTCTTGCATATCAAAATAAGTTTTTAGTGGATATTTTTTTGAATAAATTTCTTCAGGATATTCATCGAGCATATTTGAATCCTGTCTTAAACCTGTTTCACGAACAAAAGAAAAAGTTAAAAAGTCTAAATTCATATCTGTTGCAAGCTCATAAAGTTTTGGAAGATCTTGCAAGTTATCCTTCAAAACCACCGTTTTAATTTCAAGCAATGGATATTTATGTTTCCCCCGTTTTTCTTTAAGACGTTTTAGTGCTTTTACTGCTTGCTCATATAAACCTTTTTTCTTTCTAATTGTATCGTGTTTTTCCCCTATACCATCTATTGACACAGAAAGAAGTAAGATTTTCTCATTCATTAGTTTTTCAATATTTTCATCTGTTAACAATGATGCGTTAGTAACAATTCCAACTTTACCAAAAGTTCTTTTTGAAGCTTCGTGAATAAGCTTAAAAGCATCCTTTCTTAAAAATATTTCTCCACCCAACAACTGTAAAAAAGAAAATCTCGGAATTTGTTTAAAAACATTTATCCACTCTTCTGTTGATAGTTCGTTTTTTTCTCTTTTTTCCCCAAGATAACAAAAAGGGCATCTTAAATTACATTGATATGTTAATTCGCATAAAAATCTTAATGGGGGAAGAATTTTGCCAGACGGGTTATAATATGAAAGTGCGGAATAACAATTTCTTGCAAAATCAAACAGGAATGAGCTATCTATTTTCAAAATAACCCTCCAGAAATCATTATCATACAATATATGTACATTGCTGGCGCAGAGAAAATAAATGCATCTATTCTGTCTATCAAACCACCATAATTAAGGAATAAATCACTTGAGTGTTTTACTCCAACACCTCTTTTAATTAAAGACATTGATAAATCTCCAATTTGAGAAAATACAGAAACAACCATACCTAACCCAAGCCAAGCAAAAACATTACCACCTGAAATTTCCCCAAAAATAACAGTTAACAAGGAAATTGTGATTAAGTTTACCACTGCACCTAAAAATGTTTTATTTGGACTAATTCCTTCACAAAGTTTTTTCTTTCCATATTTTGCCCCAATAACAGAACTTGCAAAATCGCCAAGTGGAACAACCAACAAAAGCAATAGAACAAGCAAGTTGTTTATATTTAAAATAAGAAGAATGTAAGAAAGCGGCAGAACTATCAAAAAACCTAAAATTGTAGCCGTGAGATTTTCAAAAAAAGGTTTTGATTGAATTATTATCCCACACAAAAAAGATACAAAAAATCCGAGCAATATTATTTCTGAAGTGGTGCCTGCGATAGCTCCTAACAATATTAAAATCCCAAAAACTTCACAAACAGCAGGATATGGATATATATCAGCA
>ERZ1034928.698-NODE-698-length-14268-cov-4.169211_pt1 | contig 14268 bp, 15 predicted proteins | sample MGYA00520627_ERZ1034928 | MGnify/ENA primary metagenome ERZ1034928 (study PRJEB33766, sample SAMN09781755) | gut metagenome | biome: gut microbiome | host: Homo sapiens | place: Madagascar | study: EMG produced TPA metagenomics assembly of the PRJNA485056 data set... | reverse complement strand
AAAAAAGACCACGCTAAAGGTGGTCTTTTTTATGGCGTCAGCGGCGGGACTTACAGCTTGTTTTCTAATTTCGCTTCGTGGCGCTGTCGCTTCTCGCTCAAATAAGAAAACTGCGCCGCTCACAACGAAAACCTCCACCGGAGGTTTTCTATCGGTTCGCGCCCTCTCGGTTTCAAGTCCCCGATTCTTTATGCCATAAAAAAGACCACGCTAAAGGTGGTCTTTTTTATGGCGTCAGCGGCGGGACTTGAACCCACTACCCACAGTTTAGGAAACTGTTGCTCTATCCGGATGAGCTACGCTGACCTGATGTTTTTATAAATTTATTTTGCGTGATATGCAAGAAAAATATCAAATTTTGCAAATCAGATAAATAACGCTTGCGGAGGGTTAAAATTTTATCTACCATTGATTATATATTCAAACAATACGGGAGGCGCTTATGCAAATTGAAAAACAACCGATTGTTGTCGGTATAGGCGAACTACTTTGGGACGTATTTCCGGATGGCAAAAAAGCCGGCGGAGCGCCGATTAATTTTGTGTATCATGCCACGCAGCTTGGCGCTAAGGGATATGCCGTCAGCGCGGTTGGTAATGACGATTTGGGGCGCGAGATTTTAAGTCGCCTTAAACAAAGCGGAATTAACGGTATTATTGAGCATGTTGATTACCCCACCGGTAAAGTTTTGGTTACGTTGCAAGACGGTATCCCTGAATATGAAATTGTTGAAAACGCGGCATGGGACCATCTGCCGTGCAGCCCCAAGGCCGTGAAAATTTTGCAACGGGCCGATGCGGTTTGTTTCGGGACTCTTGCTCTCCGCGGCAAAGAAAGCCGCGAGCATATTTTGCAAATGCTTTCGTGTGTTCTGGATACAGCCGTTAAACTTTATGATATTAACTTGCGACAGCATTATTATTCGGCGGAGTTGATAGATACGCTGCTAAAACATGCCAATGTGTTTAAAATTAATATTGATGAAATGGCGGTAATCCGCCCGCTCTTCTCGTTGAGCGGAAGCGATGAAGAAGTTTGCCGCGCTTTAATGTGCCGCTACAATCTTAAATACGTGATTTTTACCGCCGGTGAAAAGTTCAGCACGGTTTATGCCCCGACTGAAACCTCATACTTTGAAACTCCGGCAGTTGAAGTTGCCGATACGGTCGGCGCCGGCGATTCGTTTTCGGCGGCGTTTGTGTACTCGCTTTTAACCGGAAAAAGTCTGCAACAGGCGCACCGCACGGCAATAAAAGTTTCGGCTTTTGTTTGTACGCGCGAAGGGGCTTGGCCTAAATATGAATCAGGTATTAAAGGAGAATAATAATGGTAAAACAAGTTAAGCAAGCCCATGTATTTTGGCAGTTGGTGCCGGTAATTTTAACCTTTTTTGCTATGGGGTTTGTTGATTTAACCGGAATTGCCACCAACTATGTTAAAGCCGATTTTGTGCTTTCGGATACGGTTGCCAATTTGTTTACGTCCATGGTGTTCTTTTGGTTTTTGGTTGCCTCCGTGCCGACCGGTATGCTGATGAACCGCATCGGGCGGCATAAAACCGTGTTGCTCAGTCTGGTGGTTACTTTGTTGGCCGTGGCGCTGCCGTTGATTGATTATAACCTGCCGTTGATGGTAATTTCATTTTCATTGCTCGGTATCGGCAATACCATGATGCAAACTTCCATTAATCCGTTGCTTTCAAACATTGTCAGCAAACAGCGGCTTTCAAGCGCCATAACCTTCGGGCAGTTTGTTAAAGCGGTGGCGGCGTTTTCGGCGCCGATTTTAGCCAGTTGGGCGGCGCTTAATTTTGGCAACTGGCGCATTTTGTTTGCCGTGTTTTTAGCTGAAGGCGCGGTTGCGCTTATAAGCCTTTATTTTGATAAAATTCCGGAAGAAAAAACCGAGGGCAAAATCACCGGCTTTAGGGAAAGCTTTGTTTTGCTGGCCGATAAGGCGGTTTTGCTTGCTTTTGCGGCGATTGTCTGTCATGTGGGTATTGATGTCGGCACCAATGTTACCGCTCCGAAAATTTTTATTGAAAAATTAGGCGTGTCATTAACTCAGGCCGGACTTGCCATCAGCGTGTATTTTTTATTCCGTACTTTTGCAAGTTTATTCGGAGCATATGTGTTGGCTAAATATTCTCCCAAGCGCTTTTTTATGATAAGCGTAATTATTTTAACCGCCGGTTTGCTTGGGTTGTTGATGTTTGATGATATAAAAACGCTTTATGTTTGCATGGGGCTTATCGGCTTTGGCAACGCTAATATTTTTCCGGTGGTATTTTCGCAGATTATGCTTGCCAACCCGCGTTATAAAAACGAAATTTCCGGCTTGATGATTATGGGTATCTGCGGCGGCGCGGTGGTACCGGCCGTTATGGGAATTGCCTCTGATGTTGCCGGTTCGCAAAGCGGCGCGGTGGCAATAATGGCAGTTTGCGCGGCGTATTTGCTGTTTATGATAACCAAAATTAAAGACAAAGCCTAAAAAAATTGCTTTACGTTAATAAAATAATGGCATAAAGTGTTGTTGTTCGGTTTTATCAGGAGAACCTATATGAAAACATCAACATGTTCAACATATACCTTAAAAGAAGAGATTATCAGCAGTATTGTGCACGGTATCGGCGTGTTTTTAAGCATTGCGATTACGAGCGTTTTAGTCACGCTTTCAGCCGTTTACGGCAATGTGTGGAGTATTGTTTCAACCGCCATATTCGGCGCGAGTATGATGCTGATGTATATGGCATCTACCTTATATCATGCCATACCGTTTCCGCATGCTAAAACCATTTTGAAAAAATTTGACCATATTGCCATTTATTATCTTATTGCCGGAACTTATACGCCGTTTTTGCTCGTGTTAATGCGCGGCACCATGGGTTGGGTGCTGTTTGCGGTTATTTGGAGCTTGGCGCTGTTGGGCACCGTGCTTAAAATTGTTTCATCGGGCAGCGGTACCAAAATTTGGTCGGTAAGCCTTTATTTGGGTATGGGCTGGTTGGTTTTGATTGCCTCTAAAACCTTGTTTGCGGTAATGTCAAAACTGGCATTGGTATTTTTGGTTTTAGGCGGCATTTTTTATACTGTCGGCATCATTTTTTATTTATGGAAAAGCAAAAAATATACTCACGCTATTTGGCACGGATTTGTGCTGGTGGGAACAATTATGCACTTTATGGCCATTTTGTTCTCATGCGTGTTTGTAGGTTAAAATAATTGATTGAAAGGAACGTTAATGTCTAAAAAAACATGCTTTTTAATTTTTGTGGCGGCGGTTATCATTATCGCGTTGTCGTTTATATTTAAAATTGCAGAGGTTACCGTGCCGGTAAATTTGCTGTTCGGAAGCATGAAAAATCCGTATATTGCAGGGTCGGCAGTGGTGCTTGCCTTGCTCTTTAACAAACAGCGCCATTACTGGCTGATTATGATTGCGTGCGCTTTGCTTGCCGCGGTTGTGGTACAAATGGTAATTGCCGGCGGCACGTTTGAAGTTTATGCCATAATGTATAAAGCGTTGGCGTTTTTAGTATATGTTTACTTGATTATGCTTATCAGATTTATGGTTTAGGCGAGGCGGCTTTGTCTGAGTTTGAAAGCTTATATCTGCCAAGCAGCGGGCAGGCAAAATGCTTGCTGATATTTTTGCACGGCTATAATAACACGCGGGCGGAAATGTTGCCGGCGTATACATATTTACAGCACAAAATGCCGGGGCTTGCGATTGCGGCGCCGGAAGGCAACAGCCGTTCATCACGCAATCCGGAGCGCAAACGTTGGTACAAAATTCAAAACTTTGATATTAACGGCATGCGCAAATTAGAATCCACCCCGATTGAAGAAATTGCCAAGTTATATAATCAGGCGGGCTCGTTGTTGGCGCAAACCGCGCAAAGCTTAAATAACTTTATTGATGAAACACAAAAGCAATACGGCTTTAATGACAGTAACACTTATATTGCCGGGTTTTCGCAAGGGGCGATGGTGGCAATTTGGACAGCCTTAATTCGCAAACGCGCGCTTACCGGTTGTTTTTCATTTTCAGGGCTGGCGGCGGCCGATGTTGAGCTTGACAAACAAATCGCCTCGCGTCCTAAGGTTTATCTGCTGCATGGCAAACAAGATAAGCAGGTTTTGTTTAAGTGCCTGAACTTTACCGCGGAGTGGCTTAAAAGCGAGCAAGTGCCGGTTACCGCCAAAAGTTTTGCTGATTTGGGGCATGAAATTTCTGAGCCGGAGCTTGATTTTACAGCTGAAGTTATGAGCGGCGCTCAAGCTTAGTTATTTATTTTTTGGCTGACATATTTTCGGCTTTTTGTGTGCAGAAAAACCAATCATTGCATACTGCGCCGGAGGTTTTGCCGTATTCAATACGCTCGTCCAACTCATGCTTGGTTTTAGGCGCTGAAATTAACACATCGTCGCCCACGTTCCAATCGGCCGGAGTGGCAACTCCGTATTTATCGGTGGTTTGCAAGGCTTGCAGAACGCGTTTAATTTCAGCAAAATTGCGGCCGGTGGTTTGCGGATAATAAATTATGGCGCGCACAATGCCTTCAGGGTCAATAAAAAATACGGAACGGCAGGCGTGAACTTCATTTTTTTCAGGGCAGAGCATGCCGTACATGGCGGCAATTTCGCCTTTCAGGTCGGCGATAATCGGAAATTCTATTTTTTGCCCTTGATAGCGGTGAAAGCTGATTTTATCTTCAATTTCTTTTATCCATGCCAAATGCGAAGAATTGCTGTCTACCGAAAGACCGACCAGCTCGCAGTTTAAGGCTTTAAATTCATCGTGCATGGCGGCAAAAGTGGCAATTTCCGTGGTGCAAACGGGAGTAAAATCAGCGGGGTGTGAAAATAAAATCACCCATTTGCCGCTGTAATCTTGCGGAAAGTTAATACTGCCGTTGGTGGTAACGGCGCTAAATTCAGGCGCTTTATCGCCGATGAGCGGGATTCTGCTTACGTTTTCCATGTTGGTATCTCCTTATTGAATTAACTGCTCTGAAATATAAGCGCTTTGCGCAAGGCTTCAAGCTGAAGGCATAAAAAAAGAGGCGCATAATTTATTTTGCTTGCCTCTTTTTAAAGTCTGATACCAATACTCATGGTTAAAAAGTTATTGGTGTGAAAAATAATATCGGCGTTTGGAGGAATGATAGCGCTCCATGATACGTTAAAATACAGGAACGAAGCTAACGAAACTTCGCCGCCGATTTTAATTTTGGGACAAATAACGGTTGTAACCGTTTGGTTTTCTTTATCGGTTCCTTTCCAGTTAGTGACGCCTAACATGGTGACAATCCGGCAATCATCACCGATGACAAAACCAACTGATTGGCTGATGTAAAGAATGTTGTCATGAGGAGCGTCGGCCGTATCGGCAAAATCAATTCTGCTCCAACCGCATTCTGCCTCAAAACGCAAATACTTTACCTCAACCGAACCGAAAATGCCGCAAGTGCCTCCGCTTCTGTCATGCTGAAGACTTGCGCCGCCGGTTAAACCTACATTGCCGCAAGTTTGAGAAAATGCAACTTGACATATTCCCAACAAAAACAAAATTATAAGATTTTTTTTCATAACATAATGATTAGTGATTACTCTGAAAATATAGCGATATTTTACTAAAAATGCAAGACGTTAATTTGGAGTTGATTTATTTTTTGCGGCATAGTAGTTTGTAAAATATAAAAGGAGAACAATTTTGAAAATATATCAGGTGGGCGGAGCGGTCAGAGATAAGCTGTTGCAAAAAAAGCCGAATGACTGCGATTATGTGGTTATCGGCGCAACGGTCGCTGAAATGCAAAAACAAGGATTTATTCAGGTTGGCAAGGGGTTTCCGGTGTTTTTACATCCGGCGACCAAAGAAGAATACGCTTTAGCCCGCAAAGAAATTAAAACCGGCGATAAACACACTGATTTTAAGTTTGTGTTCACCCCCGATATTACTTTAAAAGAAGATTTGGAGCGCCGCGATTTTACCTGCAATGCCATTGCGTATGATGAAGAAAACGGCGAATATTATGACTATTTTAACGGCAGAGAAGATATTAAAAATAAAGTGTTGCGTATGGTAAACGAGCAACACTTCAGCGAAGACCCGTTAAGAGTTTTAAGGTTATGTCGGTTTGCCGCGCAGCTTGATTTTAGCGTTGAGGCGCACACTTTGGAAGTTTGCAAAAAAATGGTGGCGGGCGGTATGCTTAATTATCTGCCGTGGGAGCGGGTTTGGGCGGAGTTGATTAAGGCTATGCGTTCGCCCGATTTTGATAAGTTTATTGAGCTTGCCCGCCAAATCGGGGCGTTAAAATTTATTTTGCCTGAAGTTGACGCGCTTTGGCAGGTGCCGGAAAAGGTAAAATATCACCCCGAAGGCAATACCGGCGGTCACGTTTTATCAGCGCTTAAAGCGGCTAATGGCGAATCGGCGTTGGTTAAATTCGGGATACTATTGCATGATGTCGGCAAAGCCTTAACGCCAACAGAAGAGCTTCCCTCACACAAAAAGCATGAACTGCGCGGTACGGAACCGGTCTATCAGGCTTGTCACCGCCTAAAAGCGCCTAATCGCTTCCGTTTGTTTGCCGATATGGTATGTTTGCAACACATGAAGTTTCATGCTATTGCGGAAATGCGGCCGGGAAGTTTGTATGATTTGGCGTGCAGTATGATTATCGGGCACACCAACTATGTTAATGAATACATTGCGGTTTGCAGGGCGGATTTAATGTCTTCAGCGCATACCGAAGAGGATTTAGCTATTTTTGAGCAATCGGCGCAAAAATTGCGCGATGCCTGTGAAATTATTTTAAGCGCTAAAGCCTGCGATATGCCTAATTTTGAGGAGTTGCCGCAGGACGAAAGCTTTAAGGAGCGCTTGCGCGATTATAAAATCAGGTTATTAAGAGATAAACTTACGTTTTAAAACACAAAATCCTGATAACGCAACCGTAAACACGGGGAGTTATCAGGATTTTTTTAAGTTACATCAATCATTGCTGATTGGTATGAAGATTTCACCTCATTCCTCAATGTCGGCGGACGGGACGGTGACATTGTATTGACGTGTGCCCTTCAAGACCCTTACGCCAGTCTTGTTGAAGACACTGTCAAAATACACTTTCCCGATATGTTTGCCGAGAAGGAGAGTTTCGCCGGACGGGTAGGTGAATTCGTCTCCGATCATGCCGGTGCGTACTTGTACGTTGGCACGGCTTGGAACGACGATCTCTTCTCCGGTTAAAGGCGACACATATTTGCCGGACTTGGTTTTGATGGCCGGCTGAAGGCCAATGATGGCCGGATTGTTATAGTCACATTCATCCACAGGGGTACTGAATCTGTCATAGCTCGGAAGAAGAGTTACGATGATGACTGATTGTTCACTCTGAGAGAGGTATCTGCGATTTTTCATAATATATAAATTTTAATTGGTTTACAGTGGATAAAATAGCCAAAAAAGAATAGTTTGTCAAGAAAAATCTGCAAATAAATTAAATTTTTCTTAAAACGGCGCCAAATCAGGCGGTTTGGGCTTTTGTCTAATCAGTATTGTTGAAAAGAAAAATTTTTTATGCTAGTTTAAGCAAAGTTGTTTAATTTTGAGAACTTAAGATTATGGATAACCCTCAACGAAAACTCGGCATTATCGCCGGAGGCGGTGCAATTCCGCAGCTTTTAATTAATTACTGCCGGCGGGCGGAGATACCGTATTTTGTGTTGGCGATTGAAGGAAATGCCGACAGAGCGATTTTTACAGATGAAATTCCGCATCAATGGATTAGAATCGGACAAGCAGGAACCGGCTTTAAGCGCTTGGCGGAAGAGCAAGTGCAAGACGTGGTGATGATAGGCACAATTCACCGCCCGAGCTTTGCCGAATTGGTGCCGGATTTGCGCACTACGGCGTTTTTTGCCAAAATCGGGCTGCGGGCGTTGGGCGATGACGGCATTTTGCGCGCCTTAGTCAAAGAAATAGAATCTGAAAATATGAAGGTGGTCGGCGTGCATGAGGTTATGCCCGAGCTGTTGGTTAAAGAAGGTAAGCTCACCAAAGCCAAGCCCGATAAGCAGGCGCTTGCGGATATTGCCCGCGGGGTTGAAGTTGCCATGGCGCTCGGCAAAATGGACGTTGGACAATCGGTTGTGGTGCAACAAGGTTTGGTGCTTGGCGTTGAAGGCATTGAAGGAACTGACGAGCTGATTAAACGTTGCGGGACTTATCGCCGCAAAGGCGAGGGCGGAGTTTTAGTCAAGCTCCGCAAGCCTAATCAGGATATGCGGATTGATTTGCCGACCATCGGCGTAAAAACCGTTGAAGCCGCGCATAACAGCGGCTTAAAAGGCATTGCGGTTCATGCCGGCAACGCTTTAATGGTTGATGAAAATAAAGTTATTGAACTTGCCGATAAGTATAAAATGTTTATTGTCGGCATTAATCCGGCGGAGATGGTAAAATGAAAGTTTATTTAATTGCCGGAGAACCTTCCGGAGATTTGCTCGGTTCACGCTTAATGCGGGCGATGATTAATAAATGCCCAAATGTTGAATTTTACGGTGTCGGCGGCGAAAGTATGGAGTGCGAAGGGCTTAAATCGCTGTTTGATATTTCAGATTTGGCGGTAATGGGGTTGGCTGAAATTATTCCCAGTATTCCGCTGATTTTGCGCCGCATTAAAGAAACCGTGGCCGATATTGAGGCGGTTAAACCCGATGTGGTGATAACTATTGACAGTTGGAGCTTTTCGGCGCGCGTGCATAAAGCCTTAAAACGCAAGCATCTTGGTATTCCGCAGGTGCATTATGTGGCGCCGCAGGTTTGGGCATGGAAAAAGAAGCGCGCCAAAACCATGTACAAATATATTGACCACTTGCTCACGCTGTTTCCGTATGAGCCTAAATATTTTACGCCGTATCATTTGGATACTGTTTTTGTCGGGCATCCGGTAATTGAAAGCAGTGTGCTGTGGGGAAACGGGCAAGATTTTCGCAATCGGTACAATATTGAAGAAAATTGCAAAATTATGACGGTGCTTCCGGGGTCGCGCAAGACGGAAGTTGCTCGTTTGCTGCCGGTGTTTTTAGAGGTGGTTAAAGAGTTTAGCCGCAAGCATCAGGATTTTTGCTTTGTGATACCGACCGTGCATACGGTTGAAGACAAGGTGCGGGCAATGGTTGAAGAAAGCGGATTGCCGATAAAAATTTTAACCACCGAAAGCGACAGGCATGATGCGTTTGTGGCCTCAGAAGCGGCAATTGCCGCTTCCGGCACGGTGGCGCTTGAGTTGGCGATGGTTGATGTTCCGCACATTATTGCCTATAAGGTGGCGCCGCTTACCGCATGGCTTGCCAAGCACTTTTTGCATATTCAGTTTGTTAATTTGAGCAATATTTTGCTCGGGCGCGAGGTGGTTCCGGAGCTGTTGCAAGATGATTGCAATGTTCAAAACATTATTTACCATGTGGAAGAGTTGCTCAAAAAAGGAGCGCTGTATGAGCGGCAAATGGAAGGCTTTGCCAAAGTTAAAGAAATTTTGGGCTTGGGCGAGCAAACGCCGAGCGCTAACGCCTGCGATGTTATTTTAAGCATTGTCAACAAAAACAATGATAAGAAGGCTGATTGAATACATAAGCGATAACTTTTTTAACGAGCGCGAACGCTTTGTTGTTTGGCTTGCCGTGCTGTTCGGCGTCGGTATCGGTATTTATTTTGCGCTTGGTTTTGAGCCGAACAAATGGATTACGGTTGCCGTGTTTGAAGCCTTGCTTCTTTTGCTTTATTTATGGCGCTATTCGCAAGGGCGTATCTTGTTTTTAACCGCGGTATTCGTTATGTTTTTCGGGTTTTGCGATATTCAGCTGCAAACTCTTTACAAAAGCAAATTTATTGCCGCGCCGGCAGAAGATGAAATCACTTATTTAAGCGGACGAATTGTAAGCGTTGGGCATAATGCCAAAGGCAAAGTACGGCTGTTGCTTACCGATGTTGCCGATTTTGATAATCCTCGTAAAGGATATTTCCGAATTACGCTGCCCGCCAAGCAAACAACTTTGCAACAAGGACAATGTGTGGAGTTGGTTGCAACTGTTATGAAGCCGTCAGCACCGGCTTTGCCGTCAGGTTATCAGTTTGACCGCAAGGCTTTTTATGAGGGCATCAGCGCGGTCGGGTACGCCAACAGCTCAGTTTTTGAAACCGATTGCGAACAAGCGCTAAGTTATAGTGATAAGCTCAAATATGCCGTTAATGGTATGCGGCAAAAAATTGTAAACCGAATTAATGATAATTTAGCGCCTGATGAGGCCGGAATTACGGCGGCGATTGTGGCCGGCGAGCGCGGTGGAATTTCAGAAGAAATTACTGAAAATTACCGCAATTCGGGTTTGGCACACTTTTTATCAATTTCCGGCTTGCACATGAGCATGATTGCGGCGATGGCGTTTTTTGCCGTGCGATTGCTGATTGCCTTAATTCCGGCAGTGGCGTTAAGGATTGATTCTAAAAAAGTTGCGGCGATTTTTGCCGCGGTTATGAGCCTGATTTATTTGCTGATTTCAGGCGCGGAGATTCCAAGTCAACGCGCGTTTATTACTATGTTGGCAGTGCTTATCGGCATTTTGTTCGGCAGGCAGGCAATATCTATGCGGATGGTGGCGTTTGCCGCAATTACGGTGCTTGTAATATCTCCGCAAGCGTTGGTCAGCGCCGGTTTTCAAATGTCGTTTGCGGCGGTGGTGGTGCTGATAGCTTTTTATGAAACCTATGCCTTAAAGTTGCGCAAATTTTTTGCCGGTTCCGGATTAATTAAAATATTAACCGCATATTTTGCGGGCTTAATGCTCACTGATTTGGTGGCGAGTTTGGCGACTCTGCCGTTTGCGATTTATCATTTTAATCAGGTGGCAGTTTATACCACGCTCGGCAACTTGCTCGCCGGTCCGATAATAGCGTTTATAATTATGCCGTTTGTGCTGCTGTCGCTGTTTTTAATGCCGTTCGGACTTGAAGTTTGGCCGCTTAAAATTGTTGGTTTCGGCGTGGGGCTCGTTAATACGATTACCGATTATGTGGCGCACTTGCCAGCAGCCGGATACAGGGTTATGGCAATGCCGTTTTGGGGATTGCTCATGATTGTGTTCGGCGGGCTGTGGATTTGCATTTGGCAGCGCAAATGGCGCCGATGGGGAGCAATTCCGCTTATTATCGGAGCGTTAAGCATATTTTGGGTGCAAAAGCCCGATGCTTTATATGATGCAAGCGGTGAGGTGGTGGCGGTTAAAGATAATGAGGATAATATGGTGGTTCTGCCCTCGCGCTCTAACAAATGGATAAAGCAAATATGGCTTGAAAAAACGGTAAGCCTTCCGCCCGATAAAGCCGATAAGAAAAATTTGCAACAGATTTTCAAGGGCGGCAAAACCGATAAAGATTGGCTTGATTTGGAATGTGATGAAGAAACTTGTGTTTATAAAAAGGCGCTGCGGCTTGATAAAGGCGGCGGAATTGAAATCGGCGGCAGGCAGATAGATACCAAAGCTCATGCGGGTGGCGCGGTTTATATTAACGGCGGTAAAGCAAAAATTAAAACCGTGCGGGAAGATATTGGCTGTCGGTTGTGGAATTTTGGGGATAAGTGCCGAAAAAATCAATAAAATTAAAAAATATGCTTGATTTTTGTCTGTGATGTGTTATAGATATTGACAATCTTTCATAAAAATATCATTTGGAAGTGGGGTCAAAAACCCCGCTTCTTTTTTTAGAAGAAAGCAAAAAATATGCAAAAACACTATTTACAAGATATGCTTGAGCCGGTAATTGCCAATTTAGGGTATGAAACGGTTCGCATTATGACCATCGGGCAGGTAAACCCCACATTGCAGGTTATGATTGACGTTTCGGACGGCAGCCGCGAAATTAATGTTGATGACTGCGCCAAAGTCAGCCGCGCATTGTCGGCGGTTTTAGATGAAAAAGACCCGATTAAAGATAAATATTCATTAGAAGTCAGCTCCCCGGGGCTTGACCGCCCGTTGACCAAGCCGGAGCATTTTGTCCGCTTTAAGGGTTATACCGCCAAGGTTGAAACCATTAATGAGGTGGATAAAAGAAAACGTATTAAAGGCGTTATTTTAGGCCTTGATGAAAATAATAACGTTCATATTGATATGGACGATAAAGAATTTGTTGTGGCGTTTGATAACATTGCCAAAGCCAAAATCGTGATTACCGACGAGCTTTGGGAACAGTATCAGGCTCAGCAAGAAGCTGTTGAACTTTAACTTTTGTTATTTGTGAGAGGAACACAATGGAAAATATTGAAAATATGCCCAGACCGGAAATTGTTTTGGTTGCCGACACAGTTGCCCGTGAAAAAAATATTGATAAAGAAGACGTTTTTACCGCGATGGAAGTGGCAATTCAAAAGGCAGGACGTTCACGTTATGGTTTTGAACATGATATCCGCGCCAATATTGACCGCAAAACCGGCGCAATTTCACTTGCCCGTTACCGCGAAGTGGTTGCTGATGACGCTGAAATTGAAAACGAGGCGGCTCAGCTGCGTTTGAGCGATGCCAAAGCTTATGACAAAAATATTAAAGTCGGCGAATTTATTATTGACCCGCTGCCGCCGGTTGATTTCGGCCGTATTGCCGCGCAAACCGCTAAACAGGTTATTGTGCAAAAAGTCCGCGATGCCGAGCGCAACCGCCAGTATGAAGAATACAAAGAAAAAATCGGCACTATTGTCAACGGCACCGTTAAACGGGTTGAATTCGGCAATGTGGTTTTAGATATCGGCAAGACCGAAGCTGTTTTGCGCCGCGATGAAATTATCCCGAGAGAAAAGTTCAAAAACGGCGACCGTGTTCGCGCTTATGTGTTAGATGTTCGCCGCGAAGCGCGCGGTCCGCAAATCTTTTTATCACGCACATGTCCTGAATTTATGGCCAAGTTGTTTACTTCTGAAGTTCCGGAAATTTATGACGGCATTGTTCAAATTATGGGTGTTGCCCGCGACCCCGGTTCAAAGGCTAAAATTGCCGTTAAAGCTAATGATATGACGGTTGATCCGGTTGGCGCCTGCGTCGGTTTGCGCGGTATCAGAGTTCAGGCTATTGTTACCGAGCTTCAGGGCGAAAAAATTGATATTGTTCCGTATTCCGAAGACAGAGCGCAATATCTGGTTGCGGCTTTGGCTCCGGCTGAAGTTACCAAAGTGGTTATTGATGAAGAAAACGGTCGGATGGAAGCCGTTGTTCCGCAAGAACAGTTTTCAATTGCCATCGGCCGCCGCGGACAAAACGTTAAGCTCGCTTCGCAGCTTTTGGGCGCCGACATTGACGTGTTGACCGAAGAGCAGGAACAAGAACGCCGCGCCAATGAAAATAAAGTTCGCTCACAGCGCTTTATGGACGCTTTGGACGTTGATGAAATGATTGCTCACCTGCTTATTGCCGAAGGCTTTTCAACCATTGATGAAATTGCCTATGTTGACTTGAAAGAGTTGGCCGATATTGAGGGATTTGATGAAGATGTCGCTACCGAGTTGCAAAATCGCGCCAAAGAATTTGTTGAAAAGCGCAACAAAGATTTTGCTAAAAAGAGCAAAGATTTGGGCATTGATGAAAAACTTAAAACCATTGAAGGCCTTGATCAGGATATGATTATTAAGTTGGCTGAAAACAATGTTAAAACCATTGATGATTTGGCTGATTTGGCCAGCGATGAGCTGATTGATATTTTGGGTGCCGATACTTTAACCGAAGTTGAAGCCAACCGCATCATTATGGCTGCCCGCGAACACTGGTTTGACGGTGAACAGGAAAAATAAGGCTCACTGTTAAAAGGCTGAAGATTATGGAAAAAGAGACAGAAAGAAAATGCATCGTAACGGGGCTGATAAAGCCCCAAAACGAGCTTCTCCGCTTTGTTACCGAAGACGGACAGTTGATACCTGATTTTAATAAAAAGTTTGCGGGTAAAGGAATTTATGTTTCTGTTTCGCGTCAGGCTTTGCAAAAAGCGCTCTTAAAAAATCTGTTTGCCAAAGCGGCGCGCGGCCATGTAAAAATTCAAGACAATCTGCCGGAAACGGTTGAGCATTTACTGCGCAAAAAAAGCTTGGATTCGTTAAACTTGGCTCGTAAAGCCGGCGCTTTGGTTACCGGTTTTGAAAAAGTAAAGGAGGCGGCAAAGAGTGAGTAAATTTATTGAAGCAATAAAGAAAAACCGCGAGGATATTATAAAGCC
>ERZ1034928.696-NODE-696-length-14275-cov-29.323447_pt1 | contig 14275 bp, 16 predicted proteins | sample MGYA00520627_ERZ1034928 | MGnify/ENA primary metagenome ERZ1034928 (study PRJEB33766, sample SAMN09781755) | gut metagenome | biome: gut microbiome | host: Homo sapiens | place: Madagascar | study: EMG produced TPA metagenomics assembly of the PRJNA485056 data... | reverse complement strand
GGTATAATATTTATAGTGACTTAATTTATTAAATGTGTTTAGAGGTGTTTAAGTGTCTAAAAGAAATAAAAAGAATTTTAGTAACTTAATATTTGGTTTAGATATTGAAACAACAACCGTTGATTTAGCAGAAGATAAAAAATGCTCTTTTATGTATTCTTTTTGTACGGGTATTTTAGATTTAAACACAGGAAAATACAACAACCTTTATTTAGGGAGAACATACCAAGATTTAGACAAGTATTTATTTGATTTAAACGAAACAGCAATAAACGAGGATAAATCATATATAATCTATATACATAACTTTAGTTATGAATTTTCGTTTTTTTCTAACAATAGTAAATTTTTTAAAAAATATAATTCAAGTGACATAAAATCTAGTTTATTTTTAAAAGCAAATAAACCCTTGTATGTACGTTGTTCAAATTTAGAGTTTAGATGTTCATATCTTTTATTAGATAAAAGCATAGCATCTATTGGTAAAGATATAGGACTTGAAAAGTTAGATTTTAATTATACGAAAATACGAACACCTTTAACAAAATTAGAGGATAAAGAAATTGAATATAATTATCGTGATGTTGAAATTATGTTAAAAGGTGTGTACAGGCTTTTCACACTTAATCAGTACATTAAAAGTGCTAATGATTTACCATATACTAAAACGGGTATTATGCGTTTTAACTGTGAAAAAAATCCCGAGGTTAATGTTACAAACGAATATACTAATAAATACGGGGAAAAGAAAAAAGGTAAATCAATAAGACTAAACAAATATTTATGTGGTCTTGAAAAAGCGAAAAGTGAAACACAGTTATTATTTTGGGAATATCTTTTTCAAGGCGGTTTGGTTTTATCAAATGCCCGTTTTGTTGGGGAAGTTTTAGAAAATATTGCATCTTTTGATTTCGCAAGCGATTATCCGTTTCAAATGCTTTACAGGTATTTCCCTAGCGAGTTTGAAGAATACAAGGGAAATAATAAAATAATGCTTGAAAAGTGTTTACGTGGAGCAAATGCTAAAAATTTGATATATGGTAAACCCTTGCGTACAATGTTTAACGCTGTTGTTGTTTTAAACAATGTAAAAGCAAAATATGAATTTACCCCAATAGGAACGAGCAAAATACAGGAAATAGAACATCTTAAAAATATGGTTAATTGTAAAATAATAAATGGTAAAATCCATGAAATAAATACACCCATAAAAATCGGTGTAACTTGTATTGATATGCTGACTTTAAATCTATTTTATGACTATGATTTAATCGACGTTGAATATTTGGAAGTTGCCAAAAGATACAGAAAAACTAACGAATATAAAATAAATGCTATATTATTTTTGGCAAAACGTAAAATAGAATTTAAACAATACAATGAACTTGTTGAGAATTATAACATGCATCACATATATATTGAAAAGGAAATATCTGACGACCATTACCGAAATATGGTAAACGCTGAAAAAGATTACTTTTCGCAAATGTCAGTAGCACATAAAATGTACCAAGATGTTAAAAGTGATTTAAACGCTTTATATGGGGATAACGCACAACATTTATTACATGAGCGATTTTATTACGATAATGTTGCGAGAGAGTGGAAAAGCGACCTTGAAACGTTTGAGGAATATAAAAACGCACAACATAAAACATCTTATATCTATGGCTTATATGTTCCGCAGTACGCAAGAGCATCTATATTATATATAGCCTACAAATTTATTACTAATGGCTTAAATGTCTATTACATTGATACGGATAGTATAAAAACAGACAACAAAAAACTAGCGTTTAAATTAGTTGATGAATTTAATAAATTGCAAATGCTTAATTTAAAAGGATACGAGTTTACAAAATTCGGACAACTTGAAAATGAGTATATTGCTAAAAAATTTGTAAGTTTGGGCACAAAGTCATACATAAAACTTGAAGTTGATAAAACAGGAAATGAAGTTGTTAAGGCTACAATATCGGGTTTACCGAACGCAACAAAATTATACAATCAACTTTTTGATTATTATGATAAAAACTTTAATGAATTGATTGAATGCTGTTATCATTACGGAACAATTTTTGATAAAAATGTCGCTTGTAAGTTGTGCAGTAAATACGTTTTTGAAGATTTTGACATTAATATTAATGATTATATTGATACTGTTTGTAGTGGTGTAGTGCTTGAACCCGTTGACGTTACTATGAGAGATTTTACTAGTAAAACATGGTATGCATATGCTAGATTAATTTGCATGATGTATGATAAAGATTTTGATATTTTTTGTCGAAAAACTATAATAAAATTAAATGATAAAGGAGAATTGGAAGTTGAACACAAAACAAAATCGAGGTATTAGAAGTTTAGGATTAAAAAAGTCTAGCGACGGAATATATTACAATCCAGATTATTTTGGATTGGAATTTGAAAAACAAAAAAACGGAGAATTAAAAATGATAATTCCCGAGTGGTTCAAAAAAGAACATAAACAAAAACTACGAACGTTAAGGACTTACGGAAAAAATTACAATTTGAGTAACAAAAGTGACATTAAAAAAGAAAAGGATTTATATAAAAATTATGTTGATTATGTCAACAAATGGAACAAAGGAGAAATAAGCAAAATATCAACTGTTAAATATAGATTTGACTTGTATAAGGATAATTACAAAGCATCATCTAAATTTTACAGGAGAGAGAACAAGGAAAAGATAATTGCTCACGTTACCGACAGTTTTAAGGTTAAGGTTATGCGTATCATGGGGAAACATGGTGTATTTAACGGGCAGGCATATGATGATTATATTCAGAACCTAGCGAAAAAGTTAAACGAGGACAAGGGAACGGTTGAAAGTCTTTTATTTCCTACAAAGTTAGATGAAAAAAGTGACTATGATTTAATAAAAAATACAGTTGACGAGGGTTTAAACAACATTGATGAACTTATAGATAACAAGGTAGACGGTGGAGAGTTAGACGAGCAAGACGAGTTTTTAATAAGAGGTATGCTAATATGATAAATAAAGAAAATTTAAAAAAAGCACTTGACGAACTAAACGCATTTAAAAAGCGTAAAAATCAAAAATATAACTTTCATTCATTCGACACGTTGAAAAATTATGAATATGATTTTTTATTTACGGTAGGAACACGTTCTAATGGTAAAACTACAAGTATACAGCGTGATGTAATTTTACAAGATTTTTATGATGATAATGCACAATTTATTAAACTTTGCAGATTTAAGGAAGATTTGAAAGGAGTGCATCAAAGCGAATGGTGGACAGAAGTCAATATAGAAGTTTTGCATAAACACGACATACATATTGAATATAGTGGTAACACATATTACATCAATGAATACAATAGATACGTTAAAGACGGTGAATTACTTGTAAATGAATTTCGCAAAAGTGGGGAAGTTTTAGGCAAAGTAATTCCTATAATGCGTCAGCAATCTTACAAATCAATAAATTATGAAAAATCAAACAACATAATTTTTGATGAATTTGCATTACAAAATGACTATTTATATCCATACGGGGAAGTTGATAATTTTAAACAGTTGCTGTCTACTATAGTTCGAATAAGAGAAAACATAAAAGTATATTTTATTGGAAATGTTTTAACACCTTTTAATCCATATTTCTCAATGTTTGGAATTGATGCAATGAAATTAAAGGCAGGCAACACTTACACATTTATTGATAACTCGCAGTATGACGAGCCGTGTGTGGTTTTACTTGAATTTACAAAATCAGTGACTAATAAAGTTAGTGATTTGCCTAGACTTTTAAGGCTACCCAACAATTCACAGGTAACAGGGTTAGATGCGTATGAGTTACCAAGCAAAGTTATAAACACAGATGATTGGTTACTTGTTGCATTAGATGATTATGACATATTTAATGAACATTATACTATTAAATATAAATTTGTTACGTCCGTTGATGAAAGTAAAAAATTTAAAAAAGTGGGAGATAGTTACGAATTTGAATATATTGAATATGTGGCAATTTTCGACAATTTTAATGACAAAATATATTTAATTAGGACAGATGTTGACAAATTAAGTCACGGGGTTTATATTAATGTAAAGGACGATTTGCCCGTTTACAAATTAGCAGATACCGACATAAGAAATCACTATCCGATTTTTAATATAGCAAAATTTAAAAATCGTGAAGTAATTTTTGGAGATGTTGAACTTTATAAAATAATGCTTGAAAGGGGTGTAAGGCTTTGAATTTAGATGATTTATATAATTTAATTATAGGCAACAAAAAAGAACCAACAAAAAGTAGAGAGCCACCGAAAAAAATTGAATATACATATAACAATTTAATAGGAAAGGACAAAGAAAATGTTAAACATAATAACTGTTGCGGTGGTCGGGATATTGCTTGACGTGGTAACGGGGTTTATTAAAGCCTTGTTTGAAAAAAACGTTGATAGTAGTATTATTCGACTAGGTGGCAAACATAAAGTTAGCGAATTACTTATCATTTTATTTTCATTTTACATTCAAAAAGGACTTAAATATATAAGTATAGAATTACCCTTTAATCCTGTAAATTTGGTGTGTGGTTACATTGTAATCATGGAGTGTGTTTCTATTCTTGAAAATATCGGTAAAATGAATTCTAAATGCGTACCCGCAAAATTATCAAATTTTTTTAAAAAACTGAATTATGGAAAGGAAGATAAAACATGAAAATCCACGAATTAGCAAACAAAAAATATGAAACATTCGACGATATTGTTGTAGATATTGCTGAATGTATTGAGGAAGTTAATGAACTTGAAAAGGAAAGGAACGACTACAAAGCCGAAAGTGAAAGATTAAAAAACGAGGTTGCAGACCTTAAAGAACGTAATTTGAAACTTTTGTCGATGATGCCCGTTGTTCCTGATGTAACAGAAGATGTTACAGAAGATGTTACCGAAGAAATTAAACTTGAAGATGTTTATATTTAGCATGAAAGGAGATTATAAAAATGGCAGATGCAACAAAAACAGCAGAAACAAAAACACCTGAAACCAATAAAACAATTCAGGTAATTAATTACATAAGACAGAACGCAAGTGAGGGTTATCGTCAGCGTGTTCCAATTTTAAATGATAAAGGCGAATTTGTTAAATTTTCAAACCCTTTAAAAGATTATTCTGTTTTAAAAAATGAGTTTTTCACAGGATTAATCAACATGATAGGCGAAAGCATTATCAACAGGATTAATACTTTCGAAAATCCACTTGCTAAATTCAAAAGGAAAACAAACGGTTTAGGAATTGATGTTAGAGAAATCGCAAGCGGTTTAGTTGAGGGAATGGACTTTGAATTTACTACCGAGGGCATAGCAAAAATGTTCAAATTATATCCTGTTGAGTATGCAGAGTGCTTCCACCGTTTAAATCGTCGTCGTGTATTTCCAATTACAATTAGTAAAAAAGAAATGGCACAGGCTTTAAATTCGTTTGATGATTTAGAACGTATTATGAATGATAAAGTAAACACACTGTATCAGTCAGATTATCAGGAAGAATATACATGGATGATTGAATTGCTACGTGCATCAGCACAGAACAACAATTTGAAATTAATTGAAGTAGGAGAGGTTAAAGACGAGGTAAGCGGTATTGATTATGTTGAAACCGTAAAGGACATTTCATCATCTTTCAAATTTAGAAACAGAACTAACTCCGCCTTTGGTAATGATAACGCAACAACTAAAATTCTTCCTTGTTGTGACAAAGAAGATATTGCCTTAATCTTACCATATACAATCAAAAACAGAATATCTACAAGAGTATTAGCATCAGCATTTAACAAAGATGAAGTTGCTTTTAACGTTGATAATGTTACCGAAGTTGATTTCTTAGGGTATATTAAGCGTGGTGAAGATACAAGCGTTAAATATTATCAGATTGACGGTTTTGTTTGCGACAAAAATTTTATTAGAGTAATGGACGACCCTGATAACGGACTTGAAGAAAACAATTTACCTACAGTTAGAGCTAAAAACTCTTATCTTCATATTTGGCAGACATTAAGCACATCACCGTTTGTTTGCTGTAACGTGTTAGTTCACGAGGTACCAGCTAGTGATATTCCTGACGGATATTTTGATAATCTTGTTAAAAACGACACAACTGTTACACAGTAATATAAAAAAGGGGGTGCATCTACACCCCTTTTATAAAATTAGGAAAGGAGATTAAAATGTATTTAACACCTTTTATGTTAAGTCAAAACATTGCCCTTGATAATGCTTTAAGCAGTATACAGGTAATTCACCAATTAATCAGTAAAATAAATGATGTGATTGACGGATTAAATAATATTAATGTGACAGCAAATGAATATACAGATGAACAAATTAAAAAATTAGCAATAAAAATTGAAAGTGATTTGAAGTCATTAGAAACAACTTTAAAGGCTTATAGTGATAAAAGCATTGAGGATTTAAAGAACTACACAGATGAAAATGTAGAAGATTTACGAAATGAATATAAAGTTGAAGTTGCAAAACTTCATAATGATATTATTGAACTTGAAACAACTTTAAAGGCTTACAGTGATTTAGGCGATAGCAATTTAAAGGTTTACATAAATTCACTTTATAATGAACTTTTGAACCTCATAAAAAACGGTAATGTTTTAATATATAGTCCTGTTGACGGAGATTTGAAATCTGTTAAAGATGTTATTTTTGACCTTGCTAATATTATACAACAGAAAAACGGTGTAAATTGGCAGACATTGGAAACATTATGCAAGGCTAATTATTCACTAGTAGGATATACAAAAATAAATAGCGATTATGATATGTATTACAAAGGCGGAGAATATGCAGTTATTGATTATTTAAACCCGAATGGGTTATATATAGTTTGTCAAAATGCTATCAGAAGTCTTACTATCGACGGGGAAAGTTCAACTATTTTTGAAGGTTCAGGGGTTTTAATTCCCACATCAACGCTAAAAAAATTTGAAACACTTATCGTTATAAATGATATGAATAACAATGTAACACATTATAGTATTTTAAATTTAGATTATGCTTTAAAACCTGTAACATATAACAGTTGGGCGAACAAATTAAATACTTTATTAAATTTCAATAATTGGTATTCATTTGCTTTTTATACTTGTTATTTCTTACAAGAAAGCCTAACAAGAACCGACGGAACAGCAGTTGACATAAAAAATCAAGTTGAGTATATGTCACTTTTAAACACAGATTTTTATAATTTGAAAGGAGAATAAATATGAAACAAACTGAAAATTTAGATTTACAGATTATTGAGGGTACAGATATTCCCTCATTTGCACCATTTAATGAAAATATGAATAAGTTAGACGCTTTTGCAAAAACCTCAAGCGATACAAACAAAAATCAAAATTTAAGGATTGAAAGCATTGAAACAGATGTTGAAACTTTAAAGACACATGATGAAACTAACGCTAAAAATATCACTGATTTAATTGACAAGGTGGAAGTCTTAACAAAAGCAGTATCAGAAATTGAAGTTACAGAGGGTAGCACTACTAAAAAAGGAAAATTACACATTGTTAAATTTTTAGTTGAGCCTAGTACCATGATGAACAACAACTATTTATTCCAAGAATTTGGAGTTGATAGCGAAACAGAAACCCGTATATCCGCAGGGGTTTACAATGTTCGTTCACAGATTAATGCTACCGAAATTTTTGGGATAAATGACGCTTCTAAAATTGATATACTGTCATGTACGTCTTTATCAAAGGGTTATTACAATTATGCAGGAGAAACAAACCCTATGCCAATGAGCGTTAGAACGCTTTCAGCGTTACCAACTGTTATTGGTGGTAACAGTGACATAATACTTGAACTTTACGGAAATAGTTGTTCAATGTCAAAACAGACATATCATGATGTAACAAGTGGGGGTTGGCAACCTAGCGGTGGCGGTGCGGTTTATCCACAAAAAGGAAAAGTTACAATCATTTTACAGGCTATTATATATGAATAAAATAAAGGTGGGAGCAATCCCACCTTTTAATGAAAGGAGATAAAAATGTTTAACATAACGGACTTAAATAATCTTATGTTTTTTTTGATGCAACCTGAAAACGAAACAGATAAGGGAATAGATACACGCTTTAAATGGTTGTCGATTTGGTACGGTGTTTTGTCTAACATTATGATGGGAATTTTTACTTATGAAAATATACCCGTACAACTAAAGCGACGTGTAAACAGGTCTTTTTTTACATCTTCCTATGTGTGTGCGTACCTCGATGATAAAGTAGGAGTTGCAGTTGCTCCATGTTCGCCATGCGGTAATATCAATAATTGGGGCGAGTATTCCGCTTATGATTTAATTCTTCCCGACGGAAAGGGGAAACGTGTAAATCTTGATGATGTTGTTATAGGCTATAACTATGATTTGCCAACTGTATGTGATAGCGTACTTTGTTATCAATTTGCACAGCAAATCGCAGAGTTAAAAATTTCAATCGAAAACGCTATCATTTTATCAAGGAATACCGCAATTTTTGAAGTTCCTAACGAAAACGCTTTAAATGAAGCATTGACACAGTTTAACTCACACAGAAACGGAAATCCTGTAATTGTAAAAAAACGTCGTGAAGAGGACGAATATAAAACTATGGAATTTACCGCACCAACAAAGGTTGATGAATATTATAACGGTTTACGTGACGTATTAAACGAATTTTTAACAACAACGGGTTTATCATCTTTAGTAAATCCGAATAAAAAAGAGCGTTTAATAACTGATGAAATATCGTCTAACGACGATATAAAAAACACTCTTTTATCTAACCGCATTGAGAACAGGGTTGCTTTTATCAATGGAATAAATGAAAAGTTTGGTACAGATTATAACGTTTCTGTTGACGATAACATTTTTAAAACAATAAATGATTTAGTTGAAAGGGGTGGGGATAATGTTCGTGAACAATCCAACGCAGACGATTAGAATTGCTGATTTACTAGATATGTATAAAAATGATTTTAATTACGAGGATTTATATAAAATAGTAGGTAATTGGCTACAATCTGAAATTAAATATTTTGTGATTGTAGATGAAACGCTTTGGGGTAATTTTATAGAAAGTTTTTGCGATAGATTTTATAGCAGGAACATAAATTTTTATACAACGCTTGATTTCAAACTAAAGTTGCGTGACGTTTTAAAAGCAAGCAAAAACAGAGCAAAACGAATTTATGAAGTTGATTTATTAGAGATTAATCCTCTTATGACGTTTAATCATTTAACAGAAAAAACGGAAAAAAGCACAGGAGTAACCAACAGCAACAACAACAGCAACAGCACAAGCATATCAAATGGCACAACTTCAAATGCTGATAACACGCAATCAAGCAACAAAACAAATGATAATTCTACTTCAAGCGGAAACTCTGCAAATTATGATTTACATTCTGATACTCCGTCAAACGCTGTTAATATAGATGATTTGTTCAGCGTTGCTAAAAACTTTGTGACAGATGCAAACAACAACAAAGCACAAAACAATTCTGAAAGTTATTCAAATTCAACTTACATCGGAAACGTTTCAAGAAGTTCAAAAAATGAAAGTGAAAGCAGTTTAGAAGAAAATTATACCAATGCAGGAAAAACAGAATTTACAAACGATAATATTTTTAATGAAATTTCTAAAGGCTACAACGGAGAGCCTACCGAGTTAATTAAAAAATACATGGATTTAAAAACTGACGTTATTCAATTTTATCTTGATGAAATTGAAAATGCATGTTTGTTTTCATCAATTTTATATTAATAGTGAGGTGTTAAAATGGAGTTAAAGTTATACAAAAATTTTCCAATAAACGATTATGCAAATCAAGTTTATTATGCAAATCAAAACACACGTGATGTTGAGTTTGATAAATATGAAGATAGAACACTTAAAGATTTAGCGAGTTGTGACAAAACAAAACGTCAAATACGTTTAAACGTGTCTTACTATGTTGGCAATCAATACAACTACGGGTGTATAATTGAAAATAACAAGCGTTATTATATTTTTGTTGATGCTATAGAGTGGAAAAGCAATCTAAACACGGTTATTTTACATTATTCATATGACTATTGGCAAACATACTGTTATCAAATTACATTGAAAGATAGTTATATTGAGCGTGAACATGTTTCCGATGATACATTTGGTAAACACATTATAGACGAGGGTTTGCCGATTGATGAATACAAAGTACAATCAAACGAAATGTTAAATGGCGATAATGACGGTATGTATTTTTGTATTTCTGTTAGTGATACAAACGGAGTAATCAGCACAGGTCATAGTGTACAAGAGAGTATACCGTCAACATGTCGACCAAGCAAATACGAGCAGTCAGTGCAGATAACTTTTTCCGACGACTTAAATATTGTTAGCAGATATTTGGATATGCTTGTTGCTAATAATAAAATTGACGGAATAAGCGGTCTTTATTCAGTACCAAAAGTTGCTATACCTACTAAAATTCAAAAGCAGGGTTACGATTGGGACACGGGCGAAAATGATGTTAAATATATAGGTTTTAATAATGATTTACCTGTTATGCTTAAATGGGATTTGTCAAAACCTAAAAATATTGACGGGTACGAACCTGTAAATAAAAAATGCTTTACTTATCCATATTGTTTTGCGAACATAACAAATAACAACGGTTCGAGCCTTTACGGTCAATTTGAGTTAGCGAATGATAGAAATTCAGTAAAATTTAGATACTATTTCCCATGTATAGAGGGCAATGTATCATTCGGTTATTTAGAAGAGTATGACGGAGTTGTTAAAAACTTTGATAAGTCAATACAAGGTCAAACAAACATAGAATTGCCATTTGTTACAAACACGTTTTCGGCTTATATGTCAGCAAATCAAAATTCAATAGCAAATCAATATTCAACGATTGATAGGAACGAAACCGCATCTATTGTTAAAGCAGGAGTAAACGGAGCAGTTGGACTTGTTGGAAACATTGCAACAGGAAATGTTGCGGGTGCAATTAGTTCGGGAATTGGAATAGCATCAAACATGGCAGATGCTACATTATCAGCATACAATCAAAGACAAGCAATAGATAGTTCACTTAAAGACCAAGAGAGCAAAGCAAATGTTTCGCATGGTGCTTATACAGGTGTTGGAAACATTATTTGCGGTCAAATCGGATTTAAAGGGCAATTAATTACTGTTACGGCTGAAAACATAAAAATGATTGATGATTATTTTTCAATGTTCGGTTATAAAGTAAATACTATTAAAAAACCCGAATTAAACACAAGACCATATTGGAATTACATAAAAACAAGTGGTGTAAATATGATTGGCAATGTTCCGCAAGATGCTTTGAATATTTTAAAACAAATGTTTGATAGCGGGGTTACAATGTGGCACAAATTAAGTTATATGTACAAATATGAGGACTATAAGCGATTAAATGTGTGAGGTTAAGAAATGGCTAAAATATTAAAAGATAAATGCGGTAGTTGGTACGGGAGTGACGTTTATTTAACTTTAAGTCAACAAAAATTCAACGGTAAATCCGCAATAAACTACTTTAAAAATCTATCAAACTATGGTTGGTCTAATAACTCAATATGTGCAATTTTAGGTAACATGTCTTTTGAAAGTACATTGAACCCACAACTATCCGAAAGGGGCGGGGGTTCGGGTTACGGATTAGTTCAATGGACACCAAAAAACAACCTAACGAGCAGGGCAAAAGCAATAAAGCAGGGTTCGACATACAACACAATGTTTACACAATTATCAGTTATTGATTATGAAGTGAAAACTAAAAAACAATGGATAAAAACAACCCGTTATCCTTTAACCTTTGAGGAATTTGTAATTGACAGCACACACGACATTTTATATTTAACAGGTGCATGGCTTTGCAATTATGAACGACCCGCCGACCAAAGCGATATAAACATATCAAGAAGATGTAATGGAGATAGCGGGCATATGGGTTCACTTGATTTTGCTGATTTGGTAGGCTCTGACGTGTCAACCGACGGGAATATAAACGGTTTCATTGCATGGTGCGAAAAAATCGCAAATGATAACCAATATCTATATAAATTAGGTGCAGGACATGGGGTTGAATGGAATTACAGCGGTTTATATTTTGATTGCTCATCATTTGTTTCCTTTGGTTTACATAACGGGGGCGGTTATGCTTTAGATACCCAATTTACCACGGCAAATCAAAAACAAGAATTGACGGATTTAGGTTTTAGTGTGTTTAAATACCAAAGCAAGAAAAATTTACAACGGGGGGATATTGTTTTTTACAATAACCCTGACGGCGGACACACGGAAGTTGTTGACGAAACAGACAGCAATGGAGCAAGTAAACTCGTAGGGGCACATACGGACGAGTTGCCACCCGCTGAACAAATTTCAATTACAAATTGGTATGAGGGGGGTTGGCAATATGTCGCACGACCTAATGGAAGTACACCAAGCAGTCTAACGAGCAAAAGAAAAGGAATGATTTTTTGCTACAATCGAATGAGATAAATAAAAGGGAGTTTTTACTCCCTTTTTATTATTTTAAATATTTAGTTTTCATATATCCAACAAATCCAAGATATTCAACTTTTGTAAATCCGTTCTTTTTGTCATACATAACATTTACTATGTTTTTGTTAGGAACTTTTTTTAACAATACTTTTGTATGTGATTTGTTCCATATGTTCAAACCTCGCTTTGTTCCTCGAATGGTTCTAGTCCAATACAAACGGAATTTATCGGGTGTTCCGTATTCTGATTTTAACTTGCTTGTTGTATCTCCCCACTTTGGCAAATAAAAATGTGGCATATCAACGGGAGAAATCCAATCCCCACCCCAAGCAAGACCTAATTTTTTGCCTATTTTAGCGACTTTTGTAATTGTTGCAGTGTCATACAGTAATTTAGTATCGTTAATTGCTATATCAAAAGCAATTCCCCATTGGTGTTGTGATTGGTAGTCCTTACCTTTTGCATTTGTTACAATTTTACCCGTTTTTGTTCTTCCCTTTGTATATAAACTATCTTGATATTCAACTGTTCTAAAACCCTCTGTGATGATTAAATAAATGCCTATTTTTGCACATCTGTTTAAAAGCAATGATAATTTATATTTTAACCAAGGGTGTAATTTATTAATGTCTATGCGTATATCATGTTTTTTGTTCATTTGTTCAATCTCCTTTTTCAAAGTATTCTTTTATAAAATTTATTTTGTCCTCATAACTGTTTAAACCCGCATCTATCATGTTTTTATAATTATCAAACATTTCTAATATTTCAAACGCTCCCCGAGGAGATAGGGAGCGTTTATGTGTTATTTTGTCATAATAATCATAATATTTAATAGGTAATAACATTATACTAACTCAAGAGTTAAAACCTTGAAACCGTTATTTGTCTTAACGTTTACAGGCTTAACAATAACGGGTTCGTCAACCCATGACGGAAAACCAACGATTGCAAAAATTTTCTGTAATGAGGAAATAACTCCGCTTGATACTGCCTGATACGTTGTACCGTCTTTGGCAATTAAAACAGTTCTTAAGGTCTGCGTAAGTTCTCCCGTTGAATTATCAACGACCTTGATTGTGTGTGCTGAAATATCAACGATTTCTAATTCCTCGTTGATGTGTTCGCTCAACTGCTCGCCCTGTGTATTAAGTGCATTATAAATTTTAATTTTGCTTGCACGTGTTCCGTCATCTTTTATTGAACAGAAAAAAGAACTTTCAACGTTCGTTAATTCATCTATAGTGTGTGGAGTAAGGTCTGCTCCATTTTCAACTACTGCAACTTCATTTTCAACTAACATATCTTTGTTATCTTTGCTCATTTTTATTCTCCTTTTTCTTCTTATAATAAACCTGTTGTTTTTAAAATGCTTTCTATAACTGTATCTTTTACAGTTTCAGAAAGTTCAGTAACTTCTTTTTTAACCTCGTCAGTTACTTCCTTAATTTTTAAAATTTCGCCTTTAATGTCGGTAGGTACTTTTACACTTCTGCGTGTCTTTGCAAAAATTAATTTGCTTTCAACACCTGTTTCAGTTTCAATGTAAATTTTAAATGCTTTTAATTCCATTGATAAAAAACTCCTTTCTATATTAAATTATTGTAAACACCTTATTCAAAAATCGTGGCTTTCCGTTTCCCCACTTATTACAACTTAAAATTTGAAGTTTGTGTCTATTGCTTAACGCAATTATAATATATCAAATCGTGTTTA
>ERZ1034928.694-NODE-694-length-14293-cov-4.403708_pt1 | contig 14293 bp, 9 predicted proteins | sample MGYA00520627_ERZ1034928 | MGnify/ENA primary metagenome ERZ1034928 (study PRJEB33766, sample SAMN09781755) | gut metagenome | biome: gut microbiome | host: Homo sapiens | place: Madagascar | study: EMG produced TPA metagenomics assembly of the PRJNA485056 data set... | reverse complement strand
GCCTACGCCCGATCCGTCGGTCGGATCGAACGGAGCGACGCTGTCTTTCAATCCGCCCGTTTCCCTCACCACCGGAACTGCGCCGTAACGCATGGCAATCATCTGTCCCAGTCCGCACGGCTCGTATTTCGACGGCATAAGGAAGATGTCTGCGCTGCCGTAAATCTTTTGCGCTATTCCGCCGTTGAAGTTGATGATTGCGCGAACCTTGTCGGGATATCTTTCGGCGGCGTTTTTGAACATGGTTTCGTATTTCCAGTCGCCCGTGCCGAGAACCACAAGTTGCATGTCGGCTTTCAGCATTTCGTCCAGAACCGGGGCAACGAGGTCCAGCCCCTTTTGCTCGGTAAGACGGGAAACTATCGCCACCAGCGGACGATTTTCCGAATATTCGAGCCCCAAGGTTTCCAGCAGGTTCTTTTTGTTTTCCGCGCGTTTTTTGACGGTTTTTGCCGAATAATTGACAAACAGATTTTTGTCGGTCTGCGGATCGTATAGCTTGGTGTCGATGCCGTTTATGACGCCCCTAAGCTTGTAGCGTTTTTCGCTAAGTATGCCCTCGAGGCCGAAAGCGTAGAAGCTGTGCTGAAGCTCGGCGGCATAGGTTTCGGAAACGGTGGTTACGAGGTTTGCGCGCTCGATACCCGCCTTCAGGTAGTTGCACGCGCCGCGCCACTCAAGAACGCTTTCCCAGTCCTGCGGCATGCCGAGAACGTCGCCCGTCACGAAGCGATCGAACTGCCCCTGAAATTCGATGTTGTGAATGGTCAGCACCGTTTTGGTGTTTTTATAGCCGTCCATACCTCTGTAGAAGCAATCCAAAAACACAGGAACCAAGGCCGTTTGCCAGTCGTTGACGTGCATTACGTCCGGATAAAATTCCGTAACCTTGACGATTTCCAAAGCCGCCTTACTGAAGAAGGCAAACCTTTCGCCGTCGTCGAAGTGGCCGTAAAGGCCGCCGCGGTTGAAATAGTATTCGTTGTCGACGAAATAATACGGCACTCCGTTTTCGGCAGCCTCGAACACGCCTGCGTACTGCCTGCGCCAGCCGAGGTCAACGAAAGTGCTTCCGACAAAGTGCATTTTTTTGCGGTTTTCTTCACTGATACCCTGATAAAGCGGCATAACGATCCTGACGTCGTGGCCCATTGCTTTCAGAGCCTGTGGCAAAGCCCCCGCGACGTCTCCCAGACCTCCCGTCCTCAAAAACGGAGCGGCTTCAGAGGTAACGAACAAAATTTTCATAGTATCTCCTTATTTTGTCTTAAAACCATCGTATGTGAAAAGCAAATCCGCGGTTACACGGTTTTACCCTTGACGATGACGATAGGATAGGTTTCGTATCCCGAAAGATGTCTGTCCTTCTGCACGACGACGCTCTTGTCGGTGATGACGTAGCTTATGTCCGCGTCTTTTTGAATGACGCCGTGTTCCATAACTATCGAATTTTTGACCTTTGCGCCCTCTTCAACCGTAACTCCGCGGAACAGAATGCTGTTTTCGACGGTGCCGTTTATGACGCAGCCGTCTGCGATAAGGCTGTTTTTGACGCTGGCGTTTTCCAGATATCTTGTCGGAACGCTGTCCTTGACCTTGGTGCGGATAGGGCCGTTTTCGTCGTAGAACAGATTCTTTCTGACTTCGCTGTCCAGAAGGTCCATATTGTGTTTGAAGTAGGAAGGAATGTCGTCGATTACGGCAACGTAGCCGTCCACTTCATAGACGAACAGTTTAAGCTCGTCGCGTTTGCGGAAGATAATGTCCCTTTCGAAATCTATAAGGCCTCTGGTGTAGGCGGCTTCGACGAGGTTCAAAAGAATGTCTTTATGCGCCACGTAAATGAGCATATTGACCAGCCTTTCCGACTTGTCGAATTCGTTTGCATAAGCAAAATCGGTTACCTCGCCGTTTTCGTCTGCCTCGACGACCATTTTGTGCGAATTAAGCTCGGAGGTTTTGTAGGCCAGCATAGTTATGTCCGCGCCCGACGCGATATGCTTTTCCACCACTTCCTCATAGTCCACGGTGTAAACGCAGTTGGAATTGCAAACGACGACGTATTCCTCTTTTGCGTCCTTTATGAAGTTTCTGATTGCAAACAGCGCTTCGATTTTGCCTCTGTAAACGTCCCTTAAGGTGTTGAGGCCGAACGGAGGGAACAGAACGATGCCGCCGTTTTTGCGGTTAAGGTCCCAGTCTCTGCCCATTCTGAGATGGTCCATAAGGCTGTTGTAGTTGTTTTTGGTGATGATGCCGATTTTGTCGATGCCGCTGTTGACGAAGTTCGACAAAGCAAAGTCGATAAAACGGTATCTGCCGCCGTACGGAAGCGAAGCGATGGTGCGGTGAATGGTAAGCTCGTTCAGATGACTTTCGGCAGTGCCTGCGAAAATGATGCTCATAGCATTGTTCAACATAATTCTCTACCTCCTATTCTCTGACCATCAGGCCTTCGCCGACCACTCTGTCGTCGGCGATTTTAAGGTTAGGCGCAACGACCGCGATTTGCCATTCGCCCTTGACCGGAGCAAGCTGTTTGCTTCCGATTTTTGCGTTTTTGCCGACCACTGCCCCCCAGCCGATTATGCTGTGCTGCACGACGGCGCCTTCCATAACCTCTGCGCCCGGCATCAGTATGCTGTCGCGAACGACGGCGTCTTTTCCGACCTTGCAGCTGTGGCTTATGACGCTGTGTTCCACGTCGCCCTCAACCAGACAGCCTTCGGAAACGATGCTGTTTTTGACCACGGCTTCGCGCGCTATGTATTGAGGCGGCTCGGCGGAGTTTCTGGCGTAGATTTTCCAGTTGGGATCGTCGATGTTGAGGCCGCTCTTGCTGTCCAGAAGGTCCATATTCGCCTCCCACAGACTGCTTATAGTGCCCACGTCCTTCCAGTAGCCGTCAAACTCGTAGGCAAACATTCTCTGCCCGTCGGAAAGCATTGCCGGAATGACGTTTTTGCCGAAATCGTTTTCGCTTTCCTTGTTTTCTTCGTCGGCGATAAGATAGCTCCTGAGTTTGTCCCAGGTGAAAATATAGATACCCATGGACGCCTTGGTGGATTTAGGCTCTTTCGGTTTTTCTTCGAAAGCCACGATGCGGTCGGTGTCGTCGGTTTCCATGATGCCGAAGCGGTGAGCTTCCTCCAAAGAAACGTTCAGAACCGCGATGGTGCAATCGGCCTCGTTGCGTTTGTGAGCGTCAAGCATCTTGTCGTAGTTCATCTTATAGATGTGGTCACCCGACAGCAAAACGACGTAATCGGGATTGAATCTGTCGATAAAGTCGATATTCTGATAAATGGCGTTTGCGGTGCCCTTGTACCACTCGCCGGATTTCGCCCTCATGTACGGAGGCAAAACGAATATGCCGCCGTTAAGCCTGTCCAGATCCCACGGCTGTCCGTTGCCGATGTACTGATGCAGCTCGAACGGGCGATATTGCGTCAACACGCCGATGGTGTCGATGTCGCTGTTGATGCAGTTTGAAATAGGAAAATCGATGATGCGATATTTCCCTCCGAACGGAACGGCAGGTTTTGCCATATCCTCGGTCAGAACTCCCAGTCTGGTGCCTTGTCCGCCGGCAAGAAGCATTGCCAGACATTCTTTTTTAGCTTGCATAAATCATTCCTCCTTATGCTTGTCGTCCGATTGAGACGTTGATTTTGAAAGTTTGAAATAAGTTACCGAATAAGCGGGTATATTCACCGTTATGCTATGCGAAAATCCGTGCATAGGCACTTTTTTCGAGGCGTAGCACGGCTTCCTGTCGGAACTGCCGCCGTATTTTTTGAGCGTCGAGGTGAAAACCGCCTTGTATTTTCCTTTTTCGGGAACGCCCATTCTGTATTTTTCGCGCGGAACCGAGCTGAAATTCAGAACCGTCAGCAGCGGCTCGCCGGACTTGTCGAAACGCACGTAGGAATAAACGTTTTGCACCGCGTCGTCAACAGAGCTCCACTTGAAGCCTTCGGAGCTGCAATCCAGCTCGTAAAGCGCGGGCGTTTCCAGATAAAAAGCGTTCAGATCGCGCACGAAATTCCACAAGCCCTTGTGCTTCGGATAGTCCAGAAGCAGCCAGTCCAGCTGTTCGGCAAAACGCCATTCGATGAATTGTCCGAATTCGCCGCCCATAAACAGCAATTTTTTGCCCGGGTGGCTCATCATATAGCCGTAAAAAGTTTTGAGGTTTTCGAACTTGTCGTCGTAGGCGACCGGCGGGCGATTGATCAGCGAAAGCTTGCCGTGCACCACTTCGTCGTGCGAAAGCGGAAGAATGTAGTTTTCACTGTAGGCGTAAGTTATTCCGAAAGTCAGCTTGTTGTGGCTGCCCTTTCTGAAAAACGGATCGGTTTTGAGATAGTCCAGCCCGTCGTTCATCCAGCCCATGTTCCACTTGAAGTTGAATCCGAGGCCGCCGACCGCAGGCGGTTTGGTGACCATAGGATAGGCCGTCGATTCTTCCGCGACGGTAACCGCGCCTTTATATCTGGACAAAATAACGCTGTTCAGTTGCTGCAAAAAGTCCTTTGCTTCGAGGTTGTAGTTGCCGCCGAAGCAGTTAGGCTCCCATTCTCCCTGTTTTCTGGCGTAGTCCAGATAGAGCATCGAAGCGACCGCGTCGCAACGTATCCCGTCGATATGATATTTGTCGAACCAGAAATTGACCGCCGAAATCAAAAAGCATTTGACCTCGTTTTTGCCGTAGTCGAAAATTTTGGTGCCCCATTCCTTATGCTCGCCTTTTTTCGGATTTGCGTATTCGTAGCAAGGCGTGCCGTCGAACATGGCGAGGCCGTGCTCGTCCTTCGGGAAATGCGCCAGCACGAAATCCAGAATGACGCCTATCCCCGCCTTGTGGCATTTGTCAACGAAATACATAAAATCCTTCGGACTGCCGTAGCGGCTGGTCGGGGCGAACATGCCCGTAACCTGATAGCCCCAGCTTCCGTCGAACGGATATTCCGTTATAGGCATAAGCTCGACGTGCGTGTAGTTCAATTTTTTGACGTATGGAACCAGCTCATCCGCCAGCTTTTTGTAGTCGAAAACGTTGCCGTCGGCGTACCTTCTCCAGCTGCCCGGATGCACCTCGTAGATGTTCATCGGGCTTTCGTACGGATTGACGGTTTCCCTCTTTTTCAGCCACTCGGAGTCCTTCCACTTGTAGCCGTCGAGCTTATAAAGTTTGCTGCCGTTTGCCGGAGCCGTTTCGAAATGCAGGCCGTACGGATCGGACTTAAGAACGGTTTTGCCGTCTTTGGTCACGGCGTACTTGTAAACGTCGTACTGCGAAAGGCCTTCCACCGAGGTTTCCCATATTCCGCCCTGCTCTTTTTTAAGCGGCGAGGCCTCGATATTCCAGTCGTTGAAATCGCCGACGAGGCTGACGCAGTCCGCATTCGGAGCCCAAACCCTGAAACGCCATTTTCTGACGCCCTTTTCGCTGTATTCGGTCGGTGAAAACAGCTTGTACGCCTCGTAGTTGGTCCCTTCCCCGAACAGATAAACCGGTACGTCGATGCCATAGTTGTCCATACATTACCTCAAACATAGAATTTAATCAAAATTATTATAGCAAATTGCCAAAAAAATTTCAATAATCTTGCCGCCGAAACTTGAACATTTTTTGCGTTCGGACAAAAAAAACGGCCGCGCCGTAAGGCGCAGCCTTGATTTTTACACTCGAGTCGGGTTTTTCGTGAGGATTGCGGCGATTTCGTTTGCCGTCTGTTGCTGTGAACCCAGATACCTCACGACGACGTCGAAGCCGTCGGTGTCGGTGTCGTCGCCGTCGGTTACGACGTAGCACAAAGCGGACGAATTTCTGACCGCAAGATAGACTTCATAATCGAAATCGTCAAAGTCTATCGCAACGGAAGTGGTTTCGTATTCCGAAAGGTCCTTTGCCGCGCCGTGAAGCAGCTTATAGAACCACTCCGTGCCGCCCTCCGACAAAATCGCTTTTCTGGACGGACGATTCGCGTTGTACAAAACGAGATCGGAAAACGACAAATAGAAAAGCCCCAGCCTGTCTGCGATAAGCGCCGCAAGCAAGCAGGAGAGCGTTTCGTCCTTTGAAGTTATAACCACGTTAGAAACCATTTCTTCCTCCGAAATCGTGGATAAGTATATCACAATTTTGTCGGCAAAATCAATGGTTTTTGAGCGGGTTTTAAAAAATAATCGCTATTTTTTGTTCTAAACGTCGATTTTGCAAAATCATCGGCACTTGACTTTTCCGCCGAGGGCGGCCTTGTAGTCCGTGAGAAACGTCGTTACCCTCACAAGCCCTTCCGACATATCCACGCCCTTCTCCGCCTGTTTTTCGGCGTACCAGGCCATGATCTTTTGCATATCGCGTCTTGCCGGCGCAAACGGCAGCCTCAGAACGTAGCAATGACCGTTGTTGAAAATGTTTTTCCCTACCTGATACGCGTTTTTCACGCCTGCGGCGTTGAGGTAGCCCGCCATGCGTTTGGCTTCGCCGAGACATAACAGGTCCGAACCGCCGCCGTTACCATAGGACTCCGGAAAATCTTTGGTGATGTAGTTGTACGGATCGGCTTCCTTGTAAAACTCCCATTTTCTGAAGGCTTTGCGGCTTTTTTGCCCCGAAAAATATCTGACCATCAAAAGGTGCGTAAACGGGATTCTGTACATGGTTTCGAAGCTGAACGCGCCGGAAATGAAAATGCAGTTTCCGACCTTGGTTTTAAGTTTTGGAAGCCCCAGTTTTTCGCCGTAGGAAGGCACCGAAGAAGCGCACGCCAAGCACGCCGCGAGGTGTCCGCCCGAGCTGTCGCCGGTGACGGTTACGTTGCCCGCGTCGAAGCCGTATTTTTCGGCGTTATCTACGATAAAATTCAGCGCGTCGGCCACGTCCTTGAGGTTTTCGGGGAAAAATATTTCCGGTGACAACCTGTGATCTATCACGCAAACCGCCGCCCCTAAAACGGCAAAAAGTCTGGCGTAGCCGTCACGTCTTTTTCTGTTGTGAATCATCCAGCCGCCGCCCGGAATTTCCAGCACCACCGGCGCGTGTTTTGCACCGTTTGCAGGAAGATATACGTCCATAACGAGGTCCTTTCCGTCCACCGTTTTGTAAACGACGTCCTTAATTATTTTTATTTCGTCCACAAACGGACTTCTGCCGTTCGGTTTTGCCCTCGACTCCTCCACGACGTCGAATATTTTGCTCATAACAGGTATTTTAAGCATAATTTCCCTCCACCGAAATTTTCTTACGTAAAAATTTTACTATGTCGGAGCAAAATTTGTCAACGCGTTTTTCATCCGAACACCGAATTTTGTTGATTATTTCAATATAAATGTGTTATAGTTAAAGATAACATACACTTACGAAAACATGTCGATTTTCGACTACGGAGGAAAACCAATGAAATATCCGCATCTCAAAAATCAGGATCCCGAAGTTTACGCGGCCATAAAAAAGGAAACCGCACGCCAGAAAAAAACCATCGAGCTTATCGCAAGCGAAAATTTCGTTTCGGAAGCGGTTCTCGAAGCGGTCGGCAGCCCTCTCACCAACAAGTACGCCGAGGGCTATCCGAACGCAAGGTACTACGGCGGCTGCAAGTACGTCGACGTCGTCGAAAACCTTGCCATAGAACGACTTAAAAAGCTTTACGGCTGCGATCACGCGAACGTTCAGCCGCACAGCGGCGCAAGCGCAAACTTTGCCGTCTATTTTGCTCTTTTGGAGCCGGGCGACAAAATTATGGGCATGAGCCTCTCAAACGGCGGCCACCTCACCCACGGAGCAAAGGTCAACGTTTCGGGCAGATATTTCGAGGTCGTGCCTTACGGCGTGGACAAGGATACCGAAACCATAAACTACGACGAGGTGGAAAAACTCGCCATTGCGGAAAAACCGAAGCTTATCGTGGCGGGCGCAAGCGCGTATCCTCGCGTCATAGATTTTAAGCGTTTCAGAGAAATTGCCGACAAAGTCGGCGCATATCTTATGGTGGACATGGCGCATATAGCCGGTCTTGTGGCGGCAGGTCTGCACCCGAGCCCCGTGCCTTACGCGGACGTCGTAACCACCACCACTCACAAAACGCTCAGAGGCCCTCGCGGCGGCGTGATTATGTGCAAGGAATACCTTGCGGCAAAAATCGACAAAGCGGTTTTCCCGGGCACGCAAGGCGGGCCTTTGGAGCACGTCATCGCAGGCAAAGCCGTTGCCTTCGGCGAAGCGCTTACCGACGAATTCAAGGTATATCAAAAGCAAATTATCCTCAATTCCGCGGCCATGGCCGACGAAATTCAAAAGCTGGGCATAAAACTGGTTTCGGGCGGAACCGACAACCATCTTATGCTTCTGGACTTCTCCTCTCTGGGCGTAACGGGGCTTGAGGTGGAAAAAAATCTGGACAAGGCGGGCATCACCGTCAACAAAAACACCGTGCCGAACGAAACCCGAAGCCCGAAAATCACCAGCGGCATAAGGGTGGGCACTCCGTCGGTTACGACGCGCGGCATGAAAGAAGACGATATGCGCCTCATCGCGCGACTTATCGCAAAAATCGTTTTTGAAGGGAAAACCGCAATACCCGAAGTTCGGGCGGAAGTCAAAAACCTGATTGCGAAATTCCCTCTTGAATATTAAAAATTTTTTAAGGAGAACGTTATGAAAACCAAAAAGCTTTTTGCAGTACTTCTGGTGTTGACGCTTGTTGTGTTCGTTCTTTGCGCCTGCGGCGGCAATAACAACAATGGTGGCGGCAACGGCGGCGGCAACGGCGGCGGCAACGGCGGCACCAACAACAGAAACGAAAATCAAGCCGAAAAATTGCGCACGCCGGAGCCTTATACCACAGACGAACGCGTCGAATGGGATCCTATCGACGGCGCAAGGGAATACTTTTTCACCATAAACGGCGAAGGCCCTTACGCCACCGGCGACAACTTTGTGTACGTCGAGGACGGCGACGAGGTTGTCGTCTAGGCGGTAGGCGACGGGCCGAAATGGCTTGACAGCGACCCGTCCAAACCCGTTATCTGGCACGGAAACGGCGGCCAAGGCAGCGAAAGGACCTACGATCCTCTGAGCCTCGGCGTAATGCACCTTGCGGCAAACGACAACGGCAACGTCGTCGTAGCGTACGCGCACGATAACGAAATTCTCGTCGGAGGCGAAACCTACGAGCTTTACGCCAGCCCAAATCCCGACACTTATGAACTCGAATACTTCCAAAAAGTCGGCGACGATTACGTAAAAGTCGATTACGAAAACCAACGCGAGGGCAGTAATATCAAGCTTAACGGCCTATGGTTTGCTCCGTTAGTCAACTATATGCCGGAACTTATATACGGCACCTGCGACCTTGTTGCCGAAAACGGCGACTTTTTCCGGGGGGATTGGTTTTATTCAAACGGCGAAAGCAGATTCGCTTTCTTCTCCCATTGCGAAACGTTCCCCGGGAGAACCTTCGTGGTAAACGAAACCGAGCACACCGTTTCGGAAGCCGTTTTTACCTCCGAAAGCGTGACGCTTGACGGACACACCTACGAAAAAGCCGACTATTGCTCTTTTGCCGACGATCTCGGCTTCAATTTCGGCGACGGTAAGGACAAGGACGAGAACATAGGCAATCCGTATTTCTACGCCGAAAACGCAGAAGTGTTGCTTGTGCCTCGCGACTACGGCACCGGCGCCGCCATTTTGGAAAACGGTACGGAGTACTACGTCAAGCGCACCGCAAGCGGCAAGCTTTACGTTATGGAGTCTTCCAATCGTTACTCCGCCATCTCTATGACAAACGACTCCCTCACCTTCAAGGGCGTGGACTACGTAAGGGCAAATTCCTGCGGAGGCGGAACTTATATAAACGACAACTTCTACAGCTTCGAAACCAAAGCGTTTGTATATATTTCCAACAATACCTCAATCTTTTCGGGCGAGAGATACAACTTTTCGTTGATTTTGGCAGGCGAAACCTATCCTACTCTGTTCGTCAAATGCGCGGAGTACTCTAGAACGGTGGAAAAGTCCAAAATCATCACCGCTTTGGGTGAAGAAGGCAGACGAGTCCTTTCAGTCGGCGGCGCCGAATACAAACAGTACGAACGGGTTGAAAAAGAAACCTATTTGTCCGACCTCGGCATCTACAAAACGGACGACGACGTGTACGCTACCGTAAACTACAACTTCAAGATCGGCGCAGAACTTTTTGGCATATACAAAATAGAAGAAAAAACCTATCTGTCTTCGTTTAACACCATCGACGACACCGGCGTTTTGTTCCAGCCTATCGATCGTACGGAAAACTCCTTTACCTTCAGAGATAAAACCTATCTCAAGCTGAACCTTTCCGAAGCCACCAAAGACGTAGCCGAACCGATTTTGGGCAAATATCTGTATTTCAACGCTTACAGCGGCACCCGCACGGTTTACGAAGAACAGACCGTAACCGTCGGCGAAGGCAAGGACTCTTATACCAAAATCATTTCCGTTCCGAAAGAAATCCCTTGCGAGCGTTACGACAACTGGCACATCAGCGTCGAAAAATTCGGAAGTAAATATTGCCTTTACGGAAACCCCAAATCGATCATAATGATGGCGAACGGCAAAATCGTCGGCGTCAAAAATACCTATAACGAAATTCCGTCTTACGATGTTCTCACGGTAACGGACGACGGCAAGCTGTCGTATAACGGCGTGGAATATTCCAACGTCAACACCTACGCCGTTGCCACCGAGGACGACATGGCCGGCCTCGCCGTAAACTACGGCGCGTTATACATCGCAAAAACAGGCTACAACCAAGTCGGTTATCTCTACAATTTCCGCACCGTAAGCGGCAAGCTCGGCTATAGAAGCGCAGAGTTCAAATACGGCGCAAGCCGAGAATATACCCCTATAACTCTCTACAAAATCGGCGACTATTTCGTTTCGTCGTACGATTCCTTTGCTTTCAAGCTGGGCGACGACAAGCTTATTTCCGAAATAGGCACCAGCGGATACTTCCACAAAGAATTCGACAAACTTGACGTCGGCGAAAAGTTTTGGACCGGCAAACTCTATCACGACGAAAAGTTTGACGACAAATATTACATGAACGTGGATCAGACGCAGGTTCTGTTCGCAACCAGAAAACCCACGGGACCTGAAATTCGCTCCCGCATGTTCGGAGAAACCGAAGCCTTCAGCCAAAGCTACCTGCTCTACGGCGGCGTGCTTGACGGCGAAACCTTCTACTTCTACGCAGACGATTTCTACAACGTAATGTATCTCGACACCTCGGACGAATCAAAAACCTTCCGTCCGATGACCGAAGCCGATTTCTTAGCTATCAAAGAAAACAACGACCGTTATAACAGCAAAACCGCCGGCACATACGTTCGGTATTATAAAGACGATTCGTCTTCGGGCAATAACTACAACGTTTTCCAACTGACCGTCAACTCCGAAAGCGACGTTTCTTACCGCATGGCGAGAATCAAGCATAACGGCGTTTGGGATAAAAGCTTCAGAAGCTACAGCGAAAGATCGTCGGATCTTCTGGAAATGTATATAAACGGCGACGGCAACCTGATGGCAATGGAATTTGTGTATCAGATCGGCCTCACGGCTCACGACTCGGGCCTCAGAACCATGACCGCTAGCTTTGGCCTTTACAACAGCATGCGCGTCCATAACACAGGCATTTACGGTGAACAGCACGATTCGTACCTCCGTTATCAGAGTCCGCTCACCATGCTCACTTCCCTGCCTGACGACGTAAAGGCCGCGGCAGGCACCTATTTTGCCGACGGCAAAACCACCTATCGTTTGACGGAAGCAGGCGGAAAGGTTTACCTCTACACCTACCTCTCCTCCGTTCAGGGCAAGGAATACGACGTTTCATCTTTTGACGTTGTTTACACCGACGAAAAAGGCTCGTTCTACGTTTGCAGCGACAGCCGCGACACCGCCGCTTGGGAAATCAATATCGGATATACGGATCAAGTGATGAAGGGCGTTCCTTACCTCAGTTTCACTTTCGACTGCGACACGGGCAAGATCTTCGGAATAGCCGATATGACCGACGAAAACAACTTCCTTTGTCTTTCGGACGAAGGCTACAGTCATTCCACGCCTTTCGACGCGTCCGCGTACAACGGCCTCTACGCCGCAACGGCTTACCACGACACGGGCGTTTCGGTGGCGGAAATCAGGGGCGGCGAGCTTATCCTCAAAAACTTCGGCGCCGACGTCAGCACATACGGCTACAACCAGTGGAAAGCATACGGCGATCAGAGATTCGAACTTTTGGAAGAAAACGGCACAATCTACGCTTACCATTGCGGAGAGCCGGCACGTTTCATAAAATCTCATTTCGAAGTCGGCTTCAACGCAGACGGAACCTTCTACACCAAGCCGTATCACCTCAATGAATGGACTGCCGGCGGAAACGACCCGACACCTGACCTCGTCTATCGCTCCGCAAGGCTCGCAAAATACGACGAACTTCCTGAATCGTGTCGCGACTCCGTGTGGAAATCGAACGGCTTTACGGACGAAATCGTCTTTGACTCGAGCACTCAAACCGTTACGCACGGCGAAGATACCTTCACCCTCTACGTAACCGCCGAAGGCAAGTTCTTCCTGAACGTACGCTATGACTGCTGGCTCATAACCGACGAATTTATCATAGCCAACGACATCGGCACCGGAGCAGACGACAAGCCGCAAGGGACCAACTACTTCTACCCTTACAAATCTCATTTTGCGGGGCAAGGCAGCGGCACGTTCGGCAATGCGGAAGGAGATATCGTCATCGTGAACGGTGACACCTTAATTCTTCCGGACGGCACCGTTTGCAAGTTGTATATCACCAAAGTCTACAACGAAAGCACACGCTCGCACGTCACTGCGGTGTTTGCGGAAAAGATTGCCGAAGACGGCACGATCACCTATATCTCCGTAAACGGCATAACGAATCCCGAAAACAGACCGACGCAAATTTCGGTGGACGGCAAAAACTATTCCCGTTTCTCCACCACCGAAACCGTTGACGGGACCTACGCTTCCGCAGACGGCGTCAAGCTCACAATCAAAAACGGCGTCGTAACCGTTTCGGACAAAGACGGAAACGCTCTCGACAGCGGCAAGATTTTGTTCAACGAATCCACTAGGGCCTTCGTTATGAAGCTCGACTCGGCAAACGGACAATCCGTCTATCCCGTACAAAAAGACGAAAGCGGCAACCTGACCTACAACGGAACAACCTATCTTAAAGACGCCGAATCCACAGAGGAAACCGCTTAACTAAAACAACAAAAAATCCTCCCTTCCCGGGAGGGTTTTTTTGTTAAATCGCCTTCGGCGATGAAATCACTTTGTGATGAAATTGCTTTGCAATGAAATCCGCCTGCGGCGGGTTTCGGTTTATGACGCATTTTGTTTATTTTCTGAAAACACGGCCTTCTTTGCGAGGGGCGGGCGCAGGCGTTTCGCCGTCCGTGTACCCGACGATAAGGTTGCCGATGCCTTCATAATCTCCGACCACGCCGAGATCGGCCAGTATGCGTTTGCCGCTTTCGGTTTCAAAAACTTCTTTCGCGCGGTGAATCCAGCAGCTGCCAAGCCCCAGCGCGTGGGCGGCAAGCATCATGTTGCCCATTGTCAGACTTCCGTCGTAAACGTACGTAGGGACGGACTTGTCGGCAAGCACGACAAGGACGGCCGGCGCGCCGTAGAACGGATCGGCTTCGCGCCCCATAACCTCGGCGTTGAGGCGTGAAAGCTCGTCCCTGAGCTTTTTGTCGGTAACTATCAAAACGATAGGGCTTTGCGCGTTACGCCCGCTTGCGGCGTATAGACCCGCTTCGGCAATTTGTTCCAAAAGCCCTTTTGGGACCTGTTTTTCCGTGTACTTACGCACGCTTCTTCTGCCGTATATATTTTCAAAAACTTTTTCCATAACGAATCTCCTTACGTTTATTTTTGCGGTTATATTATAGCATAGCTACGTCAAATAAATCAACCCCTGTTTTTCTATCTTCGGTATTGTTTTTTGCAAATGGCGCAAAATACGGACGGAGGTGATTTTTATCCTTAAATTGCTGATGCTTATGATGTGTTTTTCAGAAGCGTGCCTTTCTGCCGGATTTTTCACGATTTACGACAATTTGGCCGTGGTGAACAAAAATATATCCGGTTATTCCGTCGCGCAGAAAGAGAGCTTTCCCGCTCGCGACGCCGACAGCACCGTAGCCGGAGCCGACGACAGTCTGCTTGACGCGTATTCCGACGCGGCCTATATAAAGTTTTTTG
>ERZ1034928.693-NODE-693-length-14309-cov-3.813316_pt1 | contig 14309 bp, 17 predicted proteins | sample MGYA00520627_ERZ1034928 | MGnify/ENA primary metagenome ERZ1034928 (study PRJEB33766, sample SAMN09781755) | gut metagenome | biome: gut microbiome | host: Homo sapiens | place: Madagascar | study: EMG produced TPA metagenomics assembly of the PRJNA485056 data set... | reverse complement strand
TTTCAAGTCTTCTTAATAGTTTCTTAATATTTTGGACATAAAAATAGCAGCAAGATTCAATTCTTGCTGCTTTTCAAAATATAGTGTCCTAACCGATTATATATTTATCTACAAACCTTACGCATTTACCAGCTGTGCATTATCTCTAAGCTCAACAGTTGAATTATCATAAGACTCAACAGTTGAATCATCCATAGCTACAACGTCTGAATTGTCACGAGCAACAACGCTAGAATTGTCATGAGCAGTAACTAATGATTTTCCTTCAGCCTCTACACTTGAATGCCCATTAACAACAATGATTGAATTATCATAAGAATTGACGATTGATGACTCGTTAGCAACAACAACTGAATTATCATAAGCCACAACGTCTGACTCTTGCCCAGCTTGAACGGTTGAAAAATCATATGCCTCAACTTTTGAATATCCTAACGCATTAACCTTTGACTGATCATGAGCCTCAACGCTTGATCTATTCTCAGAATGAACTTTTGACTTACCCCAAGCAACAACACTAGATTTATTGAAAGCAACGATAGTTGACCTATTATATGCAGCAATGATTGACCCCTTCCAAGCTTTAACTGTCGAATGCTCTCTAGCTTCAATGATTGCATCATCTTGAGAAAAAACTCTTGAACGACCCCAAGCAACAATTCTTGAAGTATCGTATGCATAAACAGTTGAATTATCTCGAGCCTCAATGCTTGAATTATCATGCGCAACAGCGTTGGACTCCTCTCGAGCAATGATCATTGATTTATCTTCAGCTTGAACAAATCCATCTCTTCGAGCTTCTATACATGAACCCTTTCTAGCAACAACTCTTAAACTGTACTCGTTCTCAACAACAGCTGGATTATCATAAGTACCAAACTCTACATAAATTCTTCCTTTGAAATCAAGAGGTATTCTGTCTAATTCTTCTTGTGTGTTTACTGTAATTTCTGACAGATTCTTATAATCAATATTTTTATCCATTTCGTGTTTTTCTCCTTTTTGTTTATCAATATATCTACCTGATATATATATATTATAACGAAATATTGACCTAAATTCAATACCTCTTAATAGTTTTTTAATATTTTGAGTATAGAAACAGCAACAAGAATTTTGATCTTGCTGCTTGGACTATTCGGTTACCTACACTGAATTATTATTCTTTCATCAACTTAGCAACATCCTTCAGCATATCTGAAACTTCTGCTATCTGATCCATTTCATCTTCACTGAGATATTCATGTATATTAGTGGTAACGAATAAATCAGCTAACTTATTACCTAAATCTAACAGCTCTTCGGGTTTATCTACCCATCTAGATGTATATATTTTCATTTTATGTACTCCTTTATTTTATAAAGTTATATAATAAGTTTACTATATGTGCTCTGCAATTCAATAGTAGAAGCATTAGCAACACTTGTAGGTAAACTCTTTCCAATACGGTACATTTTTTCTATAAACGAATCAGACGTATTATTTAGCTTTTCGAGTTTTCTTTTAGTTGTGTCGTCTAGATTTTCGTATATGTATTTAGCTTCATCATAAAACTCATGTAACACACATTTTGCTGTTTCTATTTTATCCCAATTAAATTCATCTGTACGCAAGGTAACATTGTATTGGGGCCTTTTCCACGGAGGTAATTTAAGGATATTATCAGGATTTGCTACATCATCTAAAAATGAAGCAAAATAAGAATTGTTCCCTACCTCTGAATATACAAACGCGCATTTTGTTGGATATACTGTGCTGGCTACATTTTTAATATGTACTCCAAAAAGATGATAAAGTGCTCCAGAAAAAACATCTCCTGCATATCTAAACACTTCAAGTGATTTTTCTATATTTTTCTTAACTTCTGCATCATCTGCTTCATTTATAGCCTCCTCAAAAAAGTCATCACTATTACATCTTATATATCTTTTCATTTTCAACTCTCTATAAATGTCTCTTTATAACTAAGCACCCTCGGCGTCTTAAAGAAACTCTATATAAACTATTATCTACAAATATCAATATCTATTTTTAGATATTTCCGGATACACAATTTTTGAGTACCATGCAATAGCTGCCTTTTCGGCTGACTTGTAATAATCAATGTATTTCAATTCATCTTCTTTATAGTACTTTAAGATAAATCCACTACCATCTTCTCGTTTTACATCTATTACATGTATGTATTTTCCATTCTTTACTGCAAATGAATTGTTGTATTGATCAATTGGATACAACATATCATCTAAGATATCTTTACCATAAGAACGAACTTTATCTTCTAGTGTATCTAAGAAAAGTTGATAATCTGAATTTACTTGCTTTGCGTATATTTTCATAATATATCCTATAATCTAATATGTATGTTGAAGAGGTTAGCTTAGCTTGTCAAGGAAGCAAAGCAACGATGGCCGTCGGTGTCCCTCTTCAACATATATAACGAATTAGCTTCTATACTGACTCAGATCTGTACCTTGTGGCAATGCGATAAGGTCGATGTAGATATCGTTGATTACGCCGTTTACGACTAGATAGATTTTACCTACAACTGTATTTGCATTGACTGAAGATAGTTTATCAATGTCAGCAGACATCTCAATGTAATAATCTTCAATTGCACCTACATTCTTCATAGTGTCTAGAATTGGAGTACATCCTGCATAGAATGAACTGTAAGCTTCTTGGTTATTGTAGCGGAATGTAATCTGCATACCACATCTGAAAGCTACATCTTCTACTGCGTTTACTAAATAACGAGTTGAAAGGTTTGCAAGTGCTTGATATGTTGCAGGTGGAACATCATATAGAGTAGAGTTGCCCCATAATGTTGTACCTGAACCAGGAATATCTGTAATTACATTTACGCCCACACCTTCTAATGACTGCCACTTATTTAGAAGTTTGTTATTAACAATGTAATCAAGTTTACCAATTTTTAGATTATGCTGTCTGTTTGTAGGTAAAGCCCATTCGTACTGAAGTGACTGATTTAGAATCATTGCTCTCTGGATCATCAATGCTAAGAATGAAGGAGCAGCAGCGTTTTGCTTTCCTGTTCCTACGTATTTATATTGTCTCCAAGGAGCAAACAAAGCAGAATGTGTATCATACAGATTGTCTGTAAGTCCTGTTACAACTACTGTAGATCCTTCAATGCCTACATTTGTAGCTGTACCGGAAGCTGAAAGCATCTGTGCATATCCTTCAGCGCCTACTTCATCATTATATACAAATTTTCTAGGCTCTGAACGAGGAATGTCGATCAATGCTGTTCCGCAACGGCTATAATATCCTACATACATCAATTTCTTATGAAGAGGAGAAATTTCTGTAATTCCAGTAGATTCATCTACTTTACTGCCGAAAAACTCAAACCACTGATCATCCCAACCAGGAGAAACAATTCTATTTGGATTGTAGGACAATCTGTCTGTCAACAAATCATATACTGTGTATGCTGCACAATATACCCACTCATTGTGTCGAATTGCTTTTGCTTTAGATTTATCTGTCTTAGACCCATCTACAGCTGTAAGAGCTGCAACATATTTACTAGTTGCTCCGCTCTCCTTACCTAATGCAGCAGTATATCTATATGTTGCGTATTTTACAGCTTCAGCTAATAAAGTTGCAGAAGTAGCTGAACCATCGACCTTTGCATAATCATCTCCACCAGACAGTTCAATAGTGCTCATTTTACTCTGCATTAACTCATCATTTATATTGCCTATTTTAGTTATATCTATAAAAGAAGAAGAAACTTCATCTACATAAAGCAATGTATCTGTTGAATCAGTTTCGTCACATACAAATGAAAGATTCTCTACTGCTGTTCTTGTCCCTGATGAATCTTCTGCATATACAATTAAGTTCCAATAAGCGCCAGGAGCAGCTTTAGTTTCTGCTGTCGGATGGTCTCCTTCTCCAGTAGTTACAGATACAGTACCTTTAGAAACTTCTTTAACAACTACAGAAAGTTGATTACCAAAACTACCAGGATATTTTGCAGATATATGCAATCCATTTGTGGGAGCTACTGCAGAAGATGAATGACCATCTGAATCATACCAAACCGCTGCTTTAGTTCCTGGGCAAACACGACACACTAGAACATCATATCCTGCAGTAAGTAGAGTCATTGCAATGTAGTAAGAATAATCTTTTGTCATTCTGTAATTTGTTTCCGGTCCACGATAAGTAGAAACAAATGCCTCTAGACCTGCTTGAGTTGCAGGGAATCTAATAAATGCAGTATTTTCTAATGCATCGTCTATTCTTTTTCCAGCTGCCTTTGATTCAGGCATGAAGAAAGAAGTCTCTTCGTCAACAAAAGCAGGCCCCCAAGCAGCTGTAATAGGAAATGCAACAGTTGCAAAAGAAGATGAACCAATGTTGTATGTATAGTTTTGTGAAATTTCATTTGTGACTATTTTAGCCATTTACTTTTCCTCCTGTTTAGATTTTAATTTGGTTTGACTCTTTTCGAGCTTTTTTACAGTTACATCTTTAGGAAGTTGTTTATCTATCTTAGGAGGTTCCTTAGACACATCCGCAACACGAAAGAAACCGTCTGCATTTATGTATCCTGGTACATCGTGTTCTTCATAAGGATGAAACTCTACACCGTAAAAGGATCTAGAATAATTGTTTAGATTCAAATATCTCATACTAAATCTCCTTTGAGTTTATTTAAGGTTCTAGACTTCACGTAGATATTGGATCTATTTCATATTCTAATCTTTTTAGCTTGACTGGAGTATATGAAACTAAAATAGCACCCTCACAATTCAATGTAAGTATGCCTTGATAAAGTTTTCCTTCACTCCTATATTCACTCACACCGCTTGTTCTATCTATTTCGCTATCCTTTGAAAGAGAAACACCAAATCTTATTTTTCTGTCAGATTCATAAGGTAATTTGATTGTTAGAAAATACATGTTGATGTACTTAAACATCAATTCTCTTATCATTTCGTCCATATCTGCAGTATTGGAAGTTATAATAGTTAAGTTATATGATAAAGTGATAGGAATTACTTTTTCATGATACAATTCATTTGTTTCATTATCAATTACAGTAGCTACACCTCTGTGCATTGATGTAAAGTTAGTACGGCTTGAATCTATTTGTTCTTGGTTTCTTGTTAATGCAATAATAGGAAGTTTAATAGAATCGTTCTGTAATTGAGCAGCAAGTCCAATAATTTGATCTGGAGATACAACGCTGACAACTGGATTTGGTACATTTTCTGGATTGAAGCTCCTCTTCAAATCATCAACTATTGCATTATCATATTTATATAACATTACCTATCTCCTTTAAGCTCACTTCTGTAATCGCCTCTGTAATCTACAGGTTGTTTTATAAAATGATTGCTTTTGTTGAAAGTAGTTTCAATTTCTTTCTCTGTTCGTCCTACTACATCTTTACTTTCATCTCCATATACAGGAACTACCTGAGCAATCATATGATCAGGAGCTTGCAAATCACAAGTAAGTTCAGTTACTCTAAATATTCTATCTGGCATGTTAGTATATTGGCCAGAAACATGAAATAAACAATCTCTTTGTAGCTCAGGCAAGTTAAAACTACAGTGTATCAAAAAAGGTAGGTCGGAGTTGTTTTCCACAACCCAACCATATCTTTTGAATGTTTTTATCTTAGGAGACCCGTCAAAGAATATAAATGTATCTATATACTCAGAATAACTATCTACTACAGACTCTCCTTGATTGTTTGTTTCTGCTAAATTAGGGTATTGATACTTACAAGGTATTCCTTGAGATGCAAGTGCTTCGTCATAATATATTCTATATTGTTCTATATCTTTTCCAATTAAATTAGAGATCATTCGTTTTCACCTGTATCATCCGTTATCAGAAAGAACATCATCAATATCTGCGACAAAATTATAAAGCCAAGACCAGTCATAATTCTCCTTCTTGCTTATACCAGAAATATTACAAGCACTTCCGTTATACATTGACTCGTTGAATTCATTTCTACTACATGAATAAGCATTAGTGAGCCAATATTTGTTTTTGTTTGAATTGAAAGCAACAATGTACTGCGTATGTATATTATGTCCGAATCTGTCTACATCATAAACACTTAATATCCGTAGTTTATCGAAATGTAGTTTTCTCAATGTCATCAAATAATTGAGTTGTTTTGTGGATATACTTTTACCTGCTTTGTAAGTTATGACGTATCCGTATTTATACAATTCGTCTAATATTGTTTGTGCATCTAATTGATAAACAATATTCGGAGCTGTTTCTGAAATCATGTTTCCTTTTGCATTAAGAACACATGTAAATAAAGAACCAAAATCTTCATGAATTAAAGATATCTTAATACCTGTCAATACACAATTGTTTACAAGGTCACTCACTTCTATGTGTGTTTTTGTTGTATTATTAGACAAACATTTGCTTAATTGATGCCAATCTGATATTTCATATGTAAGCTCTTTATTCATAATTAGAAACCTCAGTGTGTTTTCTTGTTGCTCTAACATACTTCTTCAATTCATTCTGGAAAGCTTGCAACTGAATCATATCTGATTCTGGATAATCTGCAAAGTATTTAGATATCATATCAATTCTTAATGCGAAATAAAGCATACGAACATCTGTAGCTGAAAGCTCGGGATGCTTTTCACAGAATATGAAGAATCTAGTAACAACACTGCTGAAAGCTTTGTGTGCAATAGGACTACCTTCTAAAAGATCAACTCTGCATAAAGTACGGAAGTTAGTTGAATTATATGTTTTCAATTCTTTGAAGAATGTATTCATCCATTCATCTTTATCAAACTGCGTCATTTAGTCCACCCTCCTCGCTTTCGCTTAGATCTATATTCCATCCGGTAGCAGAAGATCCCATCTGCGGAAATACTTCAGACAATATCTCAGACAGTGCAATTCCTAATTCTTTTCTGTTATCAATACCAGCATCTTTGAAAAGATCTACAACAGCTTGAGCTTGACTTAGTGCAGAATCTCGTCTTTCAAATTGAATAGTAGACTGCTGAGTTATGATTGGGTTCATATGCAATTCAAAGTTATCTACAAATCCTGACATACCACGGTTTATAAAGTATGCATTTAGCGCATTTGTCCATCCTTGCATATATGCTGTCATAAGACGGTTCAAAGAATTTGCATAAAGAGCAGATCTTTGAGACATAACTGAACCAGCACCACCAAGACCCTCATTACTAGAAAAGTTCATGGCCTCTTTAGGTACACCTAACACTGACAACTTTTTGTCCATGTAATAATCTAATAGTTTAGAATCTCCTTCTTGATCTGTCTGCATATTCAAGTCGGTTATACTTATTGGATCTGCACCATCAATCTTTGGAAGATAGATCAAATTATTGGGACTTTGAGGATTAACATAACTCTGAACATCGCCACTATTAGTATTGATAGACATATTCTGCTCAATTGCATTTTTAATGTCTGTCAATGTTTGTGCTATTTCTGTCTCATCTAGGTTATTATTTCCACAGTCTACATTTATAAACCTAATTGTCTTTGACAGAGAAGATAATACAACAGCGTCTTCTAATAGACTTAATGTTTGTGTAGGCTGAACTGCTTTGGCCATTAAAGGTTCTGCAAACATTATATCATAAGTTGTTTCATTGTTATCTTTATCGTAACAATTGATAGTATAATTACCTAACAATCCACCTAAAGAAAAATGAATAACTGCATCTTCTGGAAGATTCTGTATATCTGAATTCCACTCGTTTTCTGAATCTGGTTTGTATATATACCCTCTAGATTCACCCTCATAATATAAATGAAGAATAGCATCTGGACTTATCTTAGTAGATGGTATTATATTGAAATCAGAATCTGGAATGGTGTTGTTATCTAGAACCACTCTTTCTCTCATTCTCAATGAATGGTCTTTATACATCAATGTTGTTGGAATATAAAGATTTCCTATTGTTGCTAGCTCAAGTATATGGTCACGAGCATAAGAATTTATATTCCAAGCTTTGAATAATTGATTTATTACATCTGCTATTTCACTTCGTTCTGATGTAGCCCATATTATCTGACCAGAGGAATTTGTTGTTGTTGCATCTGTAGCATAATAGGAAAGAGCTGTGTTGATTTGGGAATCAGCAGCAAGTGCTCTCATTATATCTATTTGATTTTTTATATTCAATGCATCAGATTCAGATCTGACATCTGACATCTTGTAGAATGACCCTGTTGCAAGGTACTTCAAATAAGACATCAAATCATATTCTTTTTTGCGTCTATTTGGCAAAAGACGCTTCATCCAATTAGCCAAAATTTGCTCCTTTCATTTAGTTCTTCTTCCCTTATTTAAGGTTCTTCAAATCGTCATCTATTCCATATTTAAGGAAGAAATCTCTCTCTGTATAAATTGGAATTCCAGCTGAATTAGCATTAGAAACAATTGTACTGTCTGTGTTTTTATTTAAGCTACCTACAACTACACAATTTACATTATCAATATTTGAAATATCTAGTTTATCAGATACCTTTGCGTCATAGCTACTTATAACTGCATTGATGTCTGAATGACTACCATGAATAAAAGTCCCTGTGATAACAACTGTTTGCCCTCGGAATATAGGAGCCCCATCAAATCGTCTACAACAATTTTCTACAACAATGTTTGGTATAGATAAAAGAGTGCTAATATCAGAGAAATTGCAATCATTGTCTAACCATTTGATAAGTTTATCCATCTCTTCTGTCATAACAACATTCAAATCAAATGTAACTCTATCTAAATGTTTAAGATAGTGCAAAAATGTAACTGAATTATTCTGACAACAATCTACAAGCTGATCTATTTCTTTGTTAGATCTGATATGGTCTATTGGAACAATTGCCCTAATGAGCTTCTTTAGAGAAGTATTGACTTCTACATATTTATACTCATCTAATGTAAATATATCGGGCAAGGATAAAAGCGATCCTTGATTCACTAAATCTCGAATACTGTATTTGCTTACTTCAGGAATATGCAGCACATTCATGAATTGTTTAATCCGTTGAGGCAATCTTGAAGGGCAATCTTCATTTGTGCATCTGCACCCTTCAGTTACAGCATTAAACAAATTACCACAATATTTGCATCTTACAATCTCTTCATTCTGAATATCTTTATCTTTGCATTTAGATGTACTATAAGCAAAGAATGTATCATCATCTCTTATACATATATTAGATTTCAGCTTAAGATTACTAGATAGATAATAGTCGTAAGGAAGTCGTTTTACGATCTTGGAATCATCATCTTTCATGTATACATTGCAATATAAGTATCCCATGTCGTCATATACATCTTTCAAATCATATACTCGATATTGATGAATATTTTCACAATAATATTTAATACTATCTATATTATCAAATATAGCAATAGCCATCATATCATCTTTACCAAAAGGATATTTGATATGATGCAAAAATTCATCAAGACCAAATTGATCAGAATTAACAGGGCACAGCCCACTAGGAAGTGTATTGAACTTAGAAAGTTTCAACCAATTCTGAATATTGTACCCACCTCTGAGGAACATTGAAGTAGATTTCATAGATGTAGCATAGAAGGTGAACTTATATGGCGTGTCAATATATTTCTGTATAATCAATTTCTGATTGTCTAGAAAACTGCCAAGCAGATTTTCAAATGATTCCAATTTGAAAGAAAGAACACCTGTTACATTTACAATTTCGTCTTTCAAAGGAATTGTTGCTGGAACTGTTCCTGCGTTAATCAAAGACAAACAAAAATCATTTCCTAAATTAGTTGATAATTCAATCTTTTTGTCTACATCTTCGCCAACGCATCCTAACATACATCTAGACAAATTTCCATCTTCATTGTATGTTAATGTTATCATAGCTCCAATAGGAATAGGTACTATGAATGTTCCTGGATTAAGACGGTTTCTTAAATTCATAAATTTTACCTCACTATCTGCAATTTTTATATATACTAGAAAAGGTATTCGGAGAACAAGCCCCTCCATACCTGCTAGCACTTCCAACAGAATTAACTTTACCTATTGCAGAAGCAACAGACTTTCTAGATACAGGAATAGGTGCATTTTTCAAAGTTGCATTCCAGACAGAACCTGCAACTGAATCTGAAATATCCTTGCTTTCTCCGACTCTATGATCTACCTTACCTGTCACTGCATCTCTTTCTAACCTTGTTAATTCATGATTCAATAAATCTACATTAAGCAAATCAATTCTATGTTCTAACAATATAGACCTAAATGCCATATATCCGTCAGGTGTTCTATCAAGGGATAATTTATCTACATTGAACCCCTGTGCCTCTAGCAGCTGACCCATATACTCACTTTGAAATTGATCTCGACTTATTCCAGCTATATAGAATCCTTGATTTCGTAGCCAGCATATAAATCTAGTTATTTTATCATATGGTATTTTATCGCCTCTAGGTGCTTCTAAACTAACTGAAAATATATGTGTAAATGTCGGCTGTGACATTGTTTTATTGTCAGGCATATCAATATCTTTTCTACCAGATTGACATATACCAGATATACCTGTTTTATCTGTAGTCAACGACAAGTCAAGATGTATATACATTGGGTATTTCTTGTATCTATTGTCTACCTCTTCAATATGGAAGAACTCTTCAAGAGAATAATCATCTTTTGTGCCTATTTGAACTATATCAGTGTAGAATGGATTCTTTCTTTCTTTTGTTATATTTTCATCTAATACTTCTTGAGATATGAATGTCATAGAACCTTGAACAGTAATGCCTGCTATGTCCCTCAAAGCTACATCGAAATCAGAAAGAAATCTCGTTTTGTTATCTAAAGGAACATTTAATATTTCATATCCTTGCTTTTTCAGCTCTGCTATTCCATTTTCATTGTTTTGGTCGTCTGGTACTACAAAACTTTTTAGTTTCTTTCCACCTAGAGCAATTGGAAACTTTTCTGATGAAGTGTATTTAGAAGACGGCCAAACTTCCCATTGTGGCTTATCAAATATATACATATGCTTATTTCCAGCTTGTCGCTGTGCTTCAACATACTCTTCCATGAAGTCTGAATCACTTCGTTTGGAACTAATTACATAGATTTTACCAAATACTTCACCCTGTTTCACAAATGTACCAGTTACACGAGCAACAAGCGTATCGTACTTTTCTTTCATTCTACCTTTTGCTTTATTTACATCTTTTATTCCTGCTTGTGCAAAGTTGCACTCGTCGAAAATAACGCAATTATGAGCAACGAAATTTTTAGTATTACCTTTTATAATGAAATTATGGTTAGGTTCTGCATTTATTACATCATACACAGGAATAGGTGTTCTATGATTTATAATTTCTATTTTATGAATCTTCGTGATTTACTTTCCTCCGTGTAATCTTGTTTGATAAACATTGATAAGTTTTTGAATTCTCAAACCCTTTATTGTATAAATTTGTTATAGTAGAACCTACTATTTTTGGATATCCTTTTCCTCTAAGGTAATTCGCTAAATCTACTGCATTATCAAAGTCTATACCATCGTATGTCCATATATACTGTTTTCTGGCCTGTCGAATAACCTCATTTATTTTTTCAGATTTACCTTCTGTCCAACCTAATTCTAAGTAATTGTTTAACTCGTCTGGAGTTATTTTCTTTGTATTTACACCGTCAGTAATGTATACAGTTGCAAGTCTACCCTTAACAAATCCATCTGGAATTGAATCATTTTTAGAGGAATCTATTTGTTTTTCAACCTGCCCATTATTTATCCAAATCGGAGAATACCCAAGCATGTATAATTTCTTTCTACTATTGCTCATAGCAGAAATAGTATCTGGAGAAAACTCTCTGTTTTGCAAAGTATCTGATATTTTTTTTACAGACTTATCAGTTTCCTTTGTTTTCCCTTTGTTCCAAGGAGTTCTTCCTCGTATTGCAGCTCTTTGAGATTCTGACCATTTATTTCCTTTAGCTGGAGAGGTCCTACCTTTAAGTGTATTGCTTATCTTCTGTTTTGTTTCTTCTGACATAGGGCTGTGTGGTATCCTTTTTTGTATTTCACTCATGCGAGCTCTATACTCAGGATTTGCAGAACGTTTCTTTTGCACTTTGCTTAACTTCAACCGAACTTCATCAGAAGGACTAGACCAATTACCTCCGGTAGTTTGATTATATCCTTTATCGGGATTCATTGTATCATATTTTGCTATTAAATTCGACTCTAACTTAGACGCTTCATTTAGATCCAAATTTTTAGCTACTATTTTATGATCAAAATTTTCCCACCCATATAATTCAATAGCTGCGTAAAAATGTTTATTATCTCTATATCCTTTCCCTGATACACCCCATCTATCTTTAGCGGTTCTAGATGTTATTCCAATGTATCGTTTACCTTGAGGAGAGGTGTGAACATAAACAATAAACTTTGGGTCTTTATTTTTGAAATTCATTTCATCAAATACCTCCAAGTAGTATTAAAGGTTTTTGATGTCGTCATTTTCGGTCAATTCTCCTAATGCTTTATATGTTCCATCGGATAACATTATTTTATGATCTGATGTTCCCTCAACTATTGATCCGTCTTCTAATGTAATCCTTACTGTCTGAGAAGTATATCCGGTTATATCTACATCAGCATCTACATATATTACTTCACCATTACAATCAAGTTGAGCTACTTTGCATCTCCCTACAATATCTTTTAGTTTTTTATACCCTTCAAGTGTGAGTATCTCTGCATCTCCTACTAAACAATATGTAGCTTTACCTAATGCGTGCGAAGCGTCGCTCCCGTATGTTATCTCAATTTGCCCACCTTCAGGAACATATGTAGGGTTGGATTCACTTTTTGTGAAATGTCCATGTTTATGGAACCAAGGACTTGAATTAAGCGTTGATATAAATTCTTTGAAAGCTACACCTCTTGCTAATGTTTGTGTAAGATTGAAGAAAAATACAGATATTCTAGAAACTTTTTTCAATCCGAAATAAGTCTGTGGATCTCTTAAACACATTAGTTTATAAAGATTATATGAAGCATCAGAAACCGCTGTACTTGTTTTTCCTGTACGAGTTGCACCAGTAAAAACAATTTCATAATATTGATTGCCTGTTCGGTCTAACTCATCCATTACATCTCGCCAAGCAGGATATATTGATTTACCATTATTATTAGACGAACCTAAGTATTCTGGGTCGCATAAGAAAGTTTCCTTATCGACTGGAATCTCTTTGTAATCAGCTAACCATATATTATCATATGTTTCAGAATATCCACATTCACTTAACTCTTCAAGTATCTGTCGTAGATACTTCTTTTGATCATTAGTAGAGGACGAATATATTTTCTTTATTCTGTCTACTATCTGCTCAGTTTCAGTCATCTGAATCGCTCGTTTCGTCTTGATTAGATTCTAATTGATCTAACTCGTTCAAAACAGATCTTGCTGCAATTCTTATATTGTCACGTTTTCTAGAATCAATTATGTCTGATTCTGCAGGTTCTACTGTTTGTACTGCATTTACAAACTTTTCGCTGTTTTGAAGCATAGTTATGTACGGGTCAATTAGTTTCTGAGACTCAATCATAGTCTCTTGTAGCTGTTTTTGAGTTTTCATCAGCATAAGCCAGACACTTGGATCCGACGCATCTGTTGTATCTAAAGCGAAATTTATTCCCTCATACAGTTTATCTTCAAGTTTATCTATTAGCTCTGTATATCTTATTATTCTAGCAAGCTGATGATATATTCGCATTACAGTTATATCCTGTATAGCTCCCATCATAGAACTATTATCTGAGGACGCCAAAAGAGACGCCCTCATTTTGGAGACGCCTTCTTTTTGTTTCCTATATAATGGGTCGTTATTATACCCGTTTTCAGAATAATCAAAAGTTTTGATATCTTCCATATTTTAATAAATCAGTCTAATACAAACTTAAGTGGCAGTAATTCGCTAAGAACATGTTTTGCTCTATCTAATGTTGCTTTATCATCAGAATTCTTTATGATATATAATAACGAATCAACTAGTTCTTTATTATCATCTTCTACATCTGCAACTATTTTGCTGTTCTTTGTAATTTTCATTGAATTGTCTCCTTAAACGAAATTATAGATGTGTATATATCATCTGAAGTAATATCTGATATGATATTTTTGAAATCATCAATAGAATTTAATAAGTCTTTATCAAATTCATTTTCTTTTGAAATTTGTTTTAGCTGATCTAGTAAATGATTCAAATTTCCGAGATCTGGAAAACTTTTGTTT
>ERZ1034928.690-NODE-690-length-14343-cov-26.689810_pt1 | contig 14343 bp, 21 predicted proteins | sample MGYA00520627_ERZ1034928 | MGnify/ENA primary metagenome ERZ1034928 (study PRJEB33766, sample SAMN09781755) | gut metagenome | biome: gut microbiome | host: Homo sapiens | place: Madagascar | study: EMG produced TPA metagenomics assembly of the PRJNA485056 data... | reverse complement strand
ATTCAAAATTTAGCCCACTTAGTCGGCGCGCGAATAGTGCGTCGCACGTTATGAGCGCGCCGCCTGGTGTAGTGAAAAATTTTTTCGCGCAAGCGCTTGACAAATAAATTTAATTATGCATATAATAATTTAGGATAGTAATTTGATAATTTTTTTCAAATTGGCAAATTTTTTCTCCGTAAATTTTTTTCAATTAAATTGCTATCCGCTTAAATTTGGTAGAATATTTTGGACTAAGTCTTATCTAATTATATTGGAAGTAATCATTATAGACTTGAGATTGCCGAAGAGGTAAGTCATATTGAGTATGTTTAATCAGCTACGACTTGCTAATTAGAAGTTAGCCCGGTTCAAAATTTCTCATATATTACAAAAAAAAAGGGGTTAAATTTATGTCAGAAAATGAAAATCAAACTAATCAAAAAAAAGAAGAACAAAATCCAAATGGCAATGATACTGATTATATCAAAGCTATGCAAGAATTGAAGGAAAATTCAGTTCCTAAAGAAGATTATTTAAAATTAAAAGAAGAAAATAAGCGCCTTATTAACGCTTTTGCTAATGGAGAAGAAAACCCATTGACAAATAATAAAAAAGATGCTCCAGACATTAATGCTCTGAGAGTTGCGCTTACTAAAGAAGATCAGACTAATTTAGAATTTTGTCAAAATGCTTTAAATCTTAGAAATGCCTTACTTGATATAGGAGAAGAGGACCCATTTTTACCAAAGGGCCATTTAATTAAACCGACTGATGAAGATAGACAAAAAGCTCAAAATGTTGCAGACGTATTTCAAGATTGCATCGATTATGCTCAAGGAGATAGTGAAGCGTTTACAAATGAATTAATGCGTAGGACTGAAAATGACGATATACGATTAACAAGAAGACTTAACAAAAAAAAGGATAAATAAATTATACGAAGGGAGCCGATATTATGGCAAAATTTACAGGAAAATTGAACGGAAATGAAATTTTTGCGTCAATTTACAACATGATTATTTCACAAGAAGTCATGGCAGATAACATTAAAGGAGTATTTGGAAAGTTAGTATCAGAAGGTCGCGTTGACGGGTCTTTATATGGAGACAAAAAATTATATTACGCAACCGATATTTTAGCGACTAACGCATGGGGAAATGATGCGGAAGCAACTAATCTATTACAAATTAATAGACCAGAAGACCCAGAGTGTCAAGAAATTGTATTAGACGTATTTAGACAAATACCAGTAACTATTGATAATTATTTATCAAAGCGCGCATGGTCTACCGAAGGAGCATTTACAACATTTAATTCAGTGACTTTAGGTTGGTTACGTGAAACTAAACGAGTATATGATGCAACTTTATATAACTCATATATTGGTACAGCAAAAGGAGCATCTAATATTAACACTATTGACGTAAAAGATGACGGACAAGCATATCCTACCTTAGGTCAAGGAATTGGCGAAGTTGTAGCTGATTTAATGATTGAATTAAGTAAACCTTGTAGAGATTATAACGACTATAAATTTATGCGCTCATATGACGAGTCAGATATTAAAATCGTTTGGAACTCAAAATATGTGAATAAAGTCAAGAAAATTGATTTACCAGCTTTATTCCATAAAGAAGGACTAATTGAAAAATTTGAAGAGGACGTATTACCTCCTTCCTTCTTTGGTACTTTAAATACTGTTGCTGCTAAAAAATTAACTGCCGATGCTAATACTCGTTTTGCGGCTGAAACAAAAATTGATACAAAAGATTATTTCCCGGGCGAAAAAGTTCCAGTCGGTACAACTATTGCAACTGAGACTGAAATTCAAATTCCGACATATCAAGAGGACTCTAACATTATTGCTAAAGTAATGCATAGACGTTCAGTACCATTTATGAGCGCTTTTGAAGTAGGTACTTCTTTCTTCAATGCAAGATCATTGACTGAAAACCATTACTTAACATGGGGACATAATACATTAGAATATTTAATGGATAAACCTATGTTAGTAATTCAAAGAGTAGATTAATCTAGGGTTTTTAATCCTTTTCTACCTATATTAATGGGCTAGTGAGTTCTCCCTTAATGAACTCTTTATTTAGTTAAGGAGAAATTATTATGCGATTATATTCTTTCAAATATAACAATTATTATAATAGAATAGTTAGAAGGTTAAGCACGATTGCAGAATATAAAGCCATTGATCCAAGTTTTAAGATGATTGATAAAATATCATTTAATCCCGCGGACGGAGTAGACACTACTCAAGTAGTTAATTTTGTGCCGGGCGACTATGTGATTATAACTAATAGCGACGATAGTATTATATCAAGGTGGTTTATTATTGATGCTCCAAGGACTAGAACTAATCAATATATTTTAAAGTTGCATAGAGATTTAATTGTTGACAATTATAGTGTTATAATAAATGCTCCATGCTTTATTGAAAAGGCATCGTATTTATCAGATAATGACCCTATGATTTTTAATAGTGAAAATATGGGATTTAATCAAATTAAAAGAAAAGAATATCAATTACAAGATGAGACAAAAAGCGCATGGATTGTTGGATATGTTCCTAATAATTTTGGTTTAAACGATAGTGGAAGCTATGAAACGAAAGAAGTATCAGTCAAAGTTCCTATGGATCACTGGGACATAGAAGTTGACAATTTAAATGACTGGGAATATTACCAATATATTAATAATTATTTTTCTACAGCATCTAAAAATAATCATTATGGTATTGCTATATCTACAATAGCAAATAATGCAAGACGTGGAGTTGTATCTTCTTTTAATGATTTTGGAGAAGCAGATAGATTAAGCGGAATAAATGCAGAAAATACTTACTTTTCATTTAGTAATAGTACTGGATTAACTATTGATAATAATTACTTAGATGCTAGCCAGTATACTAAATATGTTGCGTCAATTATTAGTAATGTAAAGCAAGAGTACGTTGTATTAAATGATTTAGTTAATGATGAATTAGGTTTGCCTTCTATAGATGAGTCAAATAATTTTCTTGAATTAAAAGGTAAGATTATCAAAGTAGGTCCAGAATTTTATAAGATAGATTTAATTAAAAGTTCCAATGTATATAGTCTTGCAAAGAAATTAGCAACCAATAGCAATATGTATAAGTTATTTAATGACTATAAACCTACTTATGCGCTTATAGGAGATAGTGTTTATAATGTAACTGGTACAGCAAATAATCAAACATATATGGTATATGGCGAGTATAATAAATATAAAATTACATTGTCATTAGTATATGAAAATATTAAATGTTCTATTGATACTTCAAAAATTTACCAATTAAACGACTCTCCTTATAAAATGTTTTGTATACCATATAGTGATGAATTAGGTTTATATAAAAAAGGTGTATTACAATGTACTTCAAATAAAGCTATTGCTTTAGCGCTTGGCAGTGCTATTGGCGAAAGCGTTGGAATTTCAAACGTTTATGACGTTCAATTATTGCCATTTTGTCCAGTTAGAGAATATATTAAACCTAGTACTTTTACATGGGATATAGACGCAAGCCCTATATCAGACATTGATAATACTAACACTGATTTTAATATGATTGTTAAATCTACATATACACAAGATAGTTATGTTGCAGTAAATGGTGAGTTATCAAATGATTTTACACTTAATATCTATAATACTCAAAATGGTAGATTACTTAAAACTTATAAAGGCTCTTATTTTGGAGTATTCTCAGAAGGATTTTCCTTTAGTAATGCAGAACAAGAATTATTTTCTCAATCATGGACTAATTATGATAACAGCGGAACAACTATTGAATTAATAGTCGCTAAAGGAGCTGTATTAACTTCTGAAAATACATATTTTACAAGTGTATTATATCAATATAATGGAAAAATTATTACTCCAGTAAAAATAGATTATGGGGACTCGGTAGGTGTCTCTGATATTAAAAACGCGGAAAATAATATAATTGGTAAAGTTTTTTGGTGCAGAACGTCAACAATGACTTTTAACATTTCAAAATTTGATGAAGAATTTATTACTGACATTTGCAAGGTAACTAACCCTAAAATCCAAAATGAAACTGAATTATGGCGCCTTGTAAGTCCTAATTATAATGGGCAATTTGAGTTTAGCATAGCAAAAAATGGCGGTGTATCTTATTTTAATGTTGATTGTAATTATAAACCTTTTACTCCATATATACATGTCAATCCTAATTTTGGACTATTATACGGTCAAGATTTTAACGATGCTAGGGGGCTTATATGCGGCGGAGACTTCTCACTCCCGCAAGTATCTAATGCATGGGCTAATTTTGAGACAAATAATAAAAACTATCAAAATATATTTAATCGTGAAGTCCAAAATATGGAAGTCAAAAATAATATATCAAGAATAGAGGAACGCTTTAACGTAGCTAGTAATGCTATTGGTGCTGGTGTTGGTGCTGGTATTGCAAGCGGAAATCCATTAATAGGAATTGGCGCTGGTGTTGCATCGCTTGGCGGTGGTATTGCTGATATGTATTTAAACGAAGAGTTGAGAAGTGAAGCGCTTGATTATAAAAGAGATATGTATGGTTACCAATTAGGTAATATTAAAGCAATGCCTAACTCATTGACAAGGACCTCTGCTTTCACTTATAATAATAAGGTATTCCCAGTATTAGAATATTATAGTTGTACTGATGAAGAAGTCGAAGCGCTAGAAAATAAAATTAAATACAATGGTATGACAGTTATGCGTATTGGTACTATAAGCGAATTTATTATGCCACCATATCAAACTCGTTATATCAAAGGACGTTTAATTAGACTAGACATACATGAAGACTTCCATTATATTAGTGCAATTGCTGATGAAATTTACAAAGGGGGGTTCTTTTAATGTCAATACAATCAAGTATTAATCAAGCTATAGGTAGCGCTTCGCAATTAGCAGCGATTAGCAAAACGTCTAAAGAAAAAGCTGAAAAAGAAAAAGCTAAAGCGGAAAGACAAATTCAACGTGATGCAAAAGAACTTAGTGCATATCATATATTAAGTGTTCAAGAAGAACAAATGCGGAAAATCGAAAAATTACAAAAGTCTATTAAAACTCAAAAGCAAAGAGTAGCGCAATATAAAAATATTATTAAGCCATTAATGACTGACGAAGAGTTAGCAATGCGTGGAAATAAAGGTATTACTACTACTCTTAATAGATTAAGTAAAGGGGGCATGCAAAATGGCGATACCAAAACCAAAAGGACCTAATATTGTACCTAAAGAATTATACCTTCAAGCTGGTATTAACCCTAAAAATGGATTGCCAGTTAAAACAAGTAGTGCGTGTCCGTGTGATTTAAAAGAAGGCATAAAAGCGCAATTAGCAATATTAGATGAACAAGATGCTATTAATCGTTATAAATGGTATAACTTACCGAGTGGTTTAGACGGACAATTACTTGAAAGAATACTCTATTATACTGGTCAAGCGGCGTTCTTTTATATGTCTAGCAATGATACATTTTATTTCTTGCCTTATACATTAGACGGAAATATTGACGTTTACGGGCGCTTTTTAGGTATTACTCCATTACCATTTCGCGGAGTATCACAAGCAACTAATAACAACAGCAAAAGAAAAAAAGAAAAAGTTCAACCATGGATCACTGGATTAATTAGAAAACCAGTTATTGACGTACTTATGGAAGTTGATGAGAATACTTTTGAAGAAGGTTGCGTCTTACTTCATGATTTCAGTATACAAGATAGCGAAACAAACATTGCTAGAAAAATATTACAAGAACCAGTATTAAATGCAATGGCGGAAGCATTTCCATTTGCTAGAACTAGTCTACTTGCTAATAGCGGTGTTAAGGGTGTACGTGTTCCTGATGCCACTCAAGCAGAAGCTGTTAACGAACTTAGCGCCGATATTACTCGCAGCGCTTTACAAGGAAATCCATTACTTCCAGTTGTTGGTTCAATAGATTATCAAGAACTCACTAATGGAACACCATTAAAGAGCGAAGAATATCTATTATATTTACAAGCATTAGATAATTACAGATTATCTTTATATGGATTAGAGACTGGCGGATTGTTCCAAAAAAAGAGTCATATGTTAGAAGCTGAACAATCAATGAACTCAGGTAATGCTAAGTTAGCTTATAATGACGGATTGACACGTCGTCAAAGATTTTGCGACATAGTCAATAGCATATGGGCACTTGGCATATGGTGCGAACCTAGCGAAAGTGTCCTTAATATGGATATGGACGGCGACGGAGTTGCAACTGATGAAGAAGATCAAAGCGGAGTTCCGGGAGAACAGCCACAAGTAACGGAAGGAGATACTGAAAATGAGTAAATTGACAAGTACATTTAATTCAATTTTTCCTACTGAAGACGATTTCATTAATGGTATTCCGGATAAGTACAAAAAATATATGTTAGATAGTGAAGGCAATATGATTGTGCCATTAGACATATTGTATTTACTTCTTCAAAGCAAGTACGGGGAGAACATAGTCGCAAGTAGTGATGATATGTTTAAAGCAAGAGTATACGCAATTATCTTTCAATATGGTCCTTCATGGGCTAAAAAATTGGATATACAAGATCAACTTAGAAAATTGAGTCTTGATGAAATTACCACTGGGACTAAGCAAATTAATGATCATGCTTATAATCCTAGTACAGCAATAGAAGACGGACCTAACCCCGATAGCGGAGAAATAGAGACTACTAACGAACAAACAAAGACTCGTTATGTAAAATCTAAAGTAACTGGTTATAGTGATTTATGGTTAATAATAACTAATGGCGATACGGAAAAATTCTTAAATAAATTTAGAACATTGTTTAAAATTTCATATTTTAAGTCAATGTGTCCATGTGACGAAAGCGAGGAAAATTAATTATGGATAAAAACCCAAGACAAATTACAAGACTAAGATATTTAGATGCTAGAAATTTAGAAAAGTTTGTTAATTCATTAACATATGAAAGTGATACTAATACTTTTGAAATTGGTACTGGTTTATTTGTGGACGGCAAAGCTACATTTAATTCAGAAATAGTATCACAAAATGGCGGTGGATTATATTTATATGATAATGAGGGCGGTAATGAAAATGTTAATATATATGCAGATGTTTCCGGTCAGGTATTATATATCAATTATAATAACTCAGATAACATTGATTTAGACGTTACTGTACAAATACCATTATCACATCATTCAATAGTGTTAACTAACGCTAACACAAAAACGCTATTCGGTAATCAATCGCTCGAGGGTAGTGGTAATATTGATTTATATAATCATATAATATCAATTGATATTAATTCGACCATTTTACTTAATATTTTTGTAAAAGCGTCATCATCTAATGTAAAAGTGAATAGTCTTAACGATTTAACAACTTTATTAAAAGCAAAAGAAAATACTATTATTGAGTGTAATGCGTATAATGCTGGACAAACATATACAAGAAATGTCGATATAACGGGTTTGATATACACTAATTCAACATGGAAGTATGGATTAGTATATATGACTCCGCAAGGACCATTTATTGATAATGAAGTATTAATTACAACCGCAACAATTAACGACGTTGTAACAACAATTTAGGGGGGATATAACTATGAATGGACATATAGCAGATACATTTGGAATTTTCTTTAGCGCAATCTTAACAGTTACGCAAACAAACGAAACCTTTAGAACAATATCGTTAATATTAACAATCATAGCAACAGCGGTCGTGCTAGTTCGTAATATCTATGATTGGTACGTCAAAGCTAAACGAGACGGCAAGATTGATAAAGACGAAGTTAAAGACTTAATCGACATTGTAGACAAGGGTGTCAATGATATTAAAGACGAAGTAGATAAGAATAAAAAAGACTAGGTTAACCGCCTAGTCTTTTATTTTGCTTATAAATTAATTCTAAGACACTTTAACACTTTGACAAAGAATTATACCAAGAAGTCACAAATTAAGCGCTAAGGTGTCTTTTTGTAAGAAATTTGACTATATTATGAGTTACGTGGTTTAATAAGTTGAATATTCTTTTGAAATTCCTTAAAAGTAATAAGATCTCGATACTTAAATGCACGCGTATCAAATTGAAGTACTACGTTGCGTTGTTGTTCTACGATATACACCTCATCAAGATAAGGACGCATTGCTATAACTGGCTTATGTTCTCCCTTGTATTTTACGATTACGTTATCGTTCCATACAGTGAACCAATCACTTTTATTCTTAGTAAACTTAATTACTAAACTAGGTTTTAATAATCTTTCTTTCGAGACAACCGTAGTATCCGTATTAATTTTATTAGTGAAGGTAGAAGCTTCGGGTAATAATATATCAGCAATAGTGCCCTTTCTTCTTGCTAAGTAATTCTCAGACGGTTCAATATATTGAATAACTGCTCTCTTACCAAAGTCACAATCTTTATACTTCTTATTAACAATTTGTCTCTCATCATCAGTCTCACACTTCTTTAACTCATTTAGATATTTAATAAGTAATTTCTTATTCTTCACTAGTTTATAAGTACCAAACTTCTCAGGAATAAAGTTAAATCCACAAAGAATATCACTAGCATCTTCAAGAGTATTTCCTAAGAAGAATATCTTAGTATTATATTTAGTAGAGCGCACTAAGTTCTCTAATTGGTTAACAAGAGCATAGAGAATATCAAATGTATTACGTTCTCCCTTTTCTCTTTGGAATTCATCAATTGCTATGTTATAGCGCATTGCTGGGTCGTTTAAGAAGTCTTTATCAAATATACTACCCTTATCGTTAAAGAACGTCGAGAGAGCGTATACACGGGCAAATAAGACTTTTTTTAAAATCTTCCTTTTGCCGTCTTTATCCGGCTTTGTTCTTTTAGTAACATGATATACATTATTACCACTAGTAACTAAATCTAATTTATATTTTCTTCTTAAATCCGGGTCTACTAATTTCTCAGCATTATTATTAAGAAGTTTTGCTGCTTGACGATCAGTTAATCTTAACCAAGTAAATGGAATATGTTTACACTTAAATTGTCTACAAAAGAAGTCAGTAACAGTATATGATTTTCCTACTTCACGACCACCAAGTAATATATAGAACATTGCCCAGTTTGCATAGCTTAACATATGGCGCAAGTCGTACCATTCAGACTCAACTTGTCGCTTTTTAACTCCTTCTCTTACTAGTTGATTTAATACTTTTCCCATAATTATTAACTCCCAAAGTAATATTGCGATACTTCTCGTTTTGCTTGTTTTGCGTTCATACCAGAGTCAAGAAGTCCTTTATAAAATGCCTTAATATCGTCTTTCATGTATTCTGCCATTTCTCTATAAGTCAATTGTCGCCATGATTTCCAATTTAACTCTTTCGGTTCTCCTAATTTTTGCATATATTCTTTGTAAGATTGATACGCTTTTAATCTATAACCATACTTTGTAGGATATTTTAAGTTATTTTTTAATTGACGCATGACATTACTATTTTTAGGACCTAATTCATTTTTAGTCTCTTGCCATGCAATTTTAAAAGTTTCAAAGTCAGAAATAGTTTGAGTGATTTCAAAACGATTTTCCTCTTGCCATTTCTTTAATTTATTCCATTTCTTTCTTAATTGTTTAGCTTGATACTTTGCTCTTTTCATGCTTATTACCTTCTTTCATTATGTCCGGATCTTCGTTATAAGTAACAAAACCTTTGCCGTCTTCCCATACTTGCCAGCATAAGCCTTTCATAGCAATATGAAAGTCGTGCGGAGTCCAATTTTCTCTATTCTTTACTTTATCATAATTAGAGAGACCGCTCAAGACAACATTACATTTTCCATTTTCGATATAATAATACGCTCTCGGTTGTTCTGCATAAAATGTTACGTCTATATGATCATGCTTCCATTTATGAAGTCCGATGCCTTCGTTCTCATCATGATAAAGTCTATTTTGTCCTGTTATGTCTTTGTACCATATGCCGTCGGTATTATGATTGATAATTGCAAAACCTTGCTCTATCATATTAGCGGATATGTCTAAAATTTGATTTTTAGTCCCATTGACTGCCGCCTTTGCTATATGCGCAAATTGATAATTACAAAACTTAGATTGCATAAATCCAATTGCTGGGTCCATAATCATTTTAGCGTCCTTATGCTTTAGTATATCATTGTAGACTCTTTCAAACTCTGGAAAAGCCGCTGCTGCATGAGAGGGATAAGCTTTACATAAATCTAAATGGTTAACATGTTCAATCTCCCTATTAATAAAGCGTTCTTTTGTCCTTTGCGCTACGTCATGAGTATATTGTCTGATTAATGGCATTTCTATTTCTTGTTTGATTTTGATACCTTCTTCTTTACTGATGCGGTAACTATCAATATCAACGTTATTTTTCTTACAATATTCTTTAAATTTTCTAAATGCTTTAACTCCAGTCATTGTAGAGTCTTTTTTTGCTGTTAACTTTCCCCATTTAAAGACAAATAAAGTATTAAATATATTAACATAGAAGATTACACCCTTTAATAAGTGATTATCGGAATATACTACGTCAACATAATAAGAATAGACATTGTCATATAGTCCTTTTTGAATACATTTACCTTGAGTTAATCGCATAGGTTTCATATAAGGCTGTTTAATAACTGTCTTATAGATTAAGTTAATATCGGCTTCATGGTTAATTGTATCATCTATTCTTACTGGATTACCTACATATTTATCAGGCTTTAAAAATGGGTGTTCACAACCTGGGTTATATTTCTTTAGAAAATTGTATAATTCTGTAACTTGCATAATTATTTATCTCGCTTGTTATAAGGATTTTGGAAAAGAAGATCAAGCTTTAATTGAGTTTGAAATTCTCCATTATCAATTTTACCTTTTAATTTATTCTCGTACTCTTCTCTTTCCATGCGTCTAGCTTTGGAAATATTAACGTTGTATTCTTCCATAATCTGAACTATTCTTTTATTTCTAGGCGAGTTACTATATAAAATATAGACGTAATACTCCGCTGTTGCTTTAGCAATTCCTTTTAACTCCATGACTTTTTGAACTTCTTTATCAAAGTTAGGTATAGTGGCGCCTTTCTTTCTGATTTTCTTATTCTTAAATTTCATAGACTTTTTTTTAAGTTCCATGAATTTTTTCATATTTTTGAAATAATTCTTATCCATGTTATAACTCCTCTCTAAAATTAATTTCTAATTGTCTAATTACATAATAAAGTATATAACTATAAGTCATATATTTATCAGCTTCTTTTTTGTCGTTATTTTTTGATATATTGTACATAGACCAATATTTTACTTTTAACTTATTTAATCCCTCAATAGCTTCTTTTATATCCATTAATTTATATCTCCTTTATACTTTTTACGTGTGAGCATCTAAATAAAAGAGTACGAACAAAATAAGGCGTGGAATCACTAATTAATGTTAATCCATAAAAACCTTTCTTATTATCAACTTTTAATGGACCATAATGTATGATGCCAGTTTTTGTTGCATTATCTGGATAAAAAGTAATTTCTACTCTTTTACCAATATAGCGCTCTAATTTTTCTCTTTTCATAAAATAACCCCCGTGTATTCTCCAGTTTGTAAAAAATTAATAAAATTTTTATAGTGATTTATTTCACGTGTATATTGAATTATATCATACTCTCGCTTTAATTCAATGATTTCAAACCCTATGCGATAAAACCAATTAATGCAATGTGAGACTGTTAAATGCGTATTTAAAATTAAATGCGTTTTATTATCTACACAATAAAATTGTTCTTCCTTAGCATCATAAACAATGCTAACATTATACTTATGCATCAATTTATCGTCCATTTTATCAAGTGCTTGAGTTAAAAATGAGTTTTCCTCTAAACAATCAACATACTCAAAAGAGTTAAGATTTTTTAATATCTTCATTTATGCTCCCCCTTTAATTAAGCTTTTCAATTGAAAATATGCAATAACCTTCTTGAAGTCCATATTCGTTAATATTTTGTAAAATATATGTTATTCTGAATAGATTATCTGGATATTCAAAAAATTCTTCGCTATCTTGGTCTACAAAATGAATTATATCGCCTTCTTTAAAGTCGCGGTCATTCTTTCTAATTTCCCAAGTTTTTTTTCCTCGCTCTATGTCTTTTAAATAGCATCTAAAAATTTTTAAAGTATGTATTTTCATAAATTAACCTCCTTTCCATAATCTTCACGCCCTCTATAAATTACTATCATGCTTGGAAAAGGCGCTGCGTTTTTTGAGTTGTTAAAATGAAGGCGCCCTTTTAAAAATATGATTTCACTTTTATTGTAAATATAATTATGAAACCAATTTGTATTCGTCCTAGCTGGTAATAATAACACTATAGTATCAGCTTTATTATTTTGAAAAAATGTCTCAAAAGATTTTTTTACCCAACTGCCGATAGTTCTACCATAAGGGGGATTACAAAAAACTCTTAATCCCCCCCAATTTTGGCTAAGCCCGTCTCTTTCTTTAGTATAATAATAAAAACATTTTGCATTTTTAGAAGTAGCGCAAGGATCTAATTCAAATTTAAAAATTGCATCTAGCTTGTTATATAATTCTTGCGGCGTTTCCCATTCTTCAGAATTACTAGAAAATAGAATTTTATTCATAAATTTTTTTGCTCATTATTTATTATCAAAATAAAAATCTATAAGCATATTATAAATATTAAATGTTATGCTAGAAAATACATGACATGATAAATATTCACTACTAGCTACTAATTTTTCATAAGATTTAATCATTTTAAGCGCATCATCTTTATTAATAGATGCATCAACTACAATTTTATTGTCAATTAATATTTTTAATTTTACCATTATAAATACACCCCCGACATAATAAAATCTATTTTCATTTTTAACCATTGATCAGCGTTAGTTCTTCTAAGATTACGATAAAAAGCAAATAAGTTATCTTTATTGCGAGTACTTAAAACGCATTTAAAAGGCACTTTCAAATTTTTGTCATTATAATCTTCAATATGTCCATTTTGCAATTTTTCCCCATTATAACAAATAATATATTGCGTTACTTCTTTAAATGGGTACTTTTTAAAGCCCGTGCGCTCTAAAATAACACGCTCCCATATTTCAATTTTTTTCATCGTTAGCAATCCCCTTCTTCGTGATATGTAATCAATTGCGCTAAATCCTTTGCAGCTTGCGCGACGCCTAACCAATAAAAGCTCATGATATTATCATTGCAATTTTTTGCTCTATCTGCTTCAATGCAAGCGTTAGCGTTTTTCTTGCGTAAATAATCCATCAAATAACCGCGTTGCTTTTTTAAAGCAATAAGAATAGCTTTGCACTCTTGCGCATGACTATAAAAAATTAATGCGTCTTTGTTATTGCCTTCTTCTCTTGCTGCAATTCCCCCCTTTTTAAATTGTTGTAATCTCTCTTTTAGTTGTTCTTCTAAATTCTTCATAATAAAATCCCTTTCTAGTGCTTAATATGCACTACATAGAGCGCTATTTCTAGCGCGCTAATTAGTAAATATTAGTTACCAAATATAAATACGGTTACGTTCTACAAAATGAATATCTTTATAGTTTTCGCCTTTCCATTTTTTAACAGCGCTAGCGGATTCGCTCATATTTTCAAAAATATTCATTAATTTATTGCATATAATGCAACTAACAATATAATTATAAGAATATGCTTTATTAATGTCTAAATTTTCCGTTGGGTCAATTTTTTTAGCGTATCTATCATTAAAATAATAATAGTTATTATATTCATCTTTTTCTAATTTAATTTTATATACGTAACTATTCATAAAAGGATTATCATTTAATTCAAAGCTATATAAATAATTGCCGTAAATAAATTGAACGCTTCTTTCTAATAATACTGCTTTATCATTTTCATGTAAAATATATTCTTGGTTAACGATTTCACGCCCCACAACGTAACGCGGGGAAGCTGCTACAATTTCAAAATAAATACTACTATTTTTTGCAACTTCTTCTAATTCTCTTACAAACTTTGTAAGAGCCTTGTAAGCGTTGAATTCATAACCTGAATAGTAGCGTGTTGCTTTTCCTTCTCCTTTTTCTTTTTCGTAGTTAATGACTGCATTTTCAAGATCTTCAAATTTCATTTTTCTTTTTCCTCTTTCTTTCTGAACTGGACCGACGCGGCAAAATCTTCGCGCGCGTTTTGTCCCTTGTTCAATGCTATTATAGCACAATTGAAATCAATGTCAATAATAAAATTAATAAATTTTTTCTTAATTACTGTTACACATCACAAGTGACAATAGACGCTTATATAATAATATAATAT
>ERZ1034928.689-NODE-689-length-14349-cov-4.545963_pt1 | contig 14349 bp, 16 predicted proteins | sample MGYA00520627_ERZ1034928 | MGnify/ENA primary metagenome ERZ1034928 (study PRJEB33766, sample SAMN09781755) | gut metagenome | biome: gut microbiome | host: Homo sapiens | place: Madagascar | study: EMG produced TPA metagenomics assembly of the PRJNA485056 data set... | reverse complement strand
ATTCTGTGGGGCTTGGATTTGACCCTCGATGTAATCGCCGGTTTTCAGGCCGTACTTTTTAATCAAATTTGGCGACACATACAGGTCATCTGGGCCGGCCAGATAGTTGCTCTCGGGTGCACGCAAGAAACCAAAACCGTCCTGCATGCGTTCCAAAACGCCATCACCAATCAATGTAATTTTGTTATCGGCGGCAAAAACACGCATCACGGCAAAGCGCAGTTGCTGCACATTTAACTGTGATGGATTTTCAATACCCATATCTTCTGCCATTTTCAGCAGTTGCTGTGGCGATTTCGCCTTTAATTCATTTACGTGCATAAAATAAATCCTTTTGTGGGGGTGGGCTGAATGCGGGAATCCGCGACCCAATTTGTCTTTTGACCCACTTATTATACGCATTTTATGGCAAAAAGTCAAGAATTGTTATTTTTACTTGCTTTTTCGACATATAATTGCTCTCATTTAGTATATAAGTAAAACAAAGGAAGTGAATATGGCAGGCAGCATCAATAAAGTGATATTGGTTGGTAATGTTGGTCAAGAACCACAGGTGCGCACAATGCAAAGTGGACAAAAGGTTGTCTCTTTCTCGTTGGCGACATCTGACAGATGGCGTGACCGTGCAACTGGTGAACAAAAGGAACAAACCGAATGGCATCGCGTTGTAATCTTTAATCCAAATTTGGCAGAGGTTGCAGAACGCATGTTGCAAAAGGGCACAAAACTGTATTTGGAGGGTTCTTTGCGTACCCGCAAATGGCAGAATCAGCAGGGTGCAGATGTGTTCACAACCGAAGTGGTTTTGAATCCGTTCGCAGGACAGATGGTTATTCTGTCGGGTGCCAAGAGTTTGGATTCCCAGAACGTGGGTGGCGATACGTCCGCACCGGCGGCCGCACAGCGCGAAGAAGTTCAGACAACACCGTTGGATGATGAAATTCCATTCTAAGGGTAAAGATTTAATAAAAACGCGCCACTGGCGCGTTTTTTGTTTGTATTATGTTGGTGCGCTGCATTTATGAAAATTTGCCCACTGTTCTGAGCGTGATGCACTTGAAAATTTTATTCAAAAGTACTATAATCACTACATAAGTAGGAAAGGGAGTTTAATTATGCCAAAAAAAGAATCTGCTAAAAAATTCGCGCCAAAGCGCGTGCGTGCGTCACGTGTAAAACGCGCGCCGTCTGATCCAATCGCGGCTGCGGTTGAGCGTATGTATAATAAATCTGCGCCATTGTTGGTGTGCGAAGGGTTGCTGTTTGGTATCGCGGCGATTTGGATGTTTATTAAACCAGTTGCGATTTTGAATGCTTTGACATTTATTATCGGGGTTGGATTGATGTTATTTGGTCTGTACCGTGCAATTTCTGGATTTATTGTATCACGCAATGTCGGTGGCGGCTGGATTGATGTGATATTTGGTCTGGTAAACATTGTTTTGGGTATTGTGTTCTGTGTGTATCCAACGGGGTCGATTATCGGGCTGACATTTATTTTTGTGGTGCTGTTTTTGTTCAAGGCACTGCGTGCGCTGGTGTTCGCAATCAATATGGCGCGCGCCCGTTTTGGTCATTGGGTAATTGATTTGATTATTGCAGTTGCGCTGGTCGCGTTGGCGGTGGCATTGTTGTTCTGGCCATTGGCGGCACCAATTGCGATTGTGTATTATCTGGCCATAACGTTGTTGTTGTATGCAGCATCAGACATCTATATGTACATAGAATTGCTGAAACTGAAACGCAATGTATTGGATTAAAACAGAAATAAAAAATCCCCACCAAACTGGTGGGGATTTTTATTTTCCATATACAACCACACAACTTGACCAAACTAAGGGCCACGCATTAAAGTATTCTGTTTCTACATATGATACTTTACGTATGCCCGCATTAAATGCGGCTTTGGCGATACTTCGTTCAGTTTCCAATGGAATAAAAAATAAAATTCCAGTGTCGCAGGCCTGACCGTATCTTTGATGTGATAGTTGTTCAAAATCTGTATTTTGTAAATCTATTTGATTTATGTATGGTGTATAAACGCAAGCAGACAAAGACATAGCGATTGCTGTTGTGATAAATATTTTTTTCATTTTTTGTCCTTTGTTATTAAATAAAATTGTTTGTTTTCGGCCAAAACATGTAAATTAAATATATTAAACAAATTGTACTAATAATTCCAAGTATAGGTGTAATAGTAAACAGAGCTATAGTAAAAATGATCAGGACTGCTAATAAGATACAACCACTAAAACGTGCGGGACCTTTGACTGCCGGCAGATCGCCTAGTTGCATTCTTATAGCTGTTATCATACCGTCCAAACGGGCCGTTTCTGACGGCGACTCATAAACGCGCGTAGATGATTTCATGTTGCGAATTTGCTTCGTTATCATTTGATATATTTCTTGCTGCGGAATTTTGTCGGCATCTTTCCATGATTTTAACATGTATTTATGTGATAGCATGGTTAGTGCAATAGCGCGTTCGTTCTTAAAAAATTGTTCCCAAAAAAAATCATCTGGTATTTCTTCATTTGGCAGCACCCATTTGTGTTTATAGATTATTTTCTCCATCTTTTCTAGTTCTTGCCCATATAAAGTATTTGTGTATTTTTCTATTTCTGCTTTGTATGAATTTGTGTCTGCTGTTGGAGGGGTGATTGGGGCGTTTTTTGACATATTCGTATTTGAAGAAAGTGCATTTGCCAAAGTATCATACGCGGCAAATAACGAGCTGATATCAAAAAAATATTTTTTTTCTCCATCATTTGTTCCTACGGTCAGTACATCAACTGGAATAATTTTTCCTTTGTGATTTACATGTATGAGTTCTTGTAACAGCATTTCAAATTCTGGATGTTGACGCGCAATATATTCTTTTTCTTCCCTAATGCTATTCACTTTTATTATTGGAACATCATCTTTCAGTGTGTACACCTTATCGTTTTCAGATATACTAATTGCATTATTTTTAGGATCAAAACTTGACATCAGTTTTCCTTTTGTTTTTTGTGTTTTTGTAAAATGTCTTGCATGTTTTTTGCATATTGCAGTAATAGATTTTCATCACATAGTTCATTTAAGGTATATTTATTTCTGTGCATTGGTGCCAGTTGGGGAATCTCTGAATAATCTGCTTTTCCAAAATGGCCAAGCATTATAAAAGCATCAACTATATAAATCCCCTAGTGTTGGGTGTTAGATTTGTGTGTTGTTTTCTTTTCGGAATTTTTTGCGACAATGAGTCCAAATATGATTACAGCAAAATAAAACAAACCTTGCACATAAAGCTTATTCAAACTCCATATGCTGGTTGAAAAGCATAAGGCAATTACACTGGTAATATATGCAATATTTGCCTTACTTATTTTGGGCGCGTTCATTTCATCTCCTTTGTATAAAAAATCCACCTGAGCAATGCAGGTGGTTGGAGGTTAAGAACTATAATCTGGTATAGCGGGTTTATTTTAATATATCACCACCCTCCAACCATCGGTTGGAGGTGTTTTATGTCCACCACAGACACCAGATTCAGAGGTTCTTACGCCCCAACACGGCATCGCCATGTCAATGGGTATTGTATCATTCAAAGGGTGTTTTTCAAAGTAATATTTATCAGATATGCAAAACTTGAAATTTGCCGAAAGATAGTATAGAATAGGGGCTGTGCGCCCTTAGCCCAGCTGGATAGAGCATCGGATTTCTAATCCGCAGGTCGCAGGTTCGAATCCTGCAGGGCGCGCCAAGATAAGTAGCGTAGTCACAGGAATTGCACGTTGTGGGGAACTTAGATTCGAACCTGCGACGGGGAGCAGTTCGACCCGCAGCAAAAAGGCGGAAACGCGCCGGTCGCCGACAGGCGATTTTGCAAGGGCGGCGTCAGCCAATCCTGCAGGGCGCGCCAAGATTAAATGCGCCGGCGTTGCGCAAATTTTTTTATAATGGGGACGAAAATGGCACAGCAAGATATTGTTGCTTTCTTGGAGAAAAATTACCCGAACGAAAAGATTAAATATTTGGGGCAGGGCAGTGATTCTGATGCGTTTCGTGTCGGTACGCGCGTATTTCGTTTTACCAGTAAAAACATTTCTATCTATGCCAAGGATGCTGATATCTGCCATTTCGTTCAGCCGTACGTTGATGTCCAAGTGCCTGATATTCAAATTGTTCATCGCGATGGTTTTCAATATGCCGTGCATGAAATGCTGATGGGTGATTCTTGGTCGTGGCACAAATTTCAATTTTCACCCGCGCGCCAGCGTAATTTGGCGCAGTCTGCGGCGCAATTTTTAGCACAGTTACATTCGATCAACACAGACGCATTGGTGCGTGCCGTGCCTGCGTTGCGTGAAGGCGTGCCATATATTGATTTTGATGTGGTTGTGGCGCATTTGCGCCCGTTTATGACCGCACGCCAATTACGTCGTTTTCGTGAAATGTATAATCGCGTTGTAAATGCGCCGGTTGCAAAATCTGATATGGTGTTGGTACATATGGGGCTGAAAGGGGCAAATTCTGTTGTGTATCCTGATGGTCGGTTAAAGGGTGTGTTTGATTTTTGTAATTGTGGTATTTATGAACGCGGGCGTGATTTAGTGTTGTTTTCGTTGTCGCGCAACAAACGTTTGTATAACCAATTCTTGCGCGAGTATCAAAAGTTGACTGGTGTGCGCGTATCGCGTAAACATATTCGCGAATTGGCTTTGATTGAATTTTTATGGGCCAAGCGTTGGTATATAGGTGATGTCTTTGCGCCGATGGGTGCAAATATTGTGGCGCGTAATGTTGGACAGGTGTTGATGTATTTCTATCATTTGCCAGAAATTACGAAACCATTGGTGCGCGTGTTTATGAAAATCCATGCGCGTATGGTGCGGAAATAGAATTTGTTCCTGTGGCGGTTGCTGCGTGCCACGCGTATAATGTGCATGTACAGAGTTCAAAGGAGAGCACATATGCGCCGCGTTTTTCAATTTATATTTGCGATTATCGTTTCTTTTATTCCTGGGGCGATTGGTAATATATATTCGCCAAATGGGCCGTCTGACGCGTGGTACAATATGCTGAACAAGTCCATTGTGACACCCGATGGTTGGGTGTTCGGTGTTGCGTGGACAACGCTGTATGCGCTGTTGGGAATTGCCTTGTTTTTGGTTATGCGTAATGAACAAACACGTTTGTCTAAAACGCGGGCGTATTTGTTGTTCTTGATTCAGATGGTGTTAAATGCGTTGTGGTCATATACGTTCTTTGGTGCGCATATGACAGGGTGGGCATTGGTGGTATTGATTGCGCTGATTATTGCATCTGTAATGATGATGCGCGCGTTTCGTCCGTTTTCCAAGTGGGCATCGTATTTGATTTGGCCGTATATTCTGTGGATAAGTTTTGCAGCATATTTGAATATAGCGATTGTTTGGTTAAACTGATATAAAAAATCCCACACCAGTGGGATTTTTATATTTTCAAAATTTTGAATTTAGGGTCGCCAACATTCAAATATTTTAACCCCAATTCTTCGACATAATCAGAACTGTAATGTTGTAATAAATCAATATGGCGATTCAATGTGTTTAATTTTTCTTGTTCTGCCATCAGTTGTGTTTCTTCGGTATTCAGACGCCATATGTTCATAATGAATTTCTGGACATTGACCGTGCCCCAAAATATACGTACAAACATAAACAGCGCAAACGCCAGCATCAGGATTCCGACCTTGCCCCGCCAACCGGCAGTCCAAGCGCGCCCGATGAATCCAAAGAAATTTTTGATTTTTTCCCTCATAGATGGCATTATATCATAAATGTTTAGTGATAATCAAATTTTTGCTGCACCATTGGCGGGAATTACCGACAAACCGTTTCGTCGGGTTTTGCGTGCGTTTGCACCAAATGCGCCATTGGTGACGGAAATGATTTCGTGTCATTCATTGGTGGCGGCACACAAAAATTGCCCACGTAATTTTGACAGATATGATGACGAGGGGGCTGTTGGCGCACAGATTTTTGGTGCGGACGTGGCGCTGATGGCGGATGCGGCGCGAATCTTGCAAGACGCGGGCGCGCGGTGGATTGATATCAATATGGGGTGTCCCGTGCCAAAGGTTGCAACGCGTGCGGGGGCGGGCGCGTTCTTGATGCGCGATCATGCGTTGGCGGGGCGGATTATGTCTGCGGTGGTGCGGGCGGTGAATATTCCCGTGTCTGTGAAAACACGTTTGGGTTGGGACGACCGGCATCGTGATTGGGCGGATTTGATACGGATTGCGGCAGACAGTGGCGTTAAATTTGCGACTTTGCATGGGCGTACACGTGCCCAGTTATATGTCGGGCCGGCGGCGCACCCAGATGTGTCAGATGCCCCGATTCCAATTATTGCAAATGGCGATATTGCAACCGCACAGGACGCCGCTGATATGGAAAAACTGGGTTATGCGGGCGTGATGATTGGGCGTGCAATACTGGGGCGGCCATGGGTCTTGGGGCAAATAGCAGGGCGTGAATGCGCACCGAAAAATATTGGCGATGTTGTGTTGCGTCACCTGCAATATGCGATTGAATATTACGGGCCGTCGGTTGCGGTGCCGATGTTTCGCAAGCATGCAGCGTGGTATTCTGCGGGCCGACCAAATTCGTCTGATTTTCGCATTCGTGTGAACCAGATAACGGATGCAGATGCGTTGCGTGATGCCATTCGCGAATTTTGGGGTTGCGTTGCCGAAATATAGGTTTATGATAGGATGTAACAAGGGAAAAATAAACATGACAGACATGAATGAAAATAACACAGATGTTCAGGTTGAATTGACGGTTGGTGAAATACTGCGCAACGCGCGTACAACTGGTCGTCGCAAACGTGAAATACCGACTATTTCTAAACAGTTGTGCATTCGTGAGGAATTTTTGCAGGCACTGGAAGATGGTAATTACAGTGCGATTCCAGAACCCGTCTATATTTTGGGTTTTGCGCGTAATTACGCGATGGAATTGGGGTTAAATCCAGACGAAATCGTGAACAAGTTAAAGCACGAAATGGGGCTGTCAAATGAATGCCAGATTTCTGCTGACAAAGAAGACAAGGGCGATGCCCCTGTGGTTGCTGCGTGTGAACAAACAGAGCCAGAACGCGCATCGTTGCGTGAAAAGTTTGCGGTTTTGTGGGCATATGTTCGTACGCATTGGAAATGGTTCACATCGGGCGCTGTGGCGTTGGTGCTGTTGATAATATTGATTGCAGTTTTGGCGGGGTCAGGGACAAATGACGTTGAATCACCTGTTGTCACGGATGCGCCGGTTGTCGCAGTTAATACAGAACCTGCATATACTGTCGCTGTGCGTGAACGATTTGGTACGGATAATCGCGCCAAGGCCAATGTTATTTTGCAGGCGAATCGCGATGCCAATGAAACTGGTGCGTGGGTAGAGGTCAAAGATGCTCGTGGGCGCACAGAATTGAGCCGCGTTTTGTTGCCTGGGGACGTTTATTATGTTCCTGCGGGCGGAAAATACACTGCGACATTTGGTAATGCTGGTGGAATTGATATTTGGGTAAATGGCAAACTGGCACCAAAGGTTGGTGCAAATCATGCCCGTAAAAGTGGAATTGTTTTAAGTCCTGAAAAACTGATGGCAACAGCCGAATAAGAACAAATCCCAAGGGCGAAAGAAATTTCGCCCTTTGTATTGAAAAACACAATATTTTTTCTATATTTATCGTTATGAGTGGAATAATTAAAATTCGCGGTGCGCGCGAAAATAATCTTAAAAATATCAATCTGGACATACCAAAAAATAAATTGGTGGTCTTTACTGGCGTGTCTGGGTCGGGAAAATCGTCGCTGGCATTCAACACCATTTATGCCGAAGGACAGCGTCGTTATGTTGAATCGCTGTCGTCGTATGCACGTCAATTCTTGGATATGCAGAAAAAGCCCGATGTTGATTTGATAGAAGGGTTGGCACCCGCGATTTCCATTGAACAGAAAACAACGTCGAAAAATCCACGCTCGACTGTTGGTACAGTGACTGAAATTTACGATTACCTGCGTTTATTGTGGGCACGCATTGGTGTGCCACATTCGCCGGTGACGGGTTTGCCTATTAAATCCCAGACGATTGCCGAAATGGTCGATTGGACGATGAAAATTCCCGCTGGTACGCGAATTTATATCATGGCCCCATTGGTGCGCGAACGCAAAGGCGAATACAAGAAAGAAATAGCATTCTTGATAAAGCAGGGATATCAGCGCGCCATTGTTGATGGCGAATTGTATGATTTGTCGTCTGTGCCAGCCTTGGACAAGAACAAAAAACATAATATATTTGTAATTGTTGACCGTTTGTCCATGCCGGTGGCGGACGCCGACAGCGGTGATGTGGACGAATTTCGCAGTCGTATGTATGCGTCGTTCGAAGGGGCGTTGCGCCTTGTTCCTGGGTCGGTTTTGGTGCGTCGTTTGGACACAAACGAAGATACATTGTATTCCCAGAACTATGCGTGTCCGGTCAGTGGTTTTACCGTACCGAAAATTGAACCACGTTTGTTTTCGTTTAATGCGCCATTGGGCGCATGTCCGTCGTGCGATGGTTTGGGCGTACAGTTGAATATGTCGCCCGATTTGGTGATTCCTGACCCATCTAAATCGATTCTGGATGGTGCAATCGCGCCGTGGTCACGTGGTGGAATGCTGAGCCAGTTTGACCATTTGTTGGACGCATTGCACAAAAAATACAAGATTCCATTATCTAAACCGTGGCACACATTGACCGCGGAACAAAAGAATTTGATTCTGTACGGCAGTGGTGACGAACCAATAAAAATCAACTGGAATGGTTTTGTTTATGAAAAACCGTACGAGGGCGTCATTCCGAATATAGAGCGTCGCTGGCGCGAATCGGAATCAGAGGCAATGCGTGCGGAATTGGCAAAATATCAATCAGAAAAACCATGCCCAATGTGTCACGGTAAACGTCTGAATATTCAGGCGTTGTGTGTCAAAATCAATGGATTTGATATTATGGACGCATGCGATTTGGCTGTGGATGATTCGCTGGCGTGGTTCACAGATTTACCAAATCATTTAACGCAAAAAGAAAATGATATTGCGCGCGTTATCTTGCGCGAAATTACGTCACGTCTGCAATTTTTGCAAAATGTTGGTTTGGGGTATTTGACGCTGTCGCGTATGGCGGGGACGTTGTCCGGTGGCGAGGCGCAGCGTATTCGTTTAGCGTCCCAGATTGGCAGTGGGCTGTCCGGCGTGTTGTATGTATTGGACGAACCGTCAATTGGTTTGCACCAAAGTGACAATGATAAACTCTTGGAAACGTTAAAGATGTTGCGCGACAAAGACAACACAGTAATTGTTGTTGAACATGACGAAGATGCAATGCGTGCGGCAGATTATTTGGTTGATATTGGTCGTGGGGCGGGTGTCAATGGTGGTAATGTTGTGGCTGCCGGCACACCAGCACAAGTGATGAAATGCAAAGAATCGCTGACGGCGCAATATCTGACCGGCAAACGTAAAATCGAAGTACCGAAAAAGCGTCGCAGTGGCAATGGCAAATCAATTACCATTGTTGGGGCACGTGAAAATAATCTGAAAAATATCGATGTGGAATTTCCGTTGGGTAAATTTATTGCGTTGACGGGCGTGTCGGGGTCTGGTAAATCGACATTGTTGTTGGACACGCTGTACCCTGCATTGATGCGCGCGCTGTATAATTCCAAGATTGAAATGGGGGCGCACGACATTATTCGTGGTATGGAAAATATAGACAAGGTTGTTGACATTGACCAGTCGCCAATCGGACGCAGTCCGCGCAGTAATCCTGCAACGTATACAGGTGTATTTTCAAATATTCGTGATTTCTTTGCGGGTTTGCCAGAGGCCAAAGCCCGCGGGTATACGTCTGGACGTTTTTCATTCAATGTCAAAGGCGGTCGGTGCGAGGCCTGTCAAGGTGATGGCCAGATAAAAATTGAAATGAATTTCTTGGCCGACGTGTACGTTGAGTGCGATAAATGCCACGGTGCGCGATATAACGAAGAAACACTGGCGGTTAAATACAAGGGAAAATCCATCGCAGACGTGTTAGATATGACGGTGGACGAAGCGTATCATTTGTTTATCAATGTGCCCCAGATTTCGCGCAAATTGGAATTACTGAAACGCGTTGGGTTGGATTATATCAAACTGGGACAGAGTTCATTGGATTTGTCAGGGGGCGAAGCCCAGCGTATCAAATTGTCCAAAGAATTGGCGGCACGCAGCACGGGTCAGACGATTTATATATTGGACGAACCGACAACGGGATTGCATTTTGAAGATATCAAAATGTTGTTGTCTGTGTTGCATGAATTGGTTGACCAAGGCAATACGGTTATCGTTATTGAACATAACCTGGACGTAATAAAAACCGCGGATTGGGTTATTGATTTGGGACCGTCTGGTGGTGCGGGTGGTGGTCGCGTAATTGCCACTGGTACACCAGAACAGGTGGCGGCCGTGCCCGAATCGCTGACTGGAAAATATTTGCAACGGTATCTGGACAAATCGCGTACGGTAAAATACAATATTAAAACTACAAAGGAGTAAATATATGTTTGGGTTTGGCAAAAAAAAGAAAGTAGATGTATCTGCAGCAACACCAGAAAACGTTGCAACAACCGAAAAAGAATTAAAGCAGATGGAAGAAAAAATCCCATCTGGTATGAAAGAAACCGCCCAGCGTATGATGTCGGGTCAATTTGACATGAACGACATGTTGGCACAATTAAAGCAGATTAAAAAGATGAGCAATTTCAGCGGTCTGCTGAAAATGGTGCCAGGGATGTCGGGCGCAGTCAGTGCAATGAAAGAAAAGATAAAGGACGGCAGTGTTGATGCACAGATTAAAATTCTGGAAGCAATGACACCCGCCGAACGTAGCGAACCAGACAAGGTTTTTGCCAATGCCAAGGCGCGCATTGCTGAAACCGCGGGTTGCACGGTGCGCGATGTTGAACACATCATCAAACAATATACAAAAATGCGTCAACAGATGGCGTTGGTACAGCGTATGGGAGGAATGGAAGCCATCATGGAAAAAATGAAAAAACAAGGAAATTAAAAAATGAAAATAAATTGGAAGAAAATTTTTAACTGGGACATTCAAAGTGTCTCGTATATGGATTGTCGCGTAGAACCAATGTGGTGTGATAAAAATGGCGTTCGTCATGGGGGCTCGATTCGTTCATTATCGTTTTGTGTGAACTATGTTCATCATGGCCAGCGCAAGTTTGTGTTTGATGGTAATGATGAACATTTGTACACAGCGTACGGTAATCCTGTTTTGGCCGCCAATGCTGTCCAGAAAACGTACATTGATGCAATGATGCGTCAGCGTGCACGCAAGGCCGCAAGAATGCGCTAAGTTATAATATGAAAATACTTAACAAGAAAATTGCTGCACATAAATCATCGGCCGCGTGGCTGCAACGTCAGGCGTCTGACCCTTATGTTGCGCGCGCCCATCGTGATGGTTATCGCGCGCGTGCGGCGTACAAACTGATTGAAATGGACGAACGGTTTCATTTCCTGAAAAATGGTCAGGTTGTCGTCGATTTGGGTGCGGCCCCAGGGTCGTGGTCGCAATATGTAATGCGTACATACCCGCGGTCGCGTGTGTTTGCAATGGACTTGTTGGAAATTACGCCAATCAATGGCGTGGAATTTTATCAGGGTGATTTTACAACAGATGCTGCGCTGGATTGGCTGGTTCAGAAATTAGATTTGCCGACTGATGCGGCGCAAAATGGCACGGTGGACGTGGTGTTGTCGGATATGGCTCCGAATACGGTTGGGCATAAAAAAACCGATCATTTGCGTCAAATGGTACTGTTGGAATATGCGTTTGATTTTGCGCAGCGTGCATTGAAACACGGTGGCGTGTTTGTTGCTAAATCGTTTACGGGTGGTACAACCGGTGAACTGATTAAACAAATAAAGTCAAAGTTTGATGTGGTGCATCATATAAAACCGCCTGCATCGCGCAAGGACAGCGTTGAAATGTTCATTGTTGCAATCGGCTATCATGGTTAAGAAAACGCCCACATGGGGCGTTTTTTATAAGGGTTATTTTAATTTTTCGGCGGCGGTGCGTGCCAATTCATCACAACGTTCATTCATTTCGTCGCCGTTGTGACCGCGTACCCAATGCCAATGAATTTTTATCGCACCCGACAGCGCGTCCAGTTGCATCCATAAATCCTGATTCTTGACGGGCTTTTTGTTCGCGGTATGCCAATTATTTTTCTTCCAATTTTTCAGCCACGATTGCATGCCGTTTTTAACATATTGACTGTCGGTGTGTAATTCAATTTCGCTGTGCCGGTGTGCAGCGGTCAACGCGCGAATTACCGCCATCAATTCCATACGATTATTGGTTGTGTTGCGTTCGCCACCACTGCGTTCAGCGGTGTTTTGTCCGTTTGTTGCCACAAATGCCCAACCGCCTGGGCCAGGATTCCCAAGACAACTGCCGTCTGTCCATATTTTTAACATTTTATTCAACCTTGTTTTGTGATATAATAGCATAAAATGAAATTTAATGCCAAACAATTAGCAGAAATGTCCAAGAGTGTCCGCGCATTTGCGTTGGACGCGGTGCGTCGCGCGCGGTCGGGACATTTGGGAATTGTGCTGGACGCCGCCGATATTATCACAATAATTTATGCAAATTTCCTGCGGCGCGGTCAGGACAGATTTGTCTTGTCTGCGGGTCATGGCAGTGCGCTGCTATACGCCACGTTGAAATTGGCGGGCTATGATATCGGTGAATTGGAATCTTTTCGTACGATTGGTGGATTACCTGGGCATCCAGAATACGGCATTGATGGCGTAATGGCAACAACTGGGCCACTGGGACAGGGGGTTGGTAACGCGGTCGGTATGGCGTTGGCGGCCAAAATTCAACAGAAAGATGAAATGGTTTATTGTCTGTGTGGCGACGGCGATTTATCTGAAGGTGTTGCGTCCGAAAGTATCGCGTTTGCAGGACGTTATAAATTAAACAACTTGGTTCTGTTGTGGGACGATAATAATGTTACCATTGATGGCGCGGCGTTGACCGATGTTGATGTTCCTGCGCGTATGCGCGCGGCGGGCTGGCGTGTAATATCTGTGCGTGGCGATGATTTTGATGCGTTGGATGGGGCATTATGCGCGGCGGCAACGTCTGATGTGCCGACATTTGTGCGTTGTCGCACGGTGATTGGGCGCGGGTCGTCATTGGCGGGACAGCCGGCGGCACATGGTTTTGCGTTATCTGATTCGGAATTGTTAAAGTTAGTTGCAGGATTCATTTCGCCGCTGGGCGAACGTCTGTGGCAATCAGTTGCGAAAAATGCCAATGCAAAATATGTTTTGAATCAACCTGATGTCAGTGTGGCTGATATGCCAACGTTGGATTGCGACAAAGATATTTCAACGCGCGAACTGTCAGGAATTTATTTGCAATCTATGATTGCGGCGGGGGTGCGCTTGATTGGGGGCAGTGCGGATTTATCGCACAGCACCAATGCAAAGACATCTGCGCACCACGATATTACACCGACGGATTTTAACGGCAATTTTATAAATTATGGTGTGCGTGAACACGCAATGGGCGCGATAATGAATGGGCTGGCGGCATCTGGCCTGCGTCCGTATGGTTCAACGTTTTTGGTATTCAGTGACTATTTGCGTCCCAGCATTCGAATCGCGGCGATGTCAGGGTTGCCGGTAATTTATGTATTCACACACGACAGTGTATGTGTTGGCCCAGATGGTCCAACACACGAACCGATTGAACAGTTACCGTCGCTGCGCTTGATACCGCACCTGAATGTTTATCGCCCATGCAACGGGGCCGAGGTTGCGTACGCGTGGCGTATGGCGGTGTCTGATACGAATTGTCCGTCGTGCTTGATTTTGTCGCGCCAGAAAATACAGCAAATTCCAACACCAGACAACGCTGATATTTCACGTGGTGGGTATGTAATATATCCGGCGGCGACGCGGCGCGTGCGTGCAACATTGTTGGCCACCGGCAGCGAAGTGCCACTGGCGGTTTCTGTCGCCCAAATGTTGGGGCCAGATGTTCAGGTTGTCAGTGTGCCGTGTGTCAGTGAATTTCGCGCCCAAGATGATAAATATAAACAAAAAATCTTGCGCGGGTATGTTGTCGCGATTGAGGCCGCGGCATCTGCCCCGTGGTTTGAATTTGCAGATGCGGTTGTTGGTATTGACAGATTCGGTTTGTCGGGCGATGGTGCGGCGGTATATCGTGCGATGGGCTTTGATGTAGATGCGATTGCGCGCGACAT
>ERZ1034928.686-NODE-686-length-14372-cov-7.094363_pt1 | contig 14372 bp, 5 predicted proteins | sample MGYA00520627_ERZ1034928 | MGnify/ENA primary metagenome ERZ1034928 (study PRJEB33766, sample SAMN09781755) | gut metagenome | biome: gut microbiome | host: Homo sapiens | place: Madagascar | study: EMG produced TPA metagenomics assembly of the PRJNA485056 data set... | reverse complement strand
CTTTCCGGTTATTTTTTTGTTTTATGACAGGATGAATATGGAGAAATGGATGCACATATATGAGAATAATTTTCGGGTTGCAGAAGCGTATAGTACAAAATATACAAATAATTTGTTAAAATTGGTAAAAATAGCTAAAAATATGTTGCAAAATTGTGAATAGTATTTATAAAGCTAATGTGCTACAATATATATGGTGTGATAAATTTGGATAGTTTCTCACAAAAATAATACGGATTTGTGCAATAATTTAGAAGATTACACAAAAATATGCCCAAGGTATCACAACCGGAAACATAATGACATTGCCAGTTATCCCAAGGGGTTGGATAACTGGCAATTTATAGTATATCAATGTATATATAGGAATTGGCGGGATGCGGTTCCAGACAGCGGTGAATGGAGGACAGAATGAGAAAACGAAACATGAGAGGATATGTAGCGGCACTGGCGATGATGGCAGGACTCTGTATGACGCAGGGGCTTTCTGTACAGGCAGCGACAGATGTGCAGGGCGACAGCGGATCGGATCAGGAATATGAGGCAGCAGATCCGTCAAAGGGAGTTACCTATGTAAAAAATGATGCAGGAAGTACAATGGGAATTGATCTGAATGGTAATTCTGTTATTATTCGCAAATCTGACAAATCGACATCACAGAGTACATATATCAATATTTATAATGATAAAAACAGGAATGGAGAGCTGGATGAAGGCGAATCAGCATTTGAACTGGATGGAAGTGCTGATATTCTGTATCCGGGGATGCCTGTTTACGGATTATATGAACAGAAGTCAGATCGGCCACTTGCGATCACATTAGATGGTGTAGAGCTGGGATCGGTGTATGGCGTATACGGAGGCTGTATTGAGACAGAATCTGACAGTGCTGCATTAATTGTGCGGGCTTTGAATGAGGCTGATCTGAAAGTATTAACCGCAGCAGAGAAATCAGAGGTAAAAGGAGATGTGGAAATTCAATTTGTAGATACATCGGTAAGCAGTGGGCCGTTATATATAGGAAAAACTGCTCAGATCAGTGGAAATGTGTCCTTATCCCTGAATGGCGGATCTTATTATATGATCAATGCACTTGCATCAGGAAGTACTGTGCAGAAGAATGTGGATGTGAAATTACGGAATGTTAGTTTTACGGGGACTGATACATCCGGAATTGTGCTTTCCGGCAGTACAGTAAATGGTGATGTGAATTTTGATGCTGATGGGATCAATGTAAGCAGTCAAAGTGAATTTCATGTATTAAATTCAGGTAGTGCAAATAATCTGACTGTGTCATTAAAGAATTATATCGGAAAAGGCTGGACATTTTACGGCACGAATAATAGTGCCGTAAAGGGAGATTTGGATCTAAAGATCCTGGGCGGAAGCGGAACCTTTGCAAATATATATGGCACCTATTCGTCAGGCATTTATGGACATGCATCTATACAGATTGAGGGTTGTATCTGTTCCGGGGCGATCATGGGAAGTAGTTCCGAATGTTCATTTATCAGTCGGGGAAGCGAAAATGATGGGTATACCGTTGATGTTGCAATAAAGAATTGTAAAGTAAACGGTATCGTGTATGGCCTGAGCGGTGTAAAGCAGATCTATTCTTTGAAACTTACCATGCAGGATATTGATGGCGGAAGTGCAAGTATATATGGTTATCAATCCGGTTCCGCGAATGTGACCGGTCCGGCTGATATCAGTCTGGATAACTGTAAGGGATACAGTATCTATGGTTATTCAGGATATACTTCTGAAAACTATAAGACCTCGGCTGCACAAAAGATCTCAGTGACCAATTGTACAGCAAGCTGGTCGATCTATATAGTATATAGTGGTTATTTCGGAGATGACTGTATTATTAACAGTTCAAAAAATATCTGGTCTACATATACTGGCTTTTATTATGCGAAAGCAGATAAGAATGTAATGTTTACATCTGCACATGAAAATGACAGTACAATCCTGGATGAGAATGGTCAATCGGTGATCGATTCAAATTCGTCTGCAGGTTCGAGTACATATTATATGTTGCAGGGAGCAACAATAAATGGAGATTTTACAGCAGATGTAACAAGTATTCGTTGTAAGGCAATGCAGCCGTTAAGTTCATCTACGATTTATGGAAACTCTGACTTTACTATAAGAGACAGTGAAGTATTTGGAAGCTCTAATGATACAGTCCAATTTGCTTCTTATGCGACATCGACGGACGAACATCATGTAAATGTACAGATTGAAAATACGGACTTCAGTGCCATGAGTTCACTTCGGTTCAGTAATACTCTGGCAGATAATACAAAACTTACAATGACAGTAAAAGATGATTGTAAACTGCCATCCACATGTTATGTTATTCCGAATACAAATGAAACCGGTTCTGCAATCATAACGATCGGAAACGATATCTACTATGGTGGAACGGTTGTATTGAATGAGGATGTTTCTGCTGACAATGTATATTTTGGTAATTATGCAAATTATTCAACTGCGCTTGCGATCATTCAGGTTTCAGAAAATGTCACAGTAACAGCAAAAGAGAATTTGTATATAACATCGTCTACCAAGCTATTGAATAAGGGAATGATAAAGGCAAATGCAATAAAGAGCCTTACGTCTTCAAATCCAAAGATCTATCTGAATGGCGGACAGATCGATGCAGAAGAGAATGCAGCGGAGATCTATTATCCAATAAAACTGGCGTACAATAAAAATGCGGGTGCTGTTTCTACCGGATCGGGGGAAACAATCTCATTAGATCCCGGTGTGTATTATGGAAAAAATGAACAAAGCATCAGTGTTTATATTTCAACTTCCATCGGATACCAGATGAAATCGGCAATTGTAAAGAAAGATTCGGAAACAACGGGTTCCGAACTTGCAGTATCGGGTTATAATTACAGTTTCGATATGCCGGATGAATCGGTAACGATCGTTGTAACATTCGAAGGCCTGCCGATTACGATAAAAAAAGCGGCAGCAGATCCTTGTGCTGTTATAAATAAAGAATATACATCCGAGGCACCATTATACGATCTGACCAGACTTGTGATCATCAATGATGCAAAAGAAGGTACAGTACAATATAAAGAAGATACTACATATGATCTTCCACAGGGACTGAAGATTGAAGATGGAAAGATTATTGGAACACCTACGGTATTATATGAAAATGGAAAACGGACCGATATTCATGTAACAGGTAAGAACGGAACGGAAGCAGTATTAAAACTGAATGTGATCGTTTCAACCAAACAGCAGGTACAGGAAAGTACCAGTGAGAGGTTGACGATTGACGAAGAGAAGAAAGAGATCAATTTAAATGGTACTTCAGCAGTTATTCAGGAGATGAAGCTGGCAGATGGTACTACAGTTACCGGAATCTATGCGGATGATGACCAAGATGGTAAACCGGATGGAAAGAGTGCTATGTACAGTGCAGATCTGTCTGATTATGTGATCAAGGGAGTTGACAGACAGAATAGTGACCGATCGGTCAGAATCACCATGTTAAGTGGCTCTGTGGGTACGATATATGGCGCGTATAATTCTCAGATGTCATATACAGACAGCGATGCGGTTGTCGTTGATGTTCAGGGAGGTACCGTAAATAATGTATATGGACTGGGATCCGGAGCTTCATTAGATGGATGTGTAGCTGTTAAAACAGGAAAAAATGCAACAGTTGGAACTGCAGCTATCAAGGATGCGTCATATGCATTCTTCGCAGGCTCTCTACTTGATAAAGCAGGAGCGATCACATTGGATAAGAAATATGTGATTAATGAGTTATTGAGTGGAGATTCTCTGGTAGTAAAAGAATTTGCAACGATCATAGCGAATGCACGAGTTGAGCTTACAGGGACATTCACATTGGAACGTGGAACAGAATGTACGATCAATAAAGGCGTAAAAGCAGATAAGTTTACAACAAATGGAAATTTATCAAAGATCTGGTTCCATGATAACTGCGAATTTGGATCATTTGAACCAAATTACTGTTGGGTAACGATAGAGGAAGATGCAAAGCTTACTGCTGATGACATCAAGGCACAGAATACATCCGGTAAGATCCTTCATAAGGGTGTTGTGTCCGGTAAGACATTCAGTAGCACGGCGAAATGGCTGGTGATCGGTTCTTTTGCGGAAGATACAGATATCAGTGACTGGTCGAAACTGTATTTTAAAGTAACGGCAACATCGAATATGGAAGGTATCACCGGATATTCATCTGCTGAGGATTTTGGATGGAGCGACAGCGAAGATGGAAATGGACTTGACTATTATCTGCCGGGTAATACGACTCAGAATATTACTTATGTAGATGTTCCGGGATATACAGCAGTACTTTCGGTAAATGGCGGAGAGGCTGTTGAGGGAGATGCAAACGGAAGATGCGCGTTGACGTTTCCACAGGAGAAGTCAGAGATATATGTGGAATATATAGCAAAGCAGATCACATGTACAAAACAGTATTCGGATCCGGTCGTTGTAAAAGATACCGAGTATACAGCAGAAGATCCGGCATATGATCTGAATCAGTTAAAACTTGAGAACGATACATCTCTTCGGTACGGATCATCGAAGAAGTATAGGATCAAAGCCGGTTCCAAGCTTCCGGACGGACTGATTCTGCAGGATGGAAAGGTAGTTGGTACACCTGCTGATACAGCAGAAACGACAGAAACGGTTTTCCGTATTACAGGAAGAAACGGTTCTGAGGCAGAGTGTAGGGTTGTATTTACAGTAGAAGATGCAGGATATAAGGTAACGGATCTGACGAAAGAACTGGATGTAAAAGAGTATAGCGATATTGATCTGAAAGGACATTCCGTTGTTATCATGTCGGATGCATCCGATGGCTCCGGTAAAAAAGTATCGATCTACCCAGATGATGATCATGATGGTGTTGCCGACAGCGGACGGGCATTAAAAATTGGTGGAAAGACATCTTATGATCTGAGCAGCCGGTCGATCTATGGATATAAAGATAATACACCTTATGAGGGAGATATCTCTATCTATATGTATGGTGGATCTATCGGTGGTTTGTTTGGCGCAGGTACATCAAGTAAGGGAACTGCTCAGGCGCAGGTAGACGGTACAGTCAGTCTGTATGTGAAGGGTGGAACAATTTCTTATCGGACTGCAGGAGCATATAATGCAGATGTAAAGAAAGTGGAACTTTATGCAACCGGCGGATCTTTCTATCAGTATGTTTACGGCTTGCAGGAGGCAAGTGCAGATGATCTTGTATTCCATTTTACAGATAAGGCTCATATGGCGCAGACGCCATCCAGAGAGACCTATAGTATGTATTTTGCAAAAAGCGGAACTGTAAGAAAGAATGCAGATATCAGGATCGGTGCAAGTGGCAGTCAGGTAGCATTTGCAGATTATAAAAACAGTATGATATCAAATAAGAGCAATTCATATGGATTTTATGAAAGTACGATCCAGGGAAATGCAACCTTTGATGTTGTTGGTAACTGGAGTCTTGGCAGTAAGAGCAAGAGCTGGTTCTTAAATGATTCGACCGTTAAGGGGAATGTGGATATAACACTGGATACCACATCATTTGGAATCAGTAGCTCAACCGGTACAGATCTGGGAGGAAGCGTTCTGGTATACAAAGGATCTGTAGGAAATATAACAGTTACAGATAAAACAGGATGCAGTAACTATGTTGTAGCGGCGCAGTGTACTGTTAATAATATAGTTGGAAAACGTACAGTGACCGGAACATCCAGAGGTATTGTGACATACCTGTATCAGGATAGCAAATATACATTAAATGGCGGATTATATGCTGAGGATTATCAGGATGTATATGTTGGCGGAACTTATACGATCAATAAAGATGTAGCAACAAGAGATCTGCATGTACTGAACAAGTCGGATATTACAATAGCAGAAGGCACTACGGTTACATATACAGGAGATGCAGAGCTGAATGGATCGATCACCAACCATGGTTCATTCTGCTGCAAAGGAGACAAGTATTCTGATACAACAGTATCCGGAACATTTACCAACACAGGTGATGTGACATTGTTAACTGCAACGACATTAACAATGGATACAACAGCCAGATTTATAAATAAGGCGGATGCATCATTGTGCTTTGGTAAACTGAAAAATGAAGGAACTATTATCAATGAAGGTATTCTGGATCAGACTGTAAATGCAGCCTCTATAGGAGATGGATATATCCTTACATCTACCAAACCGGATATGTATAGAACGTATTCAAATATTTACTATAAAGCAGAACTGGAATATCCGGAATTCTGTTTTGCAGAAAGCACAGATGCACCTGTTTCATTAGCTGCATCCACGGGATCAAATATGAAGACTACGGGTATAGAGGGAGATGGTTCTGTTTATATCAGAGGCGGAGCAGCAGTAAGTGTAACTGTAACAGGTACACCGATCGATGACCTGACAGTGGATGCAATCAAATATGGTTCTTCTGACAGCTCGATGACAAAGAGTGATGATGCAAGATGGACAGCAAATATGCCATATGAACCAACTGTATTTACCGTAAGTATGGCAAGCGATACAGCAACAGCGATCACACTGGATAAAGAAGAGGATTCTGTAGATACAGCTGTTGTAGGCGTTACGACAACAGCAGATCAGCCGTTATATGATCTGACAGCTTTAAAAATCTCAAATGATATTGACAGTGCGACAGCAAAGGTTACATATTCATTGGCAAAAGGATCGGTTCTTCCTTCCGGTCTGGAATTAAAGAATGGAAAGATCTATGGAACACCAAAGCAGGCTTCTGATTCATCACAGATCGTGACCGTTAAAGTATGTGGAAAGAATCAGACAGTTGCAGCATTTAAATTGACATTTACCAAGGTTGCTAAAGGAACTCCTGTTATGGAAACACCGGACACATGTGTTGGTGTGGCAGGTAATACATTGGAGAGTGTGACTCTTCCGAAAGCAAAGAAAGGTAATTATCAGTGGGTTGATAAGACAGCTGTAATTAAAAAGGCAGGAACAGCGGAATATGATGCATATTTTATTCCGACAGATATTACAAATTATGACTGGAGCAAGGCAGATATAGCAGAAGATGCTTATGAAGTGCTGGCAAATGGATCTGTAAGGATCAAAGTAAAGATTACGGTGAAAGCAGACAAACAGATTCCGGAATATAAGGTTCCGACAGATCTGAAGGGAATCTATGGACAGACACTTGCAGATGTAACAATTCCGGAGACAGAAGGTGGAACATTTGCATGGGTGGATGACCATATGTCTCTTGGAGAGGCAGGAAGTCATTCATTTAAGGCAACATATATTCCAAAAAATGAAGATGTCTATGAGGCAGTACAGGATGTTGCAATTACTGTAACAGTTGAACCGGCAAAAGCGGGATTCACATCTGCGATTGATACATTAACTGTGAAAAAGGGAACTGTGTTAGGTGATGTGGAACTTCCGGATGTTGACGGTGGTTATTATTACTGGTATACAGCGAAGACAACCGTTATAAATGAATCCGGAGATTACAAGGTGTGTTATAAGCCGAATGATATTACAAATTATGATTGGACAGAGAATCCTGGATGGAGTAATGCTCATAAGGGTATTATCGTGACAGTGAAGATAACGGTGCAGAGTGAACATGCACATACACTTGCATGGAAATCAGATGCTGCACAGCATTGGCAGGAATGTGAATGTGGTGAGAAGACAGAGAAAGCTGCTCATACATTTAATGCAGGTGAGATCACAAAGGCGCCGACAACGACTGCAACAGGTATTAAGACATACGAATGTGAGGTGTGTGGATATCAGAAGCAGGAAGTCCTGCCGAAGAAGGAAGATACCACGCCAGGTAAGCCAACACCGACACCGGATAAACCAACACCGACACCGGATAAACCGGTGGTAACAGATATCAGTAAGGCAGCAAGTAAGACAGTTATTTCCGGAATTAAGTCAACGGTGACCTATACAGGAAAGGCGTTAAAACAGAGTAAACTTACAGTTACTGTCAAGGGCAAGAAACTGTCAGCTAAGACGGATTATACAGTTAAGTATAAGAATAATAAGAATATTGGTAAGGCAACGATCACTATTACCGGTAAGGGTAATTATAAGGGAACCGTAAAGAAGACATTCCAGATTAAAGTTTCCAAGAAGAAGGCGTATGTTGTCAAAGACATTAAGTACAAAGTAACCAAGGATGCAAAGAATGGAAAAGGTACTGTAAAGGTAGTTGGAAGTACAAAGAAGACGGACAAGAAATATAAGAAATTGAAAATTGCAAATACTGTTCAGATCGGCGGTGTGATGTATAAGATTACTGCTATTGAAAAGAAGGCATTTGCAAATTATAAGTACCTGACTAGCGTTCAGATTGGTGATAAAGTTACAAAGATTAGCGATCAGGCATTCTACGGATGCAAGGCACTTACAAATATTGAGATTGGTAAGAGTGTGACTACGATTGGTAAGAGTTCATTTGCGAAATGTACAAAACTGAAACAAATTACCTTTAAAACAAAGAAACTGAATAAGGTCGGAAAGAAGGCATTTAAGGGAATCAATAAAAAAGTAGTTGTAAATGTGCCGAAAAAGCAGTATAAGAAATATGTAAGTCTTATGAAGAAAGGAAATGTTCCATCAAAAGCAACTTACAAAAAAGTAAAGTAGAGTATCCAAATACATATGACTATGTATATGGAAGGCGATAATTACATAACATAAGGTGAAAGGCCACCGGATCATCGGATGCCAGTTCATAGAATCTCTGAGTGACGGAGTTGTATGGAATGCAGAAGATATCGGTGGTCTTTTCTATTAACAGGAAGGTGGCAGAATGAGTATTTTTGATATTGTAGGTCCGGTCATGGTCGGACCGTCCAGCTCGCATACGGCAGGTGCAGTAAGGATTGGATATATCTGTTATAAGCTGATGGATGAACCCATCCGAAAGGTAGAGATCGGGTTATACGGATCGTTTCTGGCGACAGGAAAAGGTCATGGAACGGATAAAGCACTGGTCGCCGGACTTCTCGGAATGAAGCCGGATGATATCCGAGTGCCGCAGAGCTTTGAACTGGCAAAAGAGGCAGGTATGGAATTCTCCTTTTATGAAGCAAAGCTTGCACATGCAAATCCGAATACAGTCGCACTTCATATGACAGGTGAAAGTGGCAGAGAGCTTGATATCGTAGCGGAATCGGTTGGTGGCGGACGAATCCGCATTTGTAAGATCGATGGACTGGATGCGAATTTCAGTGGAGATTATCCGACACTGATCGTACACAACTTAGATCAGCCGGGACATGTGACGGAGGTTACATCTATGCTCGGTCACAAATCCATCAATATTGCGACCATGCAGCTCTATCGTGCCTGTCCGGGCGGACATGCGGTCATGGTTTTAGAGTGTGATCAGGAGGTCCCGAAAGAATCATTAAAATGGTTGGAGCATCTGGAAGGAATCCTTAAGGTAACATATCTGAGTTTGAAGGAATAGAAAGGAAGAGAAAGAATGGCATTTTCATCTTTGGCAGAAATAGATAATTATATGAAGGAGAATATATGTGAGTTCTGGGAAGCGGTGATCCGCGAAGAAGCAAGGGATTCGCAACAGCCGGAAATGGATATCGTAAACCGGATGACACAGATGTACCGCGCAATGAAGGAGGCGGATGAAACTTATGACGATACACTGACGTCACATAGTGGTCTGTCCGGAAAAAATGGTAAGAGGATGGCAGATTATGCTGCAACACACAAATGCATGTGTGGTGAATTTGGCGGGGCAGTCATGGCAAGGGCAATCAAGATGGCGGAGAGCAATGCCTGTATGAAGCGGATCGTTGCAGCACCGACGGCAGGCTCCTGTGGTGTTGTGCCTGCGATATTGATCACATATGAAAGAATGACGAATACTTCGGAAAATGATATGGTGAAGGCTTTATTTGTGGCAGCAGGAATCGGTGATGTGATCGCAAGACGGGCAAGCATATCAGGTGCAAGAGGAGGCTGCCAGGCAGAGATCGGAGCATCATCGGCTATGGCGGCGGGCGCACTTGCATGGTTAAAAAGCGGTAGCAGTCATCTGATCACACAGGCAGCAGCAATGGCATTAAAGAGTCTGCTTGGACTGGTGTGTGATCCGGTAGCGGGCTTAGTAGAAGTGCCATGTGTGAAGCGGAATGCTTCCGGTGCAATGAACGCATTATGTGCAGTAGATATGGCACTTGCAGGAATCGAGAGTGCCATTCCTGTGGATGAGGTTATTGATGCAATGCGGGAGATTGGTGATCTGATGCACAAGGATCTCCGGGAGACAGGAAAAGGAGGCCTTGCAGCTACCGCTACCGGAATGGCGGTTGCTGAACGTCTGTAGAGGTTCTTACATGAATGAGCCTGTGAAATCCTATGGAATAACGTTGACAGCCGGTGTGAAATTATAGTATATATAATCCAATAGAAAGTGTCGTCTGGATAGAATTGTGCGGTGACTCTGAGACGAGAGTGCGCTGTTACACCCTTCTCGTCTCAGAGCCACCGTACAATTCTATAGTATGAGAATAAGGAGACAACATGGGAAAAGTATTTTTTACAAGACACGGACAGACGATCTGGAACGTGGAGAATAAGATATGCGGTGCAACTGATATTGAACTTACAGAGCTTGGACATCAACAGGCAGAGGAGCTTGGAAGAAAGCTGGCGGAGGAACAGCCGGGAATCGATGAGATATTATATTCACCGCTTGTTCGTGCAGCCGAGACTGCCAGACATATATCGGAGATGACAGGAATTCCGATGCGGATGGAGCCGAGATTAAAGGAGCAGAACTTTGGACGGTTTGAATCAACACCCAGAAATGGAGAAGAATTCATGGAAGCAAAATCCCATTTCCTCGATCATTATGATGGCGGAGAGACGATGATGCATCTGTGCCAGCGTGTCTATAATCTGTTAGATGATGTAAAGGCGGAGTCGGATCATAGGACATATCTGCTGGTTGCGCATAATGGAATTTCAAGAATCGTGCAATCATATTTCTATGATATGACAAATGAAGAGTTCGCGCATTTCGGGATTAAGAACTGTGAGATCCGGGAATATTACTTTTAAATGAGCCATCCGGTAAAAAGCCGGTACTTGTTGATATTTTTTATCAATAAGTACCGGCTTTTTGTATACAAAAACAGAAAATTGACAGTATAATGTTAGAAGAAACTAACTAAAAACAGATAAAGGGTTGACAAAGACTTATACATGTGTTATTAATCATATGAACAAATAATCAAATGTTCAGAGAAGAGGATAAATAATTACACAGCGTTTGAAAGAATATTGTTAGACGAGTTAAAAAGGAGGAACAATTAAATGGAAAATCAGAATTTTTTACAGATCAGTGGTCTGAAAAAGAGCTTCGGATCAGGGGAGAACCGGACAGAGGTATTAAGAGGACTGGATTTTACAGTAACGAAGGGAGAAATCTGTGTCTTGCTTGGACCATCCGGCTCTGGTAAGTCCACGTTACTGAATATCATAGGCGGAATCGATAATGCGGACAGTGGTTATATAGCGATCAATGGGGAAAAAACAGTTGATATGGATGAGAAGACACTGACACAGTACAGAAGAAAGCATCTTGGCTATGTATTCCAGATGTATAATCTGATCCCGAATCTGAACGTAAAGGAAAATGTAGAGGTTGGTGCATATTTAAGTGATTCACCGCTCGATGTCGATGATATCTTAAAGACGCTTGGTTTATATGAGCACAGACATAAGCTTCCGAATCAGTTGTCCGGCGGACAGCAGCAGAGAACATCGATCGGAAGGGCTATCGTTAAGAATCCGGATATCCTGCTCTGTGATGAACCGACAGGTGCACTTGATTATAAGACCTCGAAGGAGATTCTGAAGCTGATCGAGGATGTAAATCAGAAATATGGAAATACCGTTATCATGGTTACACATAATGATGCGATCAAGAATATGGCAGACCGTGTGATCAAGCTGCGTGATGGAATGATCCGTAAGAATATAGTAAATGATGTAAAGGTTCCTGCGATGGAGCTTGACTGGTAATACAGAAGTGGCAGAGAGAAAAGGAGAATTTATAATATGAAGAATCCATTATGGAAACGGCTGCCGAAGGAGCTGGCTGCCGATCTTGGAAAGTATCTGGTTATTTTCCTGTTTATGATCTTGAGTATTGGTTTTGTGTCCGGCTTTCTGGTAGCCGGTAAGAGTATGATCGCTACATATGATGAGAGCTTTGATAAGTATAATATCGAGAATGGTAATTTTGAGTACAAGGATGAGGCATCATCCGAGGCGGTTAAAGCGATTGAAGATGAGGGGGTAAAGCTGTATGAGGATTATTACTATGAGAAAATTGTAGAAAAAGATGGGGATGAAAGCACACTCCGTATTTTTAAGAATCGTACAGATGTGGATAAGGTCTGTCTGATGGAGGGAGCGTTCCCTGCGGCAGAAGATGAGATTGCAATTGACCGTATGTATGCGGAAAATAATGGAATCAAGGTAGGAGATGATCTGTCGGTTGATGGACAGACATATAAGGTATCGGGCTTTGTAGCATTATCTGATTACAGTGCTTTGTTCCAGAATAATAATGATACGATGTTTGATTCCGTGTTGTTTGGTGTTGCGATCGTAACGGATGAACGGTTTGAAAGCTTTGACAAAGGGCTGATGCATTATTCTTATGCCTGGATCTATGACGATGAACCTGAAGATGAGAAAGCGGAGAAGGATGTATCCGATGATCTTGCAAAGGTGATCAGTCAATATGGAGAAGTGGAGAAGTTTATTCCAAGATATACGAATCAGGCAATTAATTTTACCGGAGAGGATATGGGTGGTGATTCGATAATGGTGGAAACACTGCTTTATATTATAATCGTGATCATGGCATTTATCTTTGCGATTACGATCAACAATACGATCGTAAAGGAAGCCGGCACGATCGGTACTCTTCGGGCCTCCGGTTACACAAGAGGAGAATTACTGGCACATTACATTTCTCTTCCAATCCTGGTTACATTTGTAGCAGCTGTAATCGGAAATGTTCTGGGATATACAGTGTTTAAAAATGTCTGTGTGGCGATGTATTATGGAAGTTACAGTCTGACAAAATATGTGACAAAATGGAATGCAGAAGCATTTGTAAAAACGACGGTTATTCCGATCGTGCTGATGCTTGTCATAACAGCATGGATGATCTATTCGAAGCTTCGTATGTCACCGCTTCGGTTTATCAGACGGGATCTTTCAAAGTCAAAGAGAAAGAAAGCGGTCAAGCTGCCACATTTCCGTTTCTTTACCAGATTCCGTATACGTGTGATCCTGCAGAATCTGCCAAGCTATATCGTATTGTTTATCGGAGTAACATTTGCAATCGTTCTGCTGATGTTCGGAATGATGATGTCGCCGCTTTTAAAACACTATCAGGATGAAACGCTGGACAATATGCTTGCGGATTATCAGTACGTTTTGAAAATGCCTGTGGAAACAGAGAATAAGGATGCAGAGAAATACTTGGTAACTTCCCTGATCTATAAAACAGATATAAGAGATGAAGAAGTCATGGTCTATGGTATCTCGGATGACAGCAAGTATTCCAAGGTACAGCCTGCGGATGGAGAAATGCTGATCTCTGACGGACTTCGTGACAAATATAAACTGAAAAACGGGGATACGATCACGCTGGATAAGGAATATTCATCCGATTCTTATAAGATAAAGGTTTCCGGTGTGTGCACATATCCTGCGGCACTGGCAGTATTTATGAATGAGAAGACATATCGGGAAATGTTCGATGTCGAAGAGGGATATTTCTCCGGATATTTCTCAAATGAGAAGCTGACTGATATTGATGAGAAGCTGATCGCGACAGTCGTCACAGAGGAAGATCTGACAAAGGTATCAAGACAGCTTGATCGTTCCATGGGCCAGATGTTTTATATGTTTGAGGTATTCGCACTGGCGATGTTCATGCTGATGGTTTATCTGCTTACAAAGCTGATCATTGAGAGGAATACCATATCAATATCCATGGTAAAGATCCTTGGATATGAGAACAAAGAGATCAACAAGCTTTATCTGTCTGCAACAACCTGGGTGATGGCAGTATGTGTCATCCTCGGAATCATTCTCTCACAGGTGGCGATCGCCGGTATCTATTATGTGATGATGAAGGAAGCGATCAGTGGATGGATGACGATCTACATTGCACCATACATTTATCCTGCGATCTTTATCCTGGCGATGGCAGCCTATGGAATCATCGCTGTCTTCCAGGTAAAAAGGATCAAACGGATCCCGATGGATGA
>ERZ1034928.685-NODE-685-length-14377-cov-6.141042_pt1 | contig 14377 bp, 11 predicted proteins | sample MGYA00520627_ERZ1034928 | MGnify/ENA primary metagenome ERZ1034928 (study PRJEB33766, sample SAMN09781755) | gut metagenome | biome: gut microbiome | host: Homo sapiens | place: Madagascar | study: EMG produced TPA metagenomics assembly of the PRJNA485056 data set... | reverse complement strand
ACCGATTCCAAGTTCCGCAAAACGTTTTTTCGAAAATACCTTAAATTTCTTTTCAAACAATCAATCATCCACAAGACAAGACTATCAGACATCAACAAGAATTTTTGACGACAACATAAATTCAGATATAAAAAATACCAATATAAGAAATATTAAAACCCTATTTTCAACAAACAAAAACGATTTACTTAGTCACAGTGAAAACAAAAAATATGAGGGCAGTCTGACCAACAACAAAGATATATCGAACATTTTTTCTTCTAAATATCTGAAAAATAACTATTCAAACAGTGAGTTTTTTAAGAATGAATCACAAGAAAAATCTTTCGACTACAACACTTCAACCCGCACTGATCAAAGTTCTGAAACAAATATATCTCTAAATTACTCGCCAGTTATAAATTTAAACTCTGATTATTCACAAATTGATTTTTCATCAGAGCTTGAAAACCACAAAAATGAAATTTATTTCATGTTAAAAGATTTGCTTCAAAGAGAGGAGAAACGTAGCTATGTATAAAGGAATTTTGCCATATTCAATGCAGGATGAAAGCAACATAGTACTTGAAAAGTGTATTGATAAGGCTTTTGACATTGACTTATCACCATTTATGACAGCTCTACCAGATTTTGTAAGTCCAAATGTACTCTATTTTCTTGCAGAGCAATTGAGTTTAACAGACGGTGACGGATATAGCGAGTGTAAAACAGAACAAGAAAAAAGAGATTTAATAAAAAAAGCTATTAAAATCCACAGGATGAAGGCCACAACAAAATGTATGAATGACCTCTGTGCAAATTCAACTGTAAAACTTTTGCCTTGGTTTGAATACGATGGTTTGAACAACCATTACAAACTAATTGTAGAAGGCGGTAGCCTTGAAGACGTAGAAAAAACTATTTCTATGATAAATCGCAACAAGAGATTAAGTTCAAAACCAGATATTTTAATATATGAACTTAAAACAGAAACAGAAAATATTCTATCTATAACCCCAGTTTTTGGGGAAGTTATCACCATAAATTTTTAAATTTTAGATACAAGAAAAGGGGAACATAATGCAACTTGAAAAACTTAAAACAAATTATTGTCTTGAAAAAGAATCAAAATGCCTTTTTACAAATACAGCATTTGATATTGCACATATTGTTATAGGCGATGGTGGAGGTTCTATCCCTGCACTCACAAAAGATATGACCTCACTGGTTAATGAAAAATTAAAACTTTCGATATCAAAAAAAGAACAATCTGGGTCAAAGTATACATTTTATGCAGACCTTCCAACAAATACAGAGGAATTTCAAATAAGGGAATTAGGCTTGGTAGACAACAGTGATAATCTACTATTTATAAGTCAGATGGATACTCCGACTACACTTATCTCAACAGGAATAGCAAAACAAATCCGACTTAAATTTGTTTGTCAATTTTCAGATGGACTTTCTGTCGTCCTAATCGACCCTTCTCTTGAAACAGCAACAGTAGATTATGTGGAAGAAAATTTTCAAAAATTATCTCAAAAGGGTCTTGCATCAGGTTATGCCCCTCTTGATAATAATGCAAAAATTCCACGTGAATATATTCCAGAAAGTTATACACCATTTTCTTTAAATTCTGGGAATGTAGACGCATACGGAAGTGCAGACATTATGTACGCAACTGCAACTGGTGAAGAAAACACACTCAGCACATTATCTTTTAAGGTTGGTGGTAATTACCCAGATATGGTTTGTACACCTGCAAATGGAGGTATATCTTTTACGAAATCTTCTCTTCCTCCAATTACAATTTCTGGATACAATGACAGTTCTTTAGATGTTGCTTGGCAAAACCCAGTTATGACATCAATTTCACAAGACGGTTATACAATCGTAAACACAGCAGCTGTTCACCCCTCTCAACAAGATGCATTTGGATACTCAAACCAATCTTGGGGTGCTTTTGCAGATTACGATACCTACATCCTCTGTGGATTTAATAGAAATCAGGGAACTGTTATGACATCATTAGTTATTCCATCTGACAAAAATGTTAAAATTACAAAAATTGTTACCCCTCGTGCCCTGTCTAACGGCAATCAGGTTACAGGCGGTTGGACTGTGAAACTTCTTAAAAATTCCGTTGAAGTATACTCTCAACACCTTACTGGCAATGCAACAGAATATGAAGTCAACAACCTCGAAGTCGATACAATTCAAATCTATCCTGCAGGTGGCGCTAACGTTGATTGGGGTTCTTTCTTACCTTTCAAATTTATTGGCACTGAAACCATTCAGGGTGCAGGAAATTACAATGTCTTTGCCTCAGCCTCAGGAAACGCATATATTTTGAAAAATTCTACGTTCTATCTGCCACAAACACCAACCTCCCCACAAGCTAACGACATTTGGCTTGACTCATCCACAGAACCAATTAAAGCAAAAAAATACAATGGTATCTCTTGGCAAGAATTTAACGATGTTCCAATCGGTTCAATAACAATAGTTAACGGAGTCATCACTACAGTACAAAATCTTCCGTTCGGTAATAAATCTGGAGTAGCAAACCACATAAGACCAGCCTCCGTTGCCTTATCTTACAAAAATGGTACATCTTGGTATCGTTTATGGTCAGACGGATTTAAAGAACAAGGTGGACAGATTTATCAAAATGCTAATGCCGATGTAGTTATTACATTTTTAGTTCCTTTTGATAATAACGAATATTTTGCTGTTAGAACTGCCGGCTGGAGTGGACACTATGACAATTCAATATATGGTTGTCACGCAGTAAATATTTGGAATGCAACAAAAACTTCAATGACGATAAGAACGTATAACGCTGACGGGCTAAATACTCAAAGATGGTATGCCTGTGGATATTAAGAGATTGGAACAAAACAGACAAAACTATTTTAAATAGAAAATTTGAGAAAGGAATAAATAATGGAAACAAAAGCACAATTAAATAAACCTTATACAGAAAAACAAAGACTTGATTTTATTGTTCAGCAAAACCATAACAAAGGTTATTTAATCGAGGAAACAGAAGAAGCTTTGCTCGCTAAAGGTTATACTGAAGAAGAACTTGCAGATTTGCAAAACCAACAGAGAGCAAAAGAATTCTTCAATACCTCACTTGGATATGTAAAACGTAAAGTAGAAATGACAACTGGGGATGTAAGAGATTTTTTGTTTGATATTAAACCAACTCTCGCTGTCGGTGTACCTATTATTACATACAACGCAAACGGCACTCAAAACAGAGATATCCTCGTTACACAAGACTTTTTAGATGAATGTGATAGACAAATCTATTTCGATTTCTATGGGATTTACCCTCAAGTTGAGGTAAATGATGATTAAGTGCAGAAGAAAACTTAAAATCGAAGATATTCCCAAACTCTCTATTAACACAGGAGAGAAACCCAGATTTTCTATTATGTTCTGGTTTACAAAACAAATAAAAGCTTTCAAGTTTACTTGGAGGTTTTAAAAAGAAAGGATTGATTATGATAATTGAAAAAATAATGAAAAACAAAATGAATAAGATTGCAAAAAAACTTTTGAAACAAGGAAAAGAAAATGTTCGAGAATATTTGAAACTACACAAAGATGAAATAGTTGAAAAAGTAAAAATAGAACTTTGTTTAATTCTTGAAGAAAAGAAAGAAGAACTGTATAGAGCGATAAAAAGAGAAATTGCAGAAATATGTTTTGCGAGGAAATAGATATGAAGAGAATAATTATACATTGGAGCGCTGGACTTGGAAAACCAAATGAGCATGAACTTGAGTGTTACCATTTTCTTGTTGACATTGCAGGAAGAATTCATACAGGATATCATTCTCCAGAAGACAATTTAAATTGCAAGGATGGAAATTATGCAAAACACACCGGTGGCGGAAATACCGCGAGCATTGGAGTTTCTCTTTGTGGGATGATTGGATATAAAAATTCCAAAAATCAAGGAAGGTGTCCTATAACAAAAATTCAGTTTGAATCAGCAATGCAACTTTGTGCAAAACTTTGTAAAAAGTATAATATTACAATATCTCCAACAACCGTTATGACCCATTATGAATTTGGAAAAAATCACCCCAAGACTTCTTCCTATGGAAAAATTGACATAACTTTCCTACCGCCATATCCAGAAATCAAAACATGTGAGGTTGGAAGTTTTATAAGGAATAAAATTCTGTGGTATTACAACAAAACTAAACCAAAGCTCCGTCAAGGGTAATCTTTGATGATGCAACTTTTGAATCCACCGTAGATTTTGCCAAATCAATTACAAAGTTGATTGATTCAACATCTCTTGCAATAGCTTCTTTCAAATCAAGTATTTCATCAACAGTTAATGACTGTATTTTCGCATCAGAAGGGTTGTGCATAAAACTGTTGAAGAGTTCTTGTGTTTTAGCTTCATATCCAGTTAACCCCAATTTCATTGCGTACCATTTATAAAATTGACCCACAAACCAAAAACTATCACATTCATGCTTGTCAAGAACAAACATTGGTTCAGATTTAAAAGAAATATGAGGTTTACCCTCTGTATTAGCAGAGATTGCAAAATTTATCAACAATGCCTTAATCCCAACAGCCTCTGGAACAAAACCAATTTCTTGAGAAATTGAATTCATAATTTTCTTAGCAAACGGAATTTTATAAACTTTAGTTCCCTTTGCTTCAACAAATTTAATCAATTCCTCTGGGTTATTTTTGCATTGTTTTAAGATTTTAGATACATCTTGTTCAAGTTTTTGTCTTGTTTTTTCTTTTTTAGAAGTGAATGCAACACTAACACCAAAACCGATTTTGTTTGATTTTTTTACGGTTTTGGTTTTCAAGATTTTATTTTGAATTTCTATAAGAAAATCTATAAAACTTTGCATACAATTCTCCTTACTTATATAAAAACATTTTAAGTAAAAAGATTGCCTTTTTTATTGCTCATTGTGAACAGTAATTTGAGGGTAAGGAAATTCAATTAAATTTTTATCAAAAGCCTCTTTAATTCTTCTATTGAATTCTCTACCAACAACCCACTGATGACTTGGAAGAGTTTTTATTCTTGTTTTGATTGTTATCGTAGACTCCTCAAATTTGTCTACACCCAAAATTTCGATGTCATCTATAATTATATTTTTTAATTTTTCATCTTCTCTCATTTCTTTTCCAACAGATTTTATAACTGTGAATACTGTGTCAAAATCTTGATTGTAAGAAATTCCCAAATCAGAAACGTAATATGAGTAGTCTTTTGTTTGATTAGAAATAACATTTATGTTTCCATTTCTTACAAAATGTACCGTGCCACCAAAATCTCTTAATATAACAGTATTTACAGTGATCTTTTCAACCACCCCGCTAATACTTCCGTCAATTGTCACTGTATCTCCCACACGAATTTGATTTGAGAGGATAATATTAAGTCCAGAAAGAACGTCTTCAACAAGTCTTTTTGCACCAAAACCAACTGCCAACCCTAAAACTCCAGCAGTAGCCAGTATCGGAGCTATATTTATATTTAATTCTTCTAAAATCAGCATTATACCAACTAAACAAACTATTATTTTTACAACTGAGTTTAATAAAGAATGTACTGTACGAACTTTTTTATATTGCTCAATGTCAGAAGAACTCATTTTGTTTAATTTTTTGAAAAAAACATCAGATACCTTGCACAAAATTCCCATCGTAAGTAATATTAGTACGATTTTAATTCCACGAAGGACAAACCAGTCTAATATGTGTAAATTTGATATTATTTCATTAAAATTCATAAAATCTCCTATTCTGCCTCTATAATTGATGTAATCGGTTCTTTAAAATATTTGTTTGCAACACTAACTATATCATAAGGTGTTACTGAATTTATAACATTATCAAAGTTTTTATTGAAATCAAAACCTCTGCCAGATATTTCATACCAACATGCAGCAGAAGCCTTGTCAAGGTTTGTTTCAAGAGCAAGAACATATCTTCCGATAAGTTTTTCTTTTGCTTCTTTCAACTCTTTATCAGACACGAATGTCGTTTTTAATTTCGCAATTTCATCCATCATAAGTTTTTTTGCACGGGAAACATTTTCTGGATTTGTTCCAATATAGAGAGTAAAAGCTCCCTTTAACATTTTTGGAGAGTATTCTGAACCAATTTGATAAGCAAGTCCTTCTTTTTCTCTCAAATCAACAAATAATCTTGAACTCATTCCAGACCCTAAAATAGAGTCCATAACAAGAAGTGTTGCCCAATCTTTTCTATTTTGAACACCAGTTACCTGCCAACCCGTAAAGAGCCAAGCCGTTTTTAAATCCTTCATCTTTTCGATTTTTACTCCTGTCGAATTTGGAATTTTGTATTTAGAGTAATTAAATGTTGCACCATTTTGTTTAAACATTTTTGATAATGGATTTAAAACATCATCTATACCAACATTTCCATTTATAGAGATGACAAGGTTTTGTGCTGAAAAAATTCTATGATAATAATCTTCGATGTCAGATTTTTTTATTTTTGGGTAATTTTGCGTATATATTGAATTGCCATTTGTGTATGGAGATTTTCCATAAAGCAGCTCTCTGTATGAATTTAGAGCTTTAGACATTGGAATATCTTCTGATTTTTTTATACTATTAAGTTTTTCGTTTTTTGCTTTTTCGATTTCAAAATCTTCAAATGTCGCATTGTTAACAACTTCATTTAGAAGTTCAAGAGTTTTAGGAAGTTGTGATTTGGTTGTTATAACGTTTATTATGAAGGTATCAAAAGCGGGATAAGGATTTATTTTTATTCCGTTTTCTTCCATAATAAGCGCAAGTTCATTTTTTGAATATTTTGATGTTCCTTTAAGCATCGTAGATGCCATTAAAGATGCCGTTGCAGGAATTTTTTCAAGAAAAGTTCCACCTTTTGCTTGTATGCTGATAGCTATAATATCATTTTGGTCATTTTTGTTGATTAAAACAGTTGATTTGTTTTCAAGTTCGTATTTTTTTATCCCATTAGATTCTTTTACAAAACTTGCATTGTATTTTTTTTCAGAAATTGTTTCAGGTTTTTTATTTTTGTATTCAAGAGGAAGTACTATAGAGATTGCACTTTTATTTTCACAGAGGTATTTTGCAACCCTTTTAACATCCGCTATTGTAACATTGTCTATGTTGTTCAAATAATGTTCGTAATATTGTGGCGTATCCGCCAAAATTGTTGTATATCCAATTTGAGAAGCAATGTTCAAAACAGATTCTCTTGAATATTCTGTTTCTGTTCTAATAAGCTTTTTAGCCAAATTTAGTTGTTTTTCGCTGACTCCATTTTTTATAATATTATTTGTTTCTTGAAAAATAGCATTTTTTAACTTTTCTGCATTCTCAGGCTTGAAGTCTGCTTGAATTACAAACATGCCATCTTCTTTGAAAGTCCCATTACCTGCATCTATTCTGAAAGCAAGCTGTTCTTTTTCTTTTACATTTTGGTATAAAATACTTGAGCGACCATCTCCAAGTATAGTTGCAAGAACATCTAAAGCATAAGTGTCATTTTGAGAGATATCTGCTCCTCTAAATCCAACCATAAAATATCCACTCGAAACAGGCTGATAATCAACATTTATAGATTGTTTTGTTAATGGTTTTTCTTTTTTATTGACAAATTTTTGAGATTTTTTAGATGTTACATTAAACTTTTCTTCCACTTTTTTATAAACATAATCCGGCTCAACATCACCAACTACAATTGTTACAAAGTTTTGTGGAACATAAAATTTATTGTAGTAATCAAAAATTTCATCTCTACTTATGGTTGAAATTACCTTTTCTGTACCAATAACTTTTCTTTTGTAGGGGTGTTGTTTGTAAATCATTTCGATTAGGTTATCGTAAACCTTATCATCTGGGCTATTCAAATCTTTTGAGATTTCCTCAATAACGACTTTTCTTTCTTTTTCCAATTCCTTAACTGGAATAGTTGGATTTAGAAGCATATCAGAATGAAGATCAAGTGCCACATCAAAGTCTTTCGATGGAATTTCTATATAGTAATGGGTAAAGTCCTTACTTGTTGCCGCATTAACAATTCCGCCTTTTGTTTCCAAAAACTTGTCTATTTCTCCAGCAGGATGATTTTTTGTTCCTTTAAACAGCAAGTGTTCAAGAAAGTGTGAAACCCCATTGTTTTTCTCTGTTTCATTTATCGACCCAGTTTTAACCCACGTATCAATAACTACCACTGGATTATTTTTGACTTGTTTCACGATTACTGTTTGTCCATTTTTTAAAACTTTATAATCCGTTGCAAACACTGAATTTGCACAAATAAAAAGTAAAAAGACGAAAGTATAAATTATTTTTTTCACAAGCACACCCCATTTTTTCCGATTATAGCATATTTTATTATAAATAAAAATTTTGGAAGTCACCTCATTGGACAATGTTTTTATGTTAAAATGAAGTTATGTTTACTGGCATTGTCGAAGAAGTCGGAATAGTAAAAAGAGCTGGACGGGATTTTATTGAAATATCCTGTCAAAAAGTTCTTGAGGCCTCAAAAATTGGCGATAGTATTTGCGTTGACGGGGTTTGTCAAACTATTGATGAAATGGGAAATGGTTATTTTAGGACAAGAATTTCTGGAACAACATCTTCAACAACCACATTTAACAAAATAAAAAGCGGAAGTCTTGTTAATCTTGAAAGAGCTTTAACACTTTCATCAAGACTTGGCGGACACATAGTAACAGGGCATGTCGAAGGTATTGCTGTTGTAAAAAAAATCGAGATGTTATCTGAATTTTACAATTTACATTTTGAAATTCCGCAAGCCTTAAAAAAATATGTTGTTTCAAAAGGGTCAATTACCCTTAATGGTATCAGCTTAACTGTTGCTAAAATAGATAACTGTAACATTATGACCGCTATTATTCCTCACACATTTGAAAATACTAACCTAAAACATCTCCAATGTGGTGATTTTGTAAACCTCGAAACCGATATTTTATCTAAATATGTTGAAAATTTTTTATCAACAGGTAATAATAGTGTAATAGACGAAAACTTTTTAAGGGAAAACGGATTTTAAATCAAATTCTTATGGATGAAATTTTTGACAATATTGAAGATGCCTTAAAGGACTTTAGAGAAGGTAAATTCCTTTTGATTGCCGATGATGAAAACAGAGAAAATGAAGGCGACTTAATTTGTTCTGCGCAAGCAATAACACCAGAAAAAATAAACTTTATGGCAACAGAATGCCGAGGGTTAATTTGTGTTGCAATAACTGAGGAAAGAGCAAAAGAGCTTAAACTTTCACAAATGGTTCAAAACAACACAGAAAAGTTGAGGACAGCTTTTACACAAAGTATTGACGGTGCAGAAAAATTCGGAGTTACCACCGGAATTTCTGCATACGATAGAGCCAAAACTGTCGAAATAGTTGCAGATAAAAATTCAAAACCAGAAGATTTAAGAAGACCTGGACACATTTTTCCTTGTGTGGCTAAATTGGGTGGCGTTCTCGAAAGAACAGGACATACAGAAGCTTGCACAGACATTGCAAGAATTTGCGGACTTTACCCTGCTGGAGTAATGTGCGAAGTCATGAAACAAGACGGAACTATGGCAAGAAGGGATGACCTTAAAAAGTTTGCAAAATTACATAATATAAAATTTATTAGTGTTGAACAATTGGCACAATACAGAATAAAAACAGAAAAAATTGTTACAAGAGAGGTTATGGTTCATCTTCCAACCCAATTTGGAGATTTTAATGTTTTGGGATACGTTAATACTTTGACAAATGAAGAGCATATTGCGCTTTACAAAGATGATGGATCTGACAAAATTCCTCTTGTAAGAGTTCATAGCGAATGCTTTACTGGTGATGTTTTACACAGTTTAAGATGCGATTGCAACTCCCAACTTCACTCGGCAATGAAGGCCGTCGATGAATATGGCAAAGGTGCAATTGTATATATTAGAAACCATGAAGGTCGTGGAATTGGACTTGTAAATAAACTCAAAGCATATAAACTTCAAGAAGAAGGTTTGGATACTGTGGAAGCAAATATCTCTTTGGGTTTTGAACCAGATTTGAGAAATTATGGTGTTGCCGCTCAAATTCTTTTTGATTTGGGTTATAATAAATTTAATCTAATCACAAATAACCCTTTAAAAATTTCTGCTCTAAAAAGTTACGGTTTTGAAATTTGTGATATAGTTAAAATACATCCTGAAATAAATTCTTATAATGAAAAATATATGAAAACTAAAAAAGAAAAAATGCATCACATGTTTTAAAAAAAACGGAGAAGTCATGACTGAAGAAATCAAATATGAAACAAAACTGTTAACGGAAGAATATCACAAAATTTTTAGCGGAGTATACAATGACTTTGCAGCATCGGCATTCGACAAATATAAATTTGAATTGCCACCTTTGAAGTATGATGCATTCATAAAGTCAGTTGAAGAAGGCTTGATGAATTGTATCCTTCTTTTGGAAAATAAAATTCCTGTAGCTTTTCTTGCATACACAACTGCAATTTCAGAGGCAATAGAATTAAACATCATTCACTGCTTAGGAAATGAAGATTTAGCAACTAAAAGAAGAATGCTCGTTGAGGAATTTTTATACAGAACAAGAAATGAGAGAAAAACACATGTTGTTTGTTATCCAATGATTGGTCCACAAGCAGAATTCATAGCTGATTTGGCAACGTATGGATTTAAATTTGTGGGTCTTGCTGTTTTGAGATTTTTATTTGACAAAACTTCAGATTGTTTAAGTATTTTGGAACATGCACCATTAAAACAATTCCCATTGGATTATGAAATTGTATCTTGGGATAAAAAATATACTGACAAACTTATTGAAACAGTTCACAATGCTTTTATTGACACATCTGATGCTCTATTTGACCCAAGATTTAAGACTTTGGCTGGAACAGAAGATATTGTTAAGAAAATAATCAATGGTGTTTATGGAGAGTTTTTACCAGATGCGGTAAGTGTGTTGTTATATAAAAAGCAACCTTGTGGAGTTTGTTTTATAAACGTTACAGATGGAAAACTTGCTAACCTTCCTATTTTTGCAATTGCAAAAGAACACCAAGGAAAAGGTATTGCAAAACATCTATTGAAAAACTCTTTGATCAAATTGGCAAATATTGCAGAAGTTAGAGGTTTTAGCGAAATTAACACAACAACAGAAACCGATAACTACCCAGCATTGAATATGTACAGAGGTTTAGGCTTTAAGGAAGACTATTATTATCCTCAAAGTTACTTACCAATCACAGAAATAATTTAGGTTTCATCAATATATTAAAGATGGAAGCTTCTTAACAAAATCTGGCAAATTCATATTACCTTCAACCCTTGGAGTTGTTCTTTTAGGTGTGGTAGTAGTAGTTGTTGTTTTTTCTGCTACGGTGCTCTTTTTAGGTTTAATATCCTCTCTAATCCATTTGAAAGATTTTACCGAAGATTGTCTGTCTGTTCGTCCGTTTATAACAACTTTAAAATCTTGTGTTTTGGCATGAGTTTTAACAGTCAAATCCGGAATTTTTGAAATATCGGTAATATCTGATTCTGTTGTAAGGTTGGTTACAAACGCAGAAGCAAAGCTTCCGATTTTTGGAATTGATGAAAGGGACTTGCTTATACTAATTTCACCCAAAGGTCCAAGTGTGTTGATAAGATCACCAGAAACTCGCCCTAAAATTAACAAAAACGCCGTATTGTCTGAAATATTATATCTTCCGGAAACAAATAAACTCATATATGGCCCTGCAAGCTTAACGTCATTTAAGTAAGCCAAGCCTTTGTTCAATTTAACGTATCCAGTCACATATTGATAAACACCAGTATCCTTTAATTTAAGCCCATTTTTTACAATATTAAGTGATGATTTTAAAATACTGTTTGAAACTATATTTTGTGCCTGTATAAGATAATCCAACTTACCCAAATCATTTGAAGTAAAGTTTGTCATCTTAAATTTAACATCACCTGTCAAACTTTTTTGAATATCTTTTTGTGTAAAACCACCAAAAGATAATTTAGAGTCAAAATCAAGTTTACCTGTTATCTTCTGATCTATTCCGGAAACTGCGCTCAATGCACCTTTTGCATCAAGTTGTCGTCCTTGAAGATTCATAGAAACTTTATTCTTTAATAAGTTACAATTCATATTTCCAGCAACTTTACCAAAGTATGCATCTGCTGTAAGGTTGTTTAGATATGCTATATTGTTTTTCAATTCAAATTTTGAAACAACATTACTTGCGACAATCTCTCCAGTAATAAATTTAGCAATTTCAACATGCCCGCCTTTGATAACTAAAGGAATAGAACTTGAAGAGTTAGAACCCATTGCTGTCATAACTTTATCCAAATTAAAGTATTGTGATGTAAATTTCATAGAATCAACTGTTGGAACTTTATTGAAGATATTATTCATCTGTGCATCTATTCCCATGACAGTTAATGCAATTGAAACGTATGGAAAATGTAGTTGAAGAGACTTTCCTGAAGCTACAATTGTTGCGTTGCTCACTTTTGCTGAAAGTGGTTGAACTGTAACAAGAGGAAGTGTAATTTTTCCTTTTATTTGTGGGTTATTGACTGCCCCATTGATATTTACATCACCATTTATTGATATTCTTGAATTATTAAATCCTGCAACGTTACTTTGTTCTGGAATAAAAAGTCTTAAGGTATCTATGTTTGGTTTTTGAGAAACTTTTGATATTTTCCCTGAAACTTCACCTTTTATGTTATCTGCCCAAACTTGTATCTTTGAAAACTCAAGAGAATCTTTTTTGTATGTAGCTGAAAATTTAGGAACAAGAATTGATGTTGGAACATCTTTCATTGTTGCAACAGCATTAAATCCACTGATATTTAAATCAAAGTCTTTAGACATTGATGTCACAGTTAATTCGTTATTTTTAAGTCTTAAGTTTGTTGGTTTGTTTCTGACATCAAGTTTTGACAGAGTAGCTCTAATCTCTGGGAATGCAGTTTTTAGCGCTCCTTTTAGGGTTGCCTTAACAGAGAGTTGTCCAGAAATATCGTTTTCTCGAGCAATTTCTGATGGAATTAAATCTTTTATAGATAGACTGTTTGCAGTTATAAGCAAATCTGCAACAGCATTCTTATTGATTGTCCCAGAAACCAAAATTGGATAAGATTCAAATTTTGCCAACGCCTTTAAATTTATATTATCATTAGAAAAGTCTGCATCCGCATTGATAGAATTTAGCAATAAGCTCGGATTTTTCATTTTCACATAAGCATCTTTTACAGAAAGCTTTCCAGATGAGTGAAGTTTTTTGAAATCACTTTTTACATTAAAATTTGCGCTCAACAAACCGTTAACGTCTATGTTGTCTAACTCATCGTTGCCCATTGATTTTGCAAGTGTTCTTCCAATTGTGAATAAATCTTTTAAATTTAGCTCAGAACTTTTTACTTTTAAATCTATATTTTTATTTTTTCCTAAAGATAAATTTCCAGAAATGTCAATGTTGTGAGTTTTATCCGTGTAAAGATTTGATGCAATTCCGATTTTATTTTTGTCAAATAACAAATTCATTTTTGATTTTGGATATGTTTTACCCGCACAAACGAAAGAAAAATCACTAATATCAAGTTTACCTTTAATGTCAGGAGTTGTTAAATCATTTATGTCAAGTTTTGCATTAACATTTGCATTTAATCTGTATTTATTAAGCTCTCTAAAAATTTTTATAGCATCGTCATAAGTATAGGTTGACGATTGAGAACCATCTATCGTTTGTAGATTTTTTTTGACAGACAAGGCAATGTTGTATCTTATATCTTCATTAGTATCATAAATGAGTTCTCCCTCTGTTTTTAGCTTCAATTTTCCAAAAAGATTTTCGCTAAAACTTAGGGAATCACCCTTTAGAGAATATAATTTGTTATTATCTGGCAATGAAATTCTATAATAATTTACATAAACATCTGGAAGTTTTTCAAACAAGGTAAACGCACTATTGCCTTCTTGTTGTGCAGGAATAGTTTTAAAAATATCCTTGTTTAAGTTTACAATTATCTTAGATGCACTAACATTACTTATTTTAATTTTTTTGAAAACCAATGGTATCAAATCTACCGTAAGCTTTAAATCGTTAACTTGAGCAAATTTGTCTTTGTCTTTAAACATGTCAGCTTTTTCAAGTCCAATCGTAACAGCAAGACGCCAAGACGTAGAGATTTCGGGGTTTTTTAATAGAACCCCGAAACCAGTATTTTTGTATATAGTATCCTCAATAACGTGTGTATATTTTTTCAAGTCCACCATGTTTGGCAACACGAACAAGAAAGAAAAATATATTATTGATAGGAATAAAAACAAATTTAGAAAT
>ERZ1034928.682-NODE-682-length-14401-cov-7.149658_pt1 | contig 14401 bp, 20 predicted proteins | sample MGYA00520627_ERZ1034928 | MGnify/ENA primary metagenome ERZ1034928 (study PRJEB33766, sample SAMN09781755) | gut metagenome | biome: gut microbiome | host: Homo sapiens | place: Madagascar | study: EMG produced TPA metagenomics assembly of the PRJNA485056 data set... | reverse complement strand
TATAAAAAAATCCAACAATCCTGAGAGGGAAGCTCTTCGTAAAAACACAACAGACACTCTTGAAACATTTTTACAAACCGGAAAAGAAACACTTAAGGAACAAGACAAGGAAGACGGAATTGTTGCTAAAACTGCAAACAAGGTTAGGGAATTCTTTGGTGCTAAGGCTACAAAAAAGAATGTTCAAACACAATTTGAAGAACAAGAAAACTTTATTGAAGATTTAAAAAATGCATCTTCTGATGAGGAGTTTGCCGAAATTTACAAAAAAGGAACAGGAGTAGATTATAATCCAGAAAAGATTGAAGAATTTGTTAAAGTTAAACAATATTCCTCAATTGCTCAAAGCGGATTGGCAAAATGTTCTGAATTTGAGGAAGCTTTGTCAAAAGAAACACTGACAGGAGAAGACCTCATAAATGCTACTCAAAAATACTTTAGTTGTTCAAAGGAAGAAGCAATCGATAGATTGAACGAGTATGCTAAAAAAAATTCTACAGAATACAGATCTTGTAGTTTCGACAAGGATGGAAATCTTACCGTAGAAACATTAAATCCTTATAGATTGAAAGAAAAAATTAAAAGAACATACAAGCCAAATGAAGTTGGAAGTGAAAATCAATCACACAAAGAAGGAGATGTTTTATCTCAAGCTTATATTAGTTTTAGAGGTTATGCAAAAGATTGTACCAAAGAATTTGGAAAAAACTTTGAAAAGGCAACTGGAAAAAGTTTAAAGGAAGTTTCTGATGATTACACTAAAACCGCAAAAGAAGCTTTGGGTAACTCTGGTTTTAATGGTGAGTTGGTAAAACAATATTGCGAAAAACAAGAAACGGTTGCTGATAGAGTATCAACTGGTGTATCAATTGCAGGCATGGGCATGATGGTTGGAGGTTATGCTGCTGTTCCTGTAACTGGTGGGGCATCTTTGGTTGTAGCGCAAGTTGGAACTGGAATGGCAATTGGTGGACAATTTGCTGATGAAGCTCTTGATCTTGTTGATGAAGTTACATCTGAAAACGGACTTTCAAAGGAAGAAGGATTGGCACTTTTGAAGGAAACCGCAACTGATGCCGCTCTCATAAGCTCTGGGTTTGCAATCAATAAAGTTTCAAATGGAGTAAACCAACTTGTTTTAACAAAACTTGGAAGCAAGGTGGTTGCTAAAACTGCTGAAGTTGGAGCCGATGCTGCAATGGGATTATATGCAGACTATATTATAACTGGAGATATCGACATACAAGGTGAAGGTTTGTCACAAGGTATGGCGATAATTTCAGGTATTTCTCTCGGAAAGGCTGCCAAAATTAAATCTACAAAGGTTAAGGCAAATGGTGTTAAAACTGATTTATCAGATATTAAAAATCCAGTGAAAACACATCATGCTCCTTTGGAAGCTAAAAATGTTTCAGATATGAGCCTTATTGAAAAAACAGCAAGAGGCGTTGATACCCCACAAAAGATTATTACTTTAGACTCAATTGCAGAAAATAAACAGATAATAAAAGATGTTAACAATAAAGTAAATATTGTTTCAGACTATGATGGTGAATTTACTCGTATTCCGCAAAAAGATGGTTATATTGAAAGTGAAGTAAAAAGCTTTGGACCTTATGGTGGAAAAGAAAAAGTTACAGAATATAACTCTAAAGAAAATAGTTATAAAATTACAGAAACTGAAACCCGTGGTAGTCATTGGGATATGACTGAAAAAAATGTTACAGTCAAAGATAGAAAATATGCTCCAAATGGTGAACTAAAATCTGAAACTACGACAAAAACATCTTATTCAATAGAAGAGAATAAAGATGTATTTAAGCATGAAGAGCTTACAAGTATTGATTATATTCATGGTTCAAAAATTGAAGCAAAATATGCAGTAGATGGATTGAATAGAAGAAGTCTTCAATCTCAAACAAGAACATATACAAATCCAAAAACAGGTAAAATGGAAACTCAAGTGTTAGAAATGTCAGATGTTTCTGGTGTGTATAATTCAAAAATAATCGATGCAAACGGAAATGAAAAGATAGAAAGTTTTGCAAAGAAAAACCCAGATGGTTCTATTAGAGTTGAAAAGAATTTAGAAAGTATTTACGGAACGAAAACAAAATATCTTTATGAAGCATCGTCTGATAATAGTTCTGTAAAATCTTTTTACCAAATAATTTCTGATGACGGAAAAGTTTTATCCACTGTCGACAGGGAATTCACAAGAATAGATTCAACTCGTTCACGCTCTTCTGTTAATGGTCATGAATATTTAATGACAAAAGTTAATGATGGAATAGAAGTTTATGACGTAGCAACAGAAAAAACCACTCAAATTAAATATTCAGATATCCTTAAAGAAGATAGCAATGGTATGAGAAGTTTTGTTGATAAGATGTCAGCAGATCAACTTCTTGATTTAAAAAATAGAGATGTAAAATTATCACCAACAAAAACAGCTAATTCATATTTTAATACAACATCTGGAGATTTGGTTACAGAATATGACCTGTTCACTTTCTCACATGAATTAGGTCATGCCAAAGATGTTAGCTATGTTTCTCACAAAAAAGAGTATGCAATAGCAGAAAACGATAATTTCAGAAAAACGTTTGATAGGGAAAAAGCAGAATTCAAAAAAGCTTTTCCTGATGTACAAGAAGAATATATCGACTATTTCATAAAAGGTCCTTATGGTGATGCAGATGCAGGTGCCGCTGAAGCTGTAGCAGAAATAAATGCGATGTTCTCAGCTGGTTCAGAAAAAGATTACCTTGCAATTAGAACATATTATTTGCAAAAGTATTTTCCAGAAACTATTGCAGAAGCATCAAAACATTTAAATAATCATAGTAATATAGCGCTTTTGAGTGGAACAAAAATAAATGATTCTACTTTAATTAAGCAGGATTTTGTTAAGGCAGGAACATTCTATGACAGAATGCCTGTTGCTAATTCTGATGTTAGTACAAAGCTTCAAAATTTTGGAATTTCTAATGCAGAGTTCGATAATGCGGTGAAAACTCTCGGCAAAGAGCAAGCAATGAAAAATGTTGAACTTCTTGCGCAATTAAAATCATTAAACACATTCAGAGATGCAAAATTAACTCTTGATGAAGTTCCAAAAATTTATGAAACAATTAAAGGTCGTGCAGAAAATACAATTGATTTTGAACCAGAAAATTTGTTATCTGCATATGAAAAAACTTTGCCTGAAGAGTTGAAATTTGAAAGAGAAGTTAGCAGAGATTTGTCATTTGATGAAGCTGTAAGTATTTACAAATCTTTGAACACAGGTTACGTTCGAGCAACTGATGACAAAGCTTTAACTAATATTGGAAATAGAAAAAATATAATTTGTAAGGAAACAGAAATATCAAAAGCAAAACCAACAAACCCTCAAAATCCTCAAAGTTTTGTTGATTGCTTGATAGAAAGTAACTTGACTACAAAAGAACTTTTGAATGCTTATGACAATATGTCAAAAAGTTCTGATCCAAGAGCAAAAGAGATAATGGATGCTGTTTCTGCAAGAGAAATTAAGCTTGAAGATGCATCAGGTATGGTTGAAATGACAAATTTTGAAACCATTTATAAAAAGGCTAAAACTGATTATAATAGCCTTTCTCCAGCAGAAATCCACGGAATAACTGATACATTTAAATCAGAAGTTCGTAAAAACAAAGAATCAACGAGATTTTTTGATGGATTCTTTAATAAAGAAATATATGACTCAAAAGGAGAACTCTTGCCACAACATAAGCAAATTTCAGGTTCTGTTGACTCAATGAAAAATATTTCTAAAAAAATTCTTGGAAATAATATTGAAATAAAAGATCATGCTTTCATGAGATTGATTGATAGAGATTTAATCAACCCTACAGATGCAAATGGTAAACTTGTAAGCTTCGAAGAATTAGTTTCAGAAGCGAAATCAGCAGTAACGAAAAGCAATGGAGAAAATACAGTGTTGAAAGGCTTGTATTCAAGCGAAGGAAAAGAAATTTCTCTAATTGTTAAAAAAACAGAAACTGGTAAATTTTCCATAGAATCATTTATGTAACGGATAAAAGTTCTTCTATTTTTTGCTACTGTATAAAATGTAAAATACGGTCAAAAGTGCTATCTTTTCAGAGTTTTGATAATGTAAAGAAATGTTTCAGAAAATAGGAAAATCTTTCAAAATTTATCAATATTTCAAAAGAAAAATTGTTAATATACATGTAAGGATTTAAGAGGATTATTCTGTGGGCATAGGCATAGAAACTAATTTATCTTTAATTTGTTCAGCATTTAACATCAGTTACAAAAAAATAACTGAAGAATATGCTGGCATGTCCGTTAGTGAAATCATGACAAAAGAAGCTGAAGCGGGCAATACGCTTGCGGCTAATTTTGACGAACAGATTCTCAAAGATCCTAAAAAGCTTATTGAATTTATACAATTAAATAATCCTTCAAATAAATATGCAATCCTTTCAAACATGAATGAAGCAGATTTAGATGAACTGCTTCCGTTCTTGCAATCAGATGACATGATTATGGGGCTTAATTTCTTTACTCAAGATAAATTACTTGAGCTTTTGACAACATTACCTGCCGAACAATTGGTAAATGTTACTTTGCAAATGTTTTCACTTGAACATTTGATGGCACTTATGCCTGCTAAAGAAATAGATAAAGTTCTTGATAAAACAGAAATGAAAGAAAAGAAAAGTCTTGAAGCGGAATGTTTGAAAAAGCTTCCTCCAGAAATCTTGGCACAGGTAATAGAGGCTGTTACTGGACAAGTTGCGGCTGGGGTTGGAAATGTTGGACTTGACGGAAAAGTTAATTTCGACAAAGAAAAACTCTATGGACAAATAGATGGTTTTGATAAAGATACCTTCCAAGAGGCTTTATTCTGTATTCCTCCTGCGCATAAACAAATGTTTATGTTTGAGATGGCAAAAGAAGAACCAGAAATTTTACAATTGTTTAGCCCAACAGCATTTACTTCAATAATTGCAGATAAAAAGCAAAAAAATGACATAATAAACGCATCTGTAGTAATTGAAGATGAACAATTGATGCAAATGACAGGACAATTGCCAAGAGAACTAATGGCAGTAGTTTTAACACAAATTGACACAGAAGACTTTGCAGAAGTACTACAAAAGAACTTTAAAGACGTTTTGGGTCAACTATCATTTTCATAAATTTTGCAAAAATTCAAGAAGGAATTCAAGTGCTTTTTGAGAAAATGCAAATTTCATCAACTTTCTTTTGTAATGGTGTTTTATGTTGATTTGTTTGATTAACAAAAGGTCTTTGTTTTTAATTCCCAAAAACATTGTACCTACTGGTTTTGTTGGAGTCCCGCCAGTTGGACCGGCAATACCGGTTGTGCATAAAGCAATGTCACATCCAGTTTGTTTATATAATCCATCTGCCATTTCCATTGCACATTGTTCACTTACGGCACCAAAGGTATTGAGAGTTTCTGCTGAAACATTTAGAATTTTTGTTTTAGCCTCATTTGCGTATGTAACATAATTTTCTTTTATGTATGCAGAACTTCCTGATACATCAGTTAGTCGTGAGCTCACAAGTCCACCAGTGCATGATTCTGCAGTGGAAACGGTTAATCCCTTTTGAAGTAATAATTTTGCAATTTTATACTCTGTTTTGGGAAATAATTTATTGATGAATAATTTTAAAGTAGAAATCATAACGAAATATTAGAACTTAAAATAATTCATGTCAACACAGATTATGTCAAAGAAAAAGGCTATAATTTCATATATATTACAAAATATTAAAAGAAAACCGAAAAAACCCGAAAAACCATGTTGACAGTAAAAAATGTTTGTCATACGATAGTTTAGACTTGATGTATACATTCATGTAGAAATCAAGGCGGAAGTAATAGCCTTAAAAGATAAAGGAAAAGATATGGCAAGCAACACAAAATCAAGAATCAGAGTTTGTTTAAAGGCATACGATCACAAGTTGATCGATGTTTCTGCGGACAAAATTATTGAAACAGCAAAAAGTACAGATGCGAAAGTTGCGGGTCCTATTCCTTTGCCTACAAAAAGACGTATATATTGCGTTCTTCGTTCGCCTCACGTTGATAAAAAATCAAGAGAGCATTTTGAAATAAGAACACATAAGAGAATTATCGATATATACGAAGCTAACCAACAGACTACCGAAGGGTTGAGCCGTTTGGATCTCCCAGCAGGCGTAGATATCGAAGTAAAACTCTAAAAAACAACGAATACATTATGAAAATAATGTGATCTACGGAATTGCATATCGGCAGTTCGGGCAAAAGGAAAAAGGTAACGTAGCGCTCACAAGAAAAAGCAGAATGGTAGGAATATCATGATGCCGGAAAGGAAGAAAAATGACACTTGGAATAATTGGTGAAAAGTTAGGGATGACTCAAATTTATGACGAACAAGGAGTTGTAATTCCTGTTACTGTTGTAAAAGTTAATCCTACAGTTGTGACTCAAGTAAAGACTCAAGAAAAAGACGGTTACAATGCAATTCAAGTTGCAACCGTTGCTGCTAAAGAAAAACACTTGACTAAAGCACAAATTGGACACTTCAAGAAAAACAATCTTGAAAATTACAGACATTTGCAAGAGTTCAGAGTAGATAATCCTCAAGATTATCAAGTTGGACAATCTGTAGACTTAGGCATTTTGTCAGATGTTAAAAAGGTAGATGTTACTGGTAAATCAATTGGTAAAGGTTTTCAAGGTACAGTAAAGAGATGGAACTTTGGAAGAGGACCAATGGGTCATGGTTCAAAAAACCATAGAGAACCTGGTTCTATCGGTGCTGGTACAACTCCTGGACGTGTTATCAAAGGAAAGAGAATGGCTGGTAACATGGGCAATGAAAGAGTAACAATCAAGAAATTGACATTGGTTAAAGTTGACAGCGAAAATTCGTTGATTTTGATCAAGGGTGCTGTTCCAGGTTGTGAAGGAAGATTGATAACAATAAAACCTTCAAGAACAAAATGGAATTAGTAAAGATAAAGATTAACAATAAAGGAATAAACAAATGACAGAAATATTAAGTACAAACGGAAAATCAGTAGGGGAAATCGCACTTTCAAAAGAAGTGTTTGAAGTTGAACCTAACTTACACTTGATGCATTTGGCTTTGAGAAGACAATTGAATAACGCAAGACAAGGTTCTGCTTGTGCAAAGACAAGAGCAGAAGTTTCTGGTGGTGGTAAAAAACCTTGGAAACAAAAAGGAACTGGTAGAGCAAGAGCTGGTTCATTGAGATCACCTTTATTTGCAGGTGGTGGTGTTATATTTGGACCAAAACCAAGAGATTATTCTTTTGCAATGCCTCAAAAAATGAGAAAAGCTGCATTGAAATCAGCATTATCAGCAATTGTTGAAAAATTGGTTGTTGTTAAAGATTTCTCTGAAATTAAAGAAGCAAAAACAAAAGAAATGGTACAAGCATTAAATGCATTGAAGGTAAGCGGAAAAATCTTAATTGTAGCAGATACAAAGAGTGCAGAAAATCAATATTTGGAATTATCATCAAGAAATATTCCATCAGTAAGATTGATATTGCCGTCAAACTTGAATGTAAAAGATTTATTGGAAGCTGACTCTGTTATCATGACAGAAGCAGCAGTTAACGATGTAACTGAAAGGTTGAAATAATGGAAAGAACAAATACTGAAAAGTTATATGATGTAATCAAACAACCTTTGATAACTGAAAAAACAATGACACAAGTTGCTTTGGGTCAATACACATTTGAAGTTGTTAAAGATGCGACAAAAATTGAAATCGCAAAAGCTGTTGAGTTAGCTTTTCCAGGAAGAAAGGTTAAAAAAGTAAGAACAGTTTATATGCCATCACATGCAAAGAGAATGGGATATAAAGCTGGAAGAACTCAATCAAGCAGAAAAGCAATCGTGACTATCGAAGGAGATCCGATTGAAGAATTAGCAGGTGCTTAATGCGAAAAGACTCTGAAAGGAGTCAGTGATGCGTTAAGGGAATAAATAAGGAAATAGGAAAATGGCAATAAAAAAATTAAATCCGACATCAGCAGGACAAAGAGGAATGACAAAGAGTGATTATCAAGAAATCACAACTTCAACTCCTGAAAAGTCATTGTTGAAACCATTAAGAAAAAAAGCAGGAAGAAATAACACAGGTAGAATTACATGTCGTCATAAAGGTGGCGGTGTAAAACAAGCTTATCGTGTTATTGATTTCAAACGTGATAAAACTAATGTTCCGGGAACAGTAAAAACAATCGAATACGATCCAAACAGAAACGTAAGAATTTCTCTTGTATACTATGCAGATGGTGAAAAGAGATATATCTTGACACCAGATGGATTGAATGTTGGTGATGTTATCGTATCTGGTCCTGATGCACACATTCAAGTGGGAAATGCACTTCCTCTTGAAATGATTCCTTTAGGTACAATGATTCACAACATTGAGTTGGAACCTGGAAGAGGCGGAATATTAGTTCGTTCAGCAGGTAACGCAGCTCAATTGATGGCAAAAGAAGGCGAATATGTAACAATCAAGTTGCCATCTTCTGAAATGAGAATGATAAGAAAAACTTGTCTTGCAACAATAGGTGTTTTGGGAAATGCAGAATACAAAAACATCAAAATTGGTAAAGCAGGAAGAAAAAGATACATGGGTATCAAGCCTACAGTAAGAGGTGTTACGATGAACCCTTGTGATCACCCTCACGGTGGTGGTGAAGGTAAAACTGGTCCTGGTGGAAATCCAAAAACACCTTGGGGTAAACCAGCATTGGGTGCTAAAACAAGAAATGCGAAAAAAGCTTCTAACAAGTTTATCGTAAGAAGAAGAAAAAAATCAAGATAATAAACAAATAAAGAAATAAACAAGGAGAAAAAATGGCACGTTCATTAAAAAAAGGTCCGTACGTTGAAGACGCATTGATGAAGAAAATATCAAAAATGAATGATAATTCCGAAAAGAAAGTTGTAAAAACTTGGTCGAGAGCATCAATGATTATTCCTGATATGTTGGGACATACAATAGCCGTACATAACGGAAAGACTCACGTTCCCGTATATGTAACGGAACAAATGATAGGACATAAGTTGGGTGAATTTGCACCGACAAGAATGTACAGAGGTCACGCAGCCGATAAGACGGCAAAACGTAAATAATAGACAAAGGATCAGAACAATGGAAGCAAAATCAAGACAAACCGATATAAAAATGACAGCAAGAAAACTTCGTAGAGTAATAAACGAAGTTAGAGGAAAAGCTGTTGTTGATGCACAAACTATGTTACGCTTTATGCCTTACTTCGCAGCAAGAGTTGTAGAAGCAAACTTGAAAGCGGCAGTTGCTAATGCAAAAGAACAATTTGGTGTTTCTCCAGAAAGTTTGAAAGTTTCTGAAATATATGCAGATGAAAGTAAAACTTACAGAAGAGGAAAACCAAGAGCACAAGGTCGTATTTACAAAAGACTTAACCGTACATCTCATTTAACGGTTAAAGTAAGTGACGGCAAATAGTAAACAGAAAAGAACAAATTTCAAATAGAGGAAAAGAAGAAATGGGACAAAAAACACATCCGACAGGATTTAGAGTAGGAATAATCAAACCTTGGGTAAGTACTTGGTACGCAAAGGTTAGAGATTATGCCGAATTTGTTGCAGAAGATGCAAAAATAAGAAAATTCGTTAAGAAAAATTTATATACAGCGGGTATATCAAGAATTTTAATCGACAGAAAAGCTCAAAACACAACAATCACAGTTGTAACAGCAAAACCGGGGATTGTTGTTGGTAGAGGCGGTCAAGGTATTGAAGAATTGAAAAAAGAAGTTTCAGCCTACCTTAAAAAACCTGTATTGGTTAATGTTGTCGAAGTCGCAAGAATAGATGTTGATGCTCAACTTGTTTCAGAATCAATCGCTTTGCAATTGGAAAAACGTATTGCATTTAGAAGAGCAATGAAACAAGCAATGCAAAGAACAATGAGAGCAGGAGCTCAAGGTATCAAAGTTATGGTATCAGGCCGTTTAGGTGGAGCAGAAATTGCACGTTCTGAATGGGCTAAAGAAGGAAGAATTCCTCTTCAAACATTGAGAGCTGATGTTGATTTTGGTTTTGCAGAAGCTGATACTGTAATGGGTAAAATTGGTGTTAAGGTTTGGATTTTCAAAGGAAACCTTATGCCAAATGAACAAGCTGATTTGAATATAAAAGCTGCTAAGAAGTCTAATTCTGGAGAAAAATCTGGAAGATCAAGACGTAAAGCAATTGAAACAGAATAGAAAATACAAAAACATAAAGGGTTAAGAAAAATGTTAATGCCGAAAAAAACAAAATATCGTAAAATGATGAAGGGTCGTATGAAAGGAACCGAAACAAGAGGAACTCAACTTGAATTCGGAAAATACGCACTTCAAGCAGTAGAACCAGGCTGGATTACCAGTCGTCAAATAGAAGCCGCAAGACGTGCTATGACTCGTGAAATTAAACGTGGCGGTAATGTTTGGATTAAAATATTCCCAGATAAACCAATTACTGCAAAACCTGCTGAAACTCGTATGGGTTCAGGAAAGGGCAACGTAGAGTATTGGGTTGCTGTTGTTAAACCAAACAGAATTCTGTTTGAACTTGATTACTTTGACAGAAGTGTTGCAGTACATGCTTTGGAACTTGCAGCTCAAAAACTTCCTATCAAAGTTAAGGTAGTTGAAAAAGACAAAGCAGAAGCGTAAGGGGATTACAGAAATGAAATTGCAAGAAATGCGTGAAAAATCTATAGATGAGTTAAAAGCTGCAATCGTTGATTACAAAAAACAATTGTTTGATTTAAGATTGCAAAAAGCAACTCACAAATTGGAAAAAACTGCATCGATCTCAACAACAAAAAGATTGATTGCACAAGCGAAGACAGTAATAAGAGAAAAAGAGGTAACAAATGCCTAAAAAAGAAAAACAAGGAGTTGTAGTAAGTAATAAAAGTGACAAGACTATCGTAGTTAAGGTTGCATCATACACTCCTCACCCAAAATACAAAAAAATTATTGAATCAAATAAAAATTACAAAGCACACGATGAAAACAATGTATGTTCAGAAGGTGATATCGTAAGAATTATTGAATCAAAACCGATATCAAAAGACAAACGTTGGACATTGTCTGAAGTGGTTGAAAAGGCAAAATAGGAACATATAAAGTCTTAAAAAGGCTTATGTGTTTGAAGTAAAAAGGAAAAAAGAAATGATACAACAAGAAACCAGATTACAAGTAGCAGATAATACAGGTGCAAAAGAACTTTTATGTATCCGTGTAATGGGAAGTTCTAACAAGAAATTCGCAGCAGTAGGTGACGTAATTGTTGCAACAGTAAAAGATGCTACTCCTAATATGACCGTAAAAAAATCAGAAGTTGTTAGAGCGGTCGTAGTAAGAACAAAAGCCGACATTAAGAGAAACGACGGTTCCGTAATCAGATTTGACGAAAATGCGGCTGTTATAATTAACAAGGACGGAAATCCGAGAGGAACTCGTGTTTTCGGACCAGTAGCCAGAGAATTAAGAGATAAAAACTTTATGAAAATAGTTTCTCTTGCTCCTGAAGTTATATAAGATACCAAAATACAAAAACAAAAAGGATAATAAGAAAATGGCAGACAGCAAGAAAAGTTTACATGTAAAAAACGGTGACAGAGTTATCGTTACAGCAGGTAAAGACAAAGGAAAAATCGGAAATATTAAAAAGACCGAACCTTCAAAATCAAAAGTTTATGTTGAAGGTGCAAACATGGTAACTAAGGCTCAAAAACCTAACGCTATGGCAGGTATTCAAGGTGGTTTAATCAAAGTTGAAGCTGCGTTGGATTCTTCAAATGTTATGGTTATTTGTCCAAGTTGCGAAAAACCGACAAGGATCAAACACGTTGTCATTGATGGCAAAAAAGTTCGTGTTTGTAAAAAATGTGGTGAACAACTTGATGTTTAATTAACATCTGATGAAAAAGGAAAAGAAAAATGACAACAAAAACTGAAAGTTTAAAAAAGAAATACGAAAACGAAGTAAAAAAAGCACTTAAAGAAAAATTTGGTTACACTAATGACCATAAAATTCCAAAATTACACAAGATAGTTTTGAATATGGGTGTTGGTGAAGCATCTCACAATGCTAAGACAGCTGAAGCAATTGAAAGACAAATGACAGCTATTGCTGGTCAAAAATGTATTGTTACAAAAGCAAAAAAATCAATTGCATCTTTCAAATTGAGAGAAGGAATGCCTGTTGGAGCAATGGTTACATTAAGAGGAGAAAGAATGTATGACTTTTTGCAAAAGGTTATATGTGTTGTTCTTCCTCGTATTCGTGACTTTAGAGGTATAAGTTCAAAAAGTTTTGATGGAAGAGGAAATTATACTCTTGGATTGAAAGAACAAACATTGTTCCCTGAAATTAAATATGACGAAGTTGATTTAGTTAAAGGTATGAACATTTCAATTATTACTACAGCAGAAACTGATGAAGAAGCAAGAGCATTGCTTGCTGAATTGGGAATGCCATTCAAAAAATAAGATAAACATAATTAAGAAAAAAGAAAAAGGAGAATATCGTGGCTAAAAAAGCGATGATGAACAAAGAAGAAAGAAGAACCATACTTGCAGCAAAGGGTAAATACCCTAAAGTAAGATTGCATAACAGATGCAGTATTTGTGGACGTCCTCACGGATATCACAGAGATTTCGGTTTATGCAGAATTTGCTTGAGAAAAATGGCTCACCAAGGATTATTGCCTGGTGTTACTAAAGCAAGCTGGTAAGATATATTTTTGTGATATTCACAAAATTTGTGTGTACTATACTGCCTGAAAGTTCAGGTAAGTAGCAACCGAACGAATGTTCAAAAGGAAGAAAAAATGAATACAGATCCGATAGCAGATATGCTTACGAGAATTAGAAACTCTAACATGGTTTCTCACAAATCGGTTGAAATGCCGAGCTCAAAATTGAAAGTAGAACTTGCTAAATTGTTAAAAGAAGAAGGTTACATTGTTGATTATTCAACAAGACAAGACGGTAAATTTACTTATTTGTCAATTGAATTGAAGTATGATGAACACAACAAACCTGTTATTGCAAACTTACAAAGAGTTTCAAGACCAGGGTTGAGAAATTATTCTAAATGTAAACACTTGCCTCAAGTTTTTGGCGGCTTAGGTGTTGCTGTTATTTCAACAAGCAAAGGCCTTATGTCTGACAGAAAAGCAAGAAAAGAAAACTTGGGTGGCGAAGTTCTTTGCTACATTTGGTAGATTGATTTTATTGTAATGGGTTTAATTGACAGAAAAGCCCGAGAAAAAGGAGATAATTATGTCAAGAATAGGTAAATTACCGATTGAAATTCCACAAGGCGTGGAAGTAACAATTAACGGAAATACTGTAACTGCAAAAGGACCTTTGGGTGTTGAAACAGTTGAAGTAAGAGATGAAATTCACGTTAATGTTGAAGATAATCATGTTGTATTAACAAGATCTAATGAAGAAAGAAAGACAAGAGCTTTGCATGGTCTTTCAAGAACTCTTGTTGCAAATGCAATTAAAGGTGTAAAAGACGGTTTCGAAAAGAAATTGGAAATCCAAGGGGTTGGTTACCGTGCAGCTATGCAAGGAACTACTTTGAACATGGCATTGGGTTATTCTCACCCAATCGATATTGTTCCACCTACTGGTATTACAATTTCAGTTGAAGCAAACACTAAAATTACTGTAAAAGGAACTAACAAACAATTAGTTGGTGATGTTGCGGCTAAAATTCGTTCTAAACGTCCTCCTGAAGTTTACAAAGGCAAAGGTATAAGATACGAAGGCGAATTTGTAAGACGTAAAGCAGGTAAAACAGGTAAGAAATAATAAATAAGCCCTTATGAACTCTTACTACTCCGTAAGTCGGGTTCGGGTGAATTAAAAAGGAGAAAAAAATGATTAAATCTGAAAATAGAAAAGCAAAAGTTCAAAAGAGACACGAAAAAATCAGACTTAAAGTTAAAGGGACAGCAGAATGTCCAAGGTTGGCAGTTTACAGAAGTTTGAAACATATTTCTGCACAAATTATCAATGATGAAGCTGGAGTTACATTGGCATCTTCTTCAAGCATGGATAAGGACTTGAGAGAAAAACTTCCTCATGGTGGAAATATTGAAGCTGCTAAAATAGTTGGCGAAACTCTTGCAAAGAAAGCTTTAAAAGCTGGTATTAAAGACGTTGTATTTGACAGAGGTGGATTCTTGTATCATGGTAGAATTGAAGCCCTTGCAGATGCAGCAAGAGAAGCTGGTTTAAATTTCTAAAAAACAAGTTGACTAAAAATTTTGTTTTTGTTAGACTTTAAATACA
>ERZ1034928.681-NODE-681-length-14409-cov-6.202870_pt1 | contig 14409 bp, 23 predicted proteins | sample MGYA00520627_ERZ1034928 | MGnify/ENA primary metagenome ERZ1034928 (study PRJEB33766, sample SAMN09781755) | gut metagenome | biome: gut microbiome | host: Homo sapiens | place: Madagascar | study: EMG produced TPA metagenomics assembly of the PRJNA485056 data set... | reverse complement strand
AACAAAAGCCGCGCGGGTGCCTGCGTGTGTGATGCCCGCAGGCGAGCGTACATGCGCCAGGGCGCGGGCGTAGATTGCGGGCAGATTACCGCTTTTTTGCTTGTGCATTTTCGTGCATTTCCAGAAGCGTTTTTCGGCTGTGGCAACTGTGGCACAGGCTTTGAAGATTTTCGGCGGCCGTAAAGAGATCCCAGTCGCCGCGGTGCGGGACGATGTGATCGACATCGCTTGCCGGAACACGCAGGCCGCGGCGTGCACACTCGCGGCAAAATGGTTCGCGGATCAGTTGTTCCGGGCGAAGCACGGATACCCAGATAGGAAGCTTATACCAGCCGCGCCATGCTAAGCTTTCGGGGTTACGGCGGGCGCGATCCTTTGGGCGGTGCTTATCGCAATAGCCGTCGCGCGTCAGCGCCGGGCATCCGGCGTGAGCGCATGGACGGAGGGGCTTTTGCGCCACGGGCTATCACCTCCGAGCAAAAACAAAAGCGCCCGAACCGTCCACACCTCTCGGTGTTGCGGCTCAGGCGCTGGTGGCACAGGCACTTGTGATATTCACGATGGAAGTTTGCTTGCACTTTTTACAGTACACCGGCAAATCTTCGGCTACCGTTGTAGGCATGATTTTTTGATCGGTGCGGCGTCCGCACTTCGGGCAAAGCAAAAAACCATCCTTTGTGTGTATTATACCGCATTTGTTTTTGGTTTGCAATACTTTCGCCTCCATTTTTTTCGAGATATCCATAAAATAAACATTACCCCAAGGCAGAATTTAAGCGCGCGGCAATATGAGCTTATCGGGAAGCAGATACTCCAAATACTCAAAGGATCCGTAGCCGTTTGAACGGCTCTGCCGATCGAGAATGAAAGCGCCCGGCGGCGGCTCAAGCGGCGAATTTGCATCCACCCAGCCGGCGTCAACGGTTGGCTTTATCAGTCCGCGCGAGGATCGCCACATCCGTTCGCCAACATACCGGCGGCCGTGTTCGCGTGGTTCCTTGGTGAGATACTCGGCCCAACCAGCAAAGCCTTTTGATGCGATGGGAGAGAAATCAATACTGGTTCCGTTTTTCGCCCAGAGGCGGCGAATCATCGAGAAATCATTACCGGTAGAGTTGATAATAATATGATGATGCAGCCGCCCGGACGAATGCCCGGACTCCGTGACATACATGTACTTTAATTCGTTTCCGTTTTCCCGCCGAGCTGCGCGAAGATGCCGGATAAAAAGCTTCAGGCGGTTCTCGGCATCCTTGCGCGTCGGCGGCAGCGATTCATCGCAGTAAGATAGAGTAACTACTAAATCCGATGGGGAAAAGTTGGCAGCAATCGCGGCTTTGAGTTTTTGCCAGCTATGCCGCAGGTTTAACGCTTCCTGAGCGCAGGAGGATATCAGTGTTTTCGGGGCGCGGGTGCGCCGGACATCCGGCTCGGGGATCATGGTATACTGGATCGCCCGGCAGTACCGCCCGGCGGTAATCACCTTACGCCGTTGCTTGCGTTGCGCCAACTAACCGCCTCCCTTCGGGGGAGCTGCAGTCCCACGCTCGCGATATATTTTCCCATCTACATAAATTTGATATCCGGCATTCCGCATACTGCGGCGCTGCTGCAGATCCGGGAGTGTGGTGATCGGCCCGCCGGCGTAGGCCCGGCCATCCTTCCGGACTTCCCAGTTAGATGCCGCCATCGCCCACCATCCTTTCCAGCCATTTGTATTCGCTCAGCTCTTTCAGCAGCCATTCGAGGCTTATGTATCGATCAGCCATCCCTTTTCTCCTTAAATTTCTGCCCACACATCGGGCAATATTCCACATGTACAATATCCTGCGTTTTCAAGCTCTCATCATCGTATACTCTGACGCGCAGCATCCCCTGCGGGTTGATTGCAATTTCTATGCCACTATACTTGCCGGGGCCTCGGAACGCTGAAAACCGGTTATCGCACTGGGCACAGAATGGGCAGGGCTTCATGCCAGTATTAGCCATTGTTTCCCTCCTCTGCGCATGGTTTTTACCTCCTCGTTATTGTGATGTGCAGCTGTCTCCCCAGCCACTCCAAGCCGGTTTTTGTTAGATGATATGTTGCTCCACGATCATCCCGGTGGACGGTGAATAGGCACTCTGGCAATTTATCCAGAAGTCTGTTTCCCTCCGGCACGTCTCCGTAGTAGTTCCGGTATGCCTTATAAAACGCTTTCCCATGCCGGTGGTATGGGCGCTCGTTATCCAGTCCAACCATGTGTTCGCAAATCTCGATTGCCCGGTTCAATTCTTCCGTGGACAAATCCATTTCAATTCCCATGTCCAATCCCATTTCTCCGATTGCTTCCGTGTGCATATCGTCTCGCTTTTTCACCCAGCTCCTGGGATGTGTGCAGCCCAGCACACCGTCTTTGTGCTCCAGCCCATGACTTCCCTCAGCTTCCGGGCAAACATCCTCTGAATCAGACAGGGGGCAGCAATCACATCTCATCGTCCCCACCTCCTCTCATTTTTGCCCCGCAGTTGGGGCAGTATTTCGGGAGTTTGTTGTCTGGCACACAATCTCCGTTCATAAATGTGTACCTATTCGGAAACATCCCGAACCCGCACACAGTACACTTGATTGTGTCTCTGTCTTTTTCCCAGTGTCCCAGAACCACCGGCGCAACGTCGGCGGCGGGCGCTTTCCAAATTTGGCAGCTCTCTTTGTCGCAGTATTCATTGGCGCAGTGGCATACATTTTCGCAATAGTTCTCCCGTTCAATGTATTCAGCCATTTCCATCACCCTCCTTTCGTTCACCATAAGCGCAGAAGAAGTCGTCCGGCACAATGCGGCAGTCGAAAGCACCGTATGCGCAGGTGCGCCCGCTGATATCCTCATAACTGCGTTCGCAGTCCTTGCAGTGGACGACGTTGGCAAAGTCGTCCACCGTCGACTCGTCAACCTCAAATTCTTCCTCCAGCCACTTGCGCACAAAGCCAAGGTTGCTCGAGCTAAACCCGATATGCAGTTTCTCGTCCGACGGGTCTAAGTACAGGATGCTGTAGTAGTCCCTTCCGCCGCGCCCTTCGACAATGATTTTCGCAACCGATGTGCGGATTCTCGCTTTCTTTACGTTTTCCGGTGATTTCGCTTCAGTCATTGTTGCCCCCTTTTCTTTCCGGCAGCGGCACAATTCGGCATTTATCCGACGCAAACTCTGCCACATAGAGTAGTGCCAAGCAAGCAAGCGATACGTCTGCCAGCCAGTCCCGCGCGTCCTGTTCGCCCTTCCCATCAAAGTTTTTTTTCTTTAAAGAACGCCGCAACACAAGCACCTGCCGTCTGTAAATTGTCTGCGGCTTCCTGCCAGCGTTCTTTTGGGAGTGCGTATCCGACCTCAATCTTTGTATTATCCATCATTTTCCTCCTTCGGCGCTCCCGGCAGCGGCATCCAGTGCGTGACGGCGATATCATTTCGATCTCCAGTCCCGATATGAACACTCCATTCCGCCCTTTCGGGAGCACACCAGCCCATATAGACGCCCCATCTTTCATGCCAGTAAGCAACAACGAGGACATCGCTACGATCTTCCGGCAGCCGCTCCGTCACCGGAATCCACCTCGGAATCTTTTCCTCCAGCTCTTCGATTTTCGCCGCCTGCTGCTCGATCAGATCGGCGGCCTCCCTCATAATACAGCACCCGTGGATACTGCAATCATGTTCATAGCCGCAGCCGAGGCATTGAATACCTCCGGTTTGAATTTTCAGTCTCCGCAGATTCCTTACGATTTCAGCGCTTTTCATGTTCAACTCCCTCCCTTGCGTTTCGTCCTCGCATCCCGCTTCCAACGCTCTGCCCCGAAGAGCCTGCTATCCGGCATGGAATAGCTTTCGGCGCCGGCGGCTAAGGCAGTATACAGCTCGGCAAGAACACCGTGCCCCTCCTCGGCATCGGCATATTTTCCGATTGTGATGGCGCGATCGGCGCTATAGCTTGCGATAATCAGCGTAGCATCCGGCTTTTCCACAAGGCAAAATCGCTGAACATAGCCGGAATCGATCACGCTTTTCTGATCACTGGCCAGGATGTACATCGCACGCACCTCCGTTTGCTTTTTCGTTTCGCAGCGCCTCATTCGCTTGCCAAAGGGCTGCATTTGAGTTCTTCAATTGAATAATTTCCGCTGCCTGCTGCTCGATCAGATCGGCGGCATCGCTTTGCAGCCGGAAACAATATGCATGGCGCCCGCGGTAGGCGCATTTTTTACAGCCCGAATCCGTTGCACAGATGCGCAGCGATTCAATGATTCGTTCCGCAATCATGTAAATGCCTCCACATCAAAGGTGAATCCATCCGGCAGTGCAGGCAGCGGAATGAAGCCCACCAGCGCTCCCTCGAGTGGTACGCTTTGGTTAACTGCCGATACAAGCCGGCCATCGTGCCAACGAGCCGCGCGACAATCTACAAAGGAGGGAATATCCGAGTTGGGGACATATACAACAAGCAGAAGCTCTCCCTCGCTCGGGGCATAATCAAGGAAGAGGGAACGCGCCCACTGCGGCGGCGCGGGCGAATTTCTGCCCTTCGGGATGAAATCAAGTATCACAGCAGGATCGGCATTATACAGCCGGCAAAAATCGAGAATCCGGGGCACAGCGATTTGATAGGCGCCGTTCTCATATCGCGCAAGCTCTTCGGCGCTGCCCAATTTGAGCCGCCTAGAAGCCTCTTCGCGCGATAGGCCACAGGCCTCGCGTGCGGCCTTGATGCGCTGCCCGAGTGCATACTCAGCACACTGCTTGGATTTTTCGATATCATGGCACAGATGTTTACAGCAGGCTGCGCATTCCACACGATATCCGCACGAACTACAGCAAGTGCAATGAGAGGGGCAGCGGAACGGCATCTCCGATGCCTTACGATTTTTTTCGATCTGATCGCAGTAATCACAATCAGGGTAAATATTGTTTTTGTTTCTCTGATAATAGCACTTGCGAACGGTTTTCGGCACGCTGAAAGGCTTGCGCCCTTCGGCGATATTGGCAGTGTATTGCTTAATGGCCGCTGGGGTAAGGCTGTACCGCAAGAATGTGCCGCGATAATGCGCATACAGCTCGCGCTGCTGCTCCGGCGGCAGGTGAGCAAGCTTGTAAGCCGCATCATCCGTTAAATCTGCGCCGTGTGCCTCTTCCACCAAATGTGCTGCAATGTATTTTGCACGGGCGACTTGAGATTCAGAAGCGCGGATGATTTTGGCAACGTTGGCGCGCATTTTGCCGGGAAGCTTAATCCCTTGTTCCTGCTGGAGCTTAACGAGTATCTGTTCTACGCGCTCAACGGCAGTGTTCCGCTCTAAGTAGCTGATCTCTCGGGCGGCGGTGTTAGTTTGGATCAACGCCAGCATTTCCAGCTCCGGGGAGGCGGGAGTGATAACCTTGCAATCGGCGTATTTCCACTTTTCCGGCTCGGCCTCCGCCAGCGCTAACAGCGCCATCCTGCGGCGATGCCCCGCGATAACGCGGTAGCGGCCGCTTTCCGCCGGTGCGACCACCAACGGCTGTAGCAGCCCGTTGACTGCAATGCTCTCCGCCAGATCGGTGATATCCGACTCAACATGAAAAAAGTTTGCCGGATTGGGATCAATCAAAGCAAGCTCAATGCGCTGCATGGCGGCCTCGGTGTCCAACTTGGACACATCCAGATTAAGCGCCTCGGCAAGATTAAATTTTGCCATTATGTAGCCCTCCCGTTTTCACAAATTCCGAAACGAAATCGCGGTAGTCCTGGGCGGCGGCGCATCGGACGGAATACTCTCTGATCGGCTCCCGCGCGATCGTGCTTTCATCGGCCATATCCGAACGGCGAATGTGCGTATTAAAAATGCGGATCCCGGTGCTCCGGAGCTTCGCTTCAAGCTGTGCGCATACATCACAGTTGTGCCAGATCGTAACGAGCACACCTTCCAGCCGCGCCGCCCCGTTAATTTTGTGAACCATTGTGATCTGATTCAGCAGAAACTCCATGCCGCGAACGGAAAACGCATCCATTTTTACGGGGATAATCACACTGTCGGCGGCGCGCAAGGCGGCGATAGCGGATGGCGTGAAACTGGGCGGGCAATCGATCAGTAAAAGATCGTAAAGCTCGTGCTCGGCGCAGTGATCACGCAGCATCGCGATCTGCGCTGTGTAGTCAGCGGCGGCCCCGGAAACAGCATCCAGATCCAGCGTGAAGAGAGAGCTGTCCGCCGGAAGCACTTGCAGATGCGGGTATTCGGTATCATAGATCAACTCGGCGTACTCGGGCCGTGCGCCCATCAGCAGCTCGGTAATGCCGCCATCCTCCGCGTTCACGCCGTAAAATTCGCTGCTGTCGCCCTGCGGATCGGCATCGATGAGGAGCACGCGCTGATTGTAATCCTTGGCGAGAATATGTGCCATGTTGCAGGCGGTAATCGTCTTGCCTACGCCGCCCTTAACGTTCATAATTGCGATTGTTTTCATAGGTAACCTCATTTCTTCTTCGGCGGGGCAAATGGCACCGGTGTATCGTCCGGCAGCATCGTCATCTGATCCATTTTTTCCGCTTGTTTTTCTTCGCGCCGCTGACGGCGCATATCGGCTTGCAATTCTCCGTAGCTTGTGCGCGCCTTGGAAAATAGCTGATGCTCGCCATCGAAATCGAGGAGCATCCGGAATAGCTCACCGTTTTTGTTTTTTGCGCACTTGATAACGCGTTGCTGCCGTTTTTCGGGATCGGCGTAGTACAGCATCAGTACAACGTCGGCATCCTGTTCGATCTGGCCGGAACCACGCAGGGACGCGAGGACCGGCTCTGTGTTTTTCCGCTCTCGATTAGATTGCCGGGCGTGCTGGGAAAGCGCGATGACATTACAGCCGGAACTTTGTGCGAAGCGGTGCAAATCAAGCGAAATATTCGTGATCCGCTCGTAGTCGTTCGCTCCGGCGGCGCGGAGAAGCTGCAAGTAATCCACGACCACAACATCCAGCTTGTACGATATGGCCAGCACTTTAAGCTCATCCACGCTGAGAAGCGCATAATCGAAAACGAATAAATTTTTATTTTCGGCGAACTTGCTCGTTTTGATGCCTACACCGGCCCACTCATCGGCGGTAAGCTTATTTTGCATGATCCGCTTGAGCGGCACGGCCAGCTCGCCGGACATTCGCCGATCAAAGAGATCGTCGCCGGATGTTTCAAGGCTGAAATAGCCCACGCGGTAGGCCTGCGACCAATGCATAGCACACTGCAGCGCCAGAGCCGATTTGCCCGTTGAGGGTTCGCCGGATAAAATCAGGAATTTTCCCGAGGTAACGAACAGCGCATCGTCCATCGCCGGGATCGGCCAAGTAAGGCAGCGCGGGGTAGGCCCACTGTGCCGCTCCATGAAGCGCGCCATCAGAGCCTCAGCCGTCCAAATTTTTCCGGTGCGATCGCCGATCAGCAGCGTAGTGGCCTCCGATACGATGCTTTCGGCATCGTCGGCGCTCGCAGATGCCGCCAGCTTTGCGCCGAGGGTTTGCAGGCGGTTGAGCTTGGCGGCATCGCGGACGAGGGCAACATAGGTATCAAAGTGCGCCGCCGTTGGCGTGATATCCATCAGGCCGATGATGTACTTGCGGTATTCGGGGCCGAGCCGCCCTGCAACAGTGATCGCGTCGACGGGCTGCCCGGATGCAAGCTGATCGCGCATCGCCTGAAATACCAAGCGATTGGTATCGCGGTAATCTGTTTCAGCGGTTTCCGTTACTACGCGCTTTACTAGCTTCGGCTCGATCAGAGCAGAGCCGAGAACACCTTGCTGAGCATCAAGCCAGCGCTCGGCAGTGATTACAGCCACTTGATGCCGCCCTCCTCCTGCACGGCCGGAGCCGTGGCGGCCGGGGCATCCGGCGCGGCGACGCCGAAGCTTTGCAATTCGTCCGCCTTCAGCGGGTACACGCTATCCCACTTGGCAATAATGGATTTATCCAGCAGCTCCAGCATGGCCGCGAAGTTGCCGCCGGAGTATCGCTGCAGCTTGTTGGTGAGAGCTGTTACCGCGCGGCCTGCGCCCATCGCCTTTCCCTTGCCTTTCGCGGCGCGCATATCGCAGAATTGCATTAAGCGCTCCGTCATCTCGGCGGCCTGCGCCCCGTGAAAACGGGCTTCTGCCCAGGCCTGAAGCTCCCGCCGCGCTTCGGTATCATCCGCGGCGCCTTTTGGCTTTTTCCCTGCGGGGGATATGGGGGAGATATTATCCGTATTTTTTTCTATCTTCCTTATTAAGCCACTAGACATTTCTGTCGGGGGGTAAAAGACTTTTTTGTCGGGTCGCCCCGACTTTTTTGTCGGGTGGTGTAACCCGTCAATTTCTTCCTCGATCACATCATCTTCCGGAATCGCCGGATTGTATAGCGGATAGATTCGCCGCCCGGTGATTTGCCCGGTATCCCTTGCCCGGAGCAGTTTGATTTTGATGTGGCCGCGCTCTGCCAGCAGCGCCACGATCCGGGTAACGCTGCGCTCGGTAAGGCCGAACGCCTCCGCAAAATAAGCGTTGCTTGCATAGCAGTATCCTTCCCCTTGGGCGAGGGATACGATCTCGCCGAAGAACAGCTTCGCGTTGGCGCTCAGGCCGTCGTCGAATCGCACTGATCCCGGGATCAGTGCGAAATACCCGGTATTTGCGGCCCGGGCATGGTTGGCATCCATGGGGAAACCTCCTTCAATGATTCATTTTTTGGGGCACGGTGCTCCGCAAGGCGCCCGTTCGCGAGGCGCCCCGGCATTGAGAAAGAAATATGAAATTGCAGACGTACGTCTTGCGCAGCATCGTGTTTTGGGGCCGCAGCCCTGCGCAAGGCGCCGCGCCGAAGCGCGGACGCCCGAAGAAAGAGGTTGGGCGTGATGCCATTCCGCCCTGCGCAGGGCTGCGACTTATTCAGCAGAAGATACAGCGGCGGATAATATCTTCGTCCTCCGCGCCGAAGCGCAGGACGCGGCGCATCTGGCGCAGCTCGCTGACGGTGATCGTGGTGGGATCCTTCAGAATGGAGTAGTAGCGCGTACGCCCGAGATCGAGCTGCTGAATGCAGACTTCCACGGATAGCCGCAGGAATCTGCGGCGCCCATCGATCAGATCACGCAGTTCCTGATTGGCCGTGGTAACGGCCGACGCGTGCATATACTTGATTTTTGGCATAAAGCGGCCTCCTTTACTTCTGTGAGGGCGTAACGCCCAGCTTGCGCGCGAGGATCCCAAGCTCGGCGGACATCTGATTGATCTCGGCAAGCTGCCGCAGGATTTGTGCCAACTGTGGGCGTTCCGTTTCATCGATCACGCCGTCGGCGGCGATATCGATCAGCGCATCGCGGATGCTTTCGGCAAAGCGCATCGTACTGCAGCACCGCACGGCGATCTGCTCAATACTGCGCAGCTCCGCCTTGGCTACCGTTAGGCGGCCAACAGGGCAATCGTGAACGCAGTGGTAATTGCACAGCTCCGGCGCGTTGTATGCCTCGGCCATCATAAGTGCTTCTTCCGGGTAGGGAGTCAGCGCGCCCAGCTCGATTCGGGCCAGCCGGGTTCGCTCGATGCCGACGACGTCGGCGGCGCTTTCCCGGCTGGAGAAATCATCGTTGCACTCCGCCGCCTGCATTCGTGCCTGATAGTATGGATTATCGATTGCTTTCGTGGCTCTTCCCATCTTCGTCGCCTCCTTCCTTCGTGATAGAATGATCGTACGGGATGCCGAGATAATCGTTGATCCCCAAAATTAACGGCATCCGCGTTTTGGCCCGATCGCCGCGCAGAAGAAGGCTCAGATGTACCTTGTCAATTTCATAGCCCCGCGCCGCCATGGCGGCGCATAGAGCATCCTGTGAGATTGCGCGTTCCCGCAGGATTCGCTGTACCTCTTCGCCCCATGGCGACAGGCGTTTCCTTGTGGACGCCGGAGTGAAAACAAACAATTTAAACACCTCCTTCCTTGACATAGTTGCGAAACTGTGTTAATATCGTGATGTTATACGATGCCGCCGGGCGGCACGGACCGACTGATAGAGGGGGACTGAAAATGATACAACCCTGCACCGATAATAGCGCCCCAGAGAACTACCGGCACTTCATGAGCCGGGAAGAAATGCATAAATCCCTCAATGCCCTGCTCGGCTTGATGGAGGGCGTGGGGATGGATGGGCATATTGCCCCGGCTGAGGCGGAGGAAATCCGCAATTGGTATAGCTTGCACCGAAACTTGCTGAGCGTTCGCCCCTTTGATGAGATCGTTCCGGCTCTGGATGCCGCCTTGGCCGACGGAGTGATAGATACCGAAGAAGCCGAGGATATCGCTTGGCTTTGCCGCCGATTTATCGATCAAAAATCGGGGGATTTGTATTTCGATGCGATCACAAGCAATCTGCAGCAGCTGCACGGGCTTATCCACGGAATCATGGCCGACGGCACGCTTGATGATAACGAGTTGGAAGGGCTGAGCCGCTGGCTCAACGATCATGAGGATCTTGCAGGCTGCTATCCATACGATGAGATATACAGCTTGCTTCTGACCGCTAAGGATGATGGAGTAATAACGGCCGATGAGCGGAATATGCTCAAGGCATTTTTCGCAACATTCATAGATCTTCGCGAATCGTGGAATATTTCGGCGCCGGAGATCGATAAACTTCAGGCCGAATATAATATCGGGGGCATTTGCGCCGTTGATCCCGAGATTATCTTTGATGGGCGGACGTTTTGCTTTACCGGCGTATCTGCCAGAGCGACGCGTGATGAAATTGCGGGCATCGTGAAAGAGCACGGCGGTAAATTTGCCAACGGGCTTACTTTGAAAACGGATTACCTGGTTGTTGGAGCGGCCGGAAATCCGTGCTGGGCCTACTCTTGCTATGGCCGAAAAGTTGAAAAGGCGATGGCAATGCGAAAAGAAGGCCGCCATATTGTGTTGGTGAATGAGATAGATTTCTGGGATGCCCTAGGCGGCTAAGGAGCACAATGGGATTATTTCTTTTCCTGGTGCTCGGCGGTGTGATCGCCCTCATTATTGGGAGAAATTTCGACTCGACTTTTTTTACAACCGCAGGCGTGGTAATGCTTGCATTTGTAATCATTCTGCTGCTCATTGCATTCCTCGAAGATCGGCGTAAACGGCGGGCGGAGGAGCAGAAGCAGAAAGCGCTTGAGGCACAGAAACGAGAGGCTGAGAAAAAGCAGCGCTGCGAAAATCAAGTGCAGGAGAAACCGGCCACGGCTAAGCGCGCCGAGGTATCGAATCTGCTTGAAAGCCTACCGAAAGCTAAGATTGAGGTTGATTTCAATGTCGCAGCGCCGAGAGAGCCGGATTGCGGCAACATATCGTTTAACCGTATAACGAGCCGAAGCAGCCTGCCGGCATTAGGCCGTTTTGTGGCGATCGATGTTGAAACTACAGGATTATCACCGGCCCAAAATGATATTGTTGAGATCGCCGCGATCCGCTTTGAGGATTACAAGCCTGTTAGCGTTTTTCACACCCTGTGCAAGCCGCCGCGAGGCATACAAGCAAAGGCCAAAGCGATCAACGGTATTACAGATCAAATGGTTGCCGATAAGCCCACATTTACACAGATCGCCGAATCCCTTCGGAATTATATCGGCCAATATCCGCTGGTTGGGCACAACTTAGCGTTTGATTTACGATTCATTCACAGCGCGGGGGGCTTTCTCCCGGCGGGAAAGAAGTTTGATACGTTATCGCTGGTTCGTGCCGCTCGCCTTGATGATTTGCCTAGCAAGCGGTTGACAGATGTTTGCGATTATTTTGATATTTTCATTCCGCAGGCGCACTCTTCCGTATCGGATGCATACGCCAGCGCAATGGTGTATATCAATATGATCTCATATCATCTGCCGGTTTTTGCCTACATCGAGCAGGCAAAGGCAATCAGTCAACTGGGTGACTCTTCTGCGCGAGATGTTTCGGAAACCAGTTAACGAACTGTGCTTACAAAATACATCACTTTTTCTATGAAGTCAATAGAAAAAATTATGATTTTCGCAAAATTGTTACTTATGCACAAAAGGGACGTATGGAGTTATGGCAAATGTACCAAATGTAAACGTAAATAAAATTAAAACCCGAGCGAAAGCGCAGGGGATTACTCTCGTTTATTTGAATCGTTGCCTAGGCAAACATGATAGTTTCCTTTCATGTGTAAGAAACGGCACGGATCATATCGACGAAGATGAACTCGCCGTAATTGCAGAAAAAATCAACACCACCATCGAATATCTTACCGATCAAACGGATGATCCGGAGCCGCCCGCCGCGCCCAACGCCGACGAGCCGATCAGCCCCGAGAGGGCTGCGCTGCTGGCACGGCTGCAAACCGCCTCGGACGAGGAAGTGCGCCGTATTACAGAGATCGTTGATTTTGTGTTATCCAAAAGAAATTGAGAAAAGCATAAACAGGCCCGGCGCACGTTGATGCGCCGGGCCTGCTGCTATGTATTGGGTGGTTGCGGTGGGGATTCTGCGACGAGAAGTGCGGCATACAGCTCAAGCACCTGTTTAAGCTCCTCCTCGGTAAGTGCCGCTATCTTAGCGGCTAAGGTTGCACGGGCCTCGTCGCGGTTAGCACATTGTGATACCCTCCTTCCGAACATTTTACATATACCACAGCGCGTAATAATTGGCAAGTGTGCGCGGGCCTTTGTCCCCGCACGGGGACAAATTACAAAAAAGGGTTGACATCCGGCAGCAAATCCCAGATTGTAACATCAAGCGCCGCCGCAATGGCATACACATCGTCCAGACGCGGGCTGCATTGGCCGTTTTCGTAGCGCCCCAAAGCGGAGTGGGATATCCCGGAGCGGCGCTCCAGCTCCCGCAGGGACATTCCCCTTGCCATCCGTGCCTCATACAGCCGGATTTGTACAAAAACATTACCCATGCGCCTAGTATATCATTTTGGCGCGAAAAAATGCGGGTGGCCAAATTGGACACCCGGCGAAAGGAGAGAACCGCATGAAGAAATCGATCAGAATGCCGACGGCCCGGCAGCTTCCTTCAGGGAATTGGAATTGCCGGATGCGCATCGGCGGGAGGGATATATCGCTTACACGGGAGACGGAGGCCGCCGCGATTGCTGAAGTAATGGCAATCGCCAACGGGATTATTGCCGAAGTGAAGCAGCCAAAGCAAAAATTACTGGGAGCGATTATCGATGATTACATCGCATCGCGGGAGGGAACGAAGTCACCGGCGACGATTCGCGGCTATGATGGGATCCGCCGCAACCAATTCCAGGGCCTGATGCGCCTCGCTCCGGCTCAGATCACCGGCGCAATGTGGCAGGCCGCGATTCGCGATGAGCTGAAGCTGCGAAGCGAAAAAACTATACAAAATGCTTGGGGGCTGATCGGCGCCGCTTTGCGCTATGCCAGGCTTCCCGTACCGGAAGTATCGCTCCCGATGATTCCCACGAACGAGCACCCGTACCTGATGCCAGAGCAGATACCCGCTTTTTTGGAAGCAATTCGTAACGAACCCGTAGAGCTGCCGGCGCTGCTTGCGTTGCACAGCTTACGGCGCTCGGAGATTATGGCGCTTACTTGGAAAGATATCGATATCGAACGGCAGGAGATTCGCGTATGCGGGGCCGGCGTGTACGATAAGAATAATCAATTTGTGCAGAAGAAGCAGAATAAAAATCGCTCCTCTGCACGCGTGGTGCCGATCCTGATCCCGCGCCTGGGCGAGCTGCTGCAAGTCCGGCGCGGCGAACCGACTGAGCATATTGTTGCCTTCAAGCCGGATACAATTTTCCGGCAAATCAATCGTGCCTGCAGATCGGCGGGGCTGCTTGAAGTAGGTTGCCACGGCTTACGGCACAGCTTTGCATCGCTGGCCTATATGCTGGGAGTATCCGAGGCCGCGACGATGCGCATCGGCGGCTGGCGTGATATTCAAACGATGCGCAAAATTTATACGCATTTATCCGCGCACTACCTCGGGGAGCAGGCCGATAAAATGCGGCATTTTTATGCCGTACAGCGCACGGGGGAACAAGAAAAAATTGACAACGCCGATGACAACGCCGCACCGTATACCCTTGATTTGCAATGGGTTTAACGTAGTTTCGCGCGGGTTCGAATCCCGCCCTCTCCGCCATTGCGAAAAGCCTTGGAAACCTAGTGTTTCCAAGGCTTTTCGTAATTTTTTACCCATATCGCAACAAACAACATTCACGCGGAGAGCACAAAATATTCTTCAAAAATGATTTTTTATATTACAGCGAAAATAAAAATTGACAACGAAATTGACAACGAAGCCCTAAGCGCATCCGCGCCACCGATCCGCAAAATCATTTCACCTTGGATATAAAAAAAGCGCCGCCCCGAAGGGCGGCGAGGGCCTACTACGTTAAGCTGTTGCTTT
>ERZ1034928.678-NODE-678-length-14439-cov-4.608593_pt1 | contig 14439 bp, 17 predicted proteins | sample MGYA00520627_ERZ1034928 | MGnify/ENA primary metagenome ERZ1034928 (study PRJEB33766, sample SAMN09781755) | gut metagenome | biome: gut microbiome | host: Homo sapiens | place: Madagascar | study: EMG produced TPA metagenomics assembly of the PRJNA485056 data set... | reverse complement strand
CACCGGAGGTTGATGAAGAATCCGAACCGGTAACAAAACTCGGTGACATTTGGCAGCTTGGTCGGCATCGACTTATGTGCGGAGACAGCACGTCCACAGAGTGTGTGCAAAAGCTCATGGGGGGGGCACAGGCAGATATTTTGCTTACAGACCCGCCGTATGGTGTTGATTATACAGGTAAAACAAAGGAAGCACTCAAGATCGAGAATGATGCAAAAAGTGATGACGAGTTTATTGCATTTTTGCAGGCGGCATTTGAAGCGGCTGATTCCGTGATGAAGCCCGGCGCGGTGTTTTACATCTGGCATGCAGACTCAAAAGCGTACGTTTTCAGAATGGCGTGCCAGAGAATGGGGTGGGAAGTCCGACAGGTTTTGATTTGGGTCAAGAACGCAATGGTCATGGGACGGCAAGACTATCAGTGGAAACATGAGCCTTGCCTTTACGGCTGGAAGTCTGGCGCAGGCCATTTGTGGGCATCTGATAGAAAACAAACGACGGTGCTTGAATTTGACCGACCGACGAAGAACAAAGAGCATCCAACAATGAAGCCCGTGGCTCTTTTTGACTATCAGATTAAAAACAACACCAAGGGCGGCGATATTGTGCTTGACCTGTTTGCGGGGAGCGGCACAACCGTCGTTGCATGTGAGCAAAACGGCAGAAATGCTTACGTTATGGAACTTGACCCGAGATATTGCGATGTGATTGTAAAACGGTGGGAAAACCTCACAGGGGAAAAGGCGGTGCGGCTCGATGGATAACAAGGCCGAGGCGTATCGCTGTTTGCGACAATATAGCAGCTATCTGACGAGGCAGCAGTTGAGAACGTTAGCCGGGCAGATTAAAGCCGGAAATGTAGACGGAGCCATAAAAGGGTTAAACACAATATTGGAGAGGGAGGAGAGGAAAGTTGGCGAGACCGCTCAAAGAAATAGATCAAAAGCAGTTTGAGAACCTTTGCGGTTTGCAGTGCACCAAAGAAGAAATCTGCGAATGGTTCGGAATCACGGATAAAACGCTGGATAGCTGGTGTAAACGCACGTATAGCGCAAATTTTTCCGAGGTTTTCAAGCAAAAGCGGGGCGCGGGGAAAATATCCCTGCGCCGTGCGCAAATGAGGCTTGCCGAGAAGAACGCAACAATGGCGATCTGGCTCGGTAAACAGATGCTTGGTCAGCGCGACAATGTTGACGTAAGTGTTACGGAGGCGAAGGGGTACGCGCTCGAAGAGCTAGAGAAGATGGTGATGCAGAGTGGCAATGACGAAGGAGCGGGCGGCTAAACTGCTAATAGAGACGCCGGTTAGGATTGGCTGGGGCGTTGGCTTCGACCGTTTGACGGATTTGCACAATAGCTGGATCAGGGATATGGTGCGCGGCGGCGAGGACAAAACGCTACAGGCGCATCGTGGCAGTTATAAAACAACCTGTGTATCGTTGGCGCTTGCCGAGATTATTGTTTTGTTGCCAAACACCAAGACGCTTTTCCTCCGCAAAACGGACACAGACGTGAAGGAGGTCGTCCGGCAGGTGCAGAATCTTTTGCTGTCGAATCCTATGCAGGAAGCGGCGCAGTTGCTGTGGGGCAAAAAGCTAGCGTTCACGGTGCAGGCGGCCGGAGAGATATCCACAAACCTGTGCACTGATAGCAAGGGTACATCACAGCTCGTTGCAATGGGCATCAACGGCAGTATGACCGGCAAGCACTTTGACCGGATATTTACGGACGATATTGTCAATTTGCAGGATAGGCAAAGTAAAGCGGAGCGCGATCACACTAAACTTGTATATCAGGAGCTGCAAAACATTCGCAATCGCGGCGGCAGAATATATAACACCGGCACTCCGTGGCATAAAGAGGACGCTTTTTCCCTCATGCCAAACATTGCAAAATATGATTGTTACTCTACGGGGCTAATCCTCCCAGATGAGCTGCAGAAGATAAAGGCGTCGATGGCACCGTCGCTGTTTGCCGCAAACTATGAGCTGAGGCACATAGCAAGTGATGACGTCATATTTACCAACCCGCAAACGGGCGCAGACCCGGCACTCGCGGAACAGGGGATAGCGCACATAGACGCGGCATATGGCGGCGAAGACTACACGGCACTGACGATATGCAAAAAGCGCGATGGCAAGTACTATATCTACGGACGGCTCTGGCACAAACACGTTGACGACTGCATGGACGAGATTGTTCGGCTGCGCAAGGCCTACAACACAGGATGTATCTGGTGCGAGCGGAACGCCGACAAAGGCTATCTGGCTAAAGCGCTGCGCGCGAAGGGCGAGCGAGCCGAAACATACCACGAGAACATGAACAAGTTTGTAAAAATCACGAGTTACTTGAAGTGTGAGTGGCAAAACGTTGTATTTGTTATGGGCACAGATGCCGATTATATCAACCAGATTTGCGACTACAACGAGAACGCCGAACACGATGACGCGCCGGACAGCGCAGCCAGTGTGATACGGCGGCTTTGGAACAAGAAGGACGGAGAGTATGCATCGCTGTGGGCGATGGGGTAAAGGAGCGATAAATATCAAAACGTATCAGGATTTACAGGCGGTGGGGCAAAACGAAGACGCGCGCATGGCTTTTATCCTTGCGGCTATCTCAGAGCATCGCGGCAGTAAGCTGTACCAGACCGCCGTTGATGCGGAGAAATACTATGCGGGCGAAAACCCTACGATAAACCGCTACGAGAAGTTGCTGTACGACATGCAGGGCAAGGCACACGTTGATATGTACACCGCAAATCACAAGCTTGCGAGCCAGTTTTTTAAGGTTGCGGTAGATCAGCAGATATCGTATTTGCTGGGCAACGGTGTTGCATTTGGCAACGCCGGAACCGTGAAGAAGCTGTGCGCGGACTTTGACCAAGAAGTAATGGCGGCAGCGCGATCGGCCCAGATTGGCGGCGTTGCCTTTGGCTTTTGGGATTTTGATCATCTCCGCGTTTATGATGTAACCGAATTCGCGCCGTTGTACGATGAGGAGAACGGCGCGCTGATGGCGGGCATCCGGTTTTGGCAGATAGCAAGCGATCGCCCGCTTAGAGCGACGTTATACGAGCCTGACGGTTATACCGAGTATATGCGCCCGCGCGACGGGAACATGCGCGTACTCAAAGAGAAAAGCAGTTATACAACGGTCGAATACACTGCGGAGGTCGGCGACCCTGTAATATACGATGGCGGCAATTATCCGAGTTTCCCGATCGTGCCGTTCAAGAACAATCGTTGGCAATTGTCCGAGATCGTCGGCAAGCGCAACACAATAGACGCGCTTGATTTGGCAACATCGAACATGGTGAACAATGTGGACGAAGGTAACCTGATTTACTGGGTGCTTACCAACTGCGGCGGCATGGACGATCTTGACGATGCGCGTTTTGTGGAGCGACTGAAAACCACCCACGTCGCACACGCGAATGGCGACGACGGCGCAGCGGCTGAATCGCATACGCTTGAAGCGCCATACGAGGGAACCAACACCACCATTGACATGCTGAAGAAAAAGCTATACGAAGATTTCCAGTGCTTTAACGAGGGCGCGATTACGGCCGGAAATCAGACGGCTACCGCTATAAAAGCGTCGTATGTGCCGCTCGACCTCAAGACTGATAAATTTGAGGCCGAAGTGACGAAGTTTATCGTTGAGATTCTGCGCCTTGCGGGCATCGACGATAAACCGAGCTATACTCGCAGCCAAATAATAAATCGGCTTGAAGAAACGCAGAGCCTTTTGCTTGGCGCTCAGTATTATGACGACGAGTACGTCCTGCGGAAGCTGCTGACCCTTAACGGCGACATCGACCAGCTCGACGAGCTGCTGAAGCGTAAGGCGGCGGGAGACATCAACCGCTTCGCCAGCCCGGTTCCGCCCGACGATAATGCAGAATAATGGCGCAGGACGAAGGGCGCAAGGCCACAGATGAGTTGTTGGCCGAGCTTGAGGAACGAATCCGCGAGATGTACGGCAAATCCGCAGAGCGGCTGCAGGAGATAATCGACGATTATTTTGGCAAATTTGAGGCGCGCGACGCCGAGATGAAAGCTAAGTTGGACGCTGGCGAAATTACCGACGAGCAATATAAACAATGGCGGCTTGCGCAGATTGGGCGCGGCAAACGGTACGAGGCTATGCGTGATAAGCTCGCGGAGCGCATGTCCGATGCGAACGCCGTCGCTGTGGCGTATGTAAACGACGCCACTCCGGGTATTTACACGCTCAACCGCAACTACGCAGCTTACGAAATAGAGAGCGCGGGGGCGGGAATAGATTTTACCCTGTATGACGAGGCGACAGCCAGGCGGCTTTTGATGGAGCAACCGGATTTAATGCCGTACTACCCAGAAAAACGCGCCCTTGCGCGAGGCATCGACCTTGCATACGGCAAAAAACAGATAACAGCGCGCATAACGAGCGGCCTCCTCATGGGCATCAGTACACGCAAAATCGCGGCTGACTTGTGTGACGGGCTTACCGACATGAACGCTACTAGCGCCGTAAGAACGGCCAGAACCGCAATAACAGCTGCGGAAAACGGCGGTAGAACCGCAAGCTACCGGCAAGCCTCCGCGATGGGGGTAAAGGTATTGCGCGAATGGCTCGCTACGCATGATGGGCGCACAAGGCACGAACATGGTATGGCAGACGGGCAAATTGTTGGCGTTGATGAGCCGTTTGAGGTTGGCGGGGAGAAGATGATGTTTCCGGGCGATAGTTCGCTTGGCGCGTCCGGCTGGAACATCTACAATTGCCGATGCGCCGTCGCGGGAACGATTAGTGGCCACGCGCAAACGCGCGAGACATACTCACAGTGGCTTGAGCGCAAAATGGAAGAAGACCCCGAAGGGACTACCATTGAATTTAAAAAGCAGGTGCGCCGGGACGCTGATTATGCGCAGTATCGGGACTTCGCCAAGTACGCGCGCAAAGAAACGCCGACAACATTTGCAAAATTTCAGGATTTGAAGTATAGTAACCCTGATGAGTGGAAGAAGCTCAAAACCGTAAAAAAGCAACGGGAAACGATAAAAAATGCGCCTTGCCGAACCACGCCGCAGAAGTATACAGGGTATTTCCTGAAGCCGGGGGCAAGACACTCACAGGATTTTTTCAAGGTTGGGTACTCGCAGGACGATCCGCTGCGGCTGCGGTATGATATGGCGAAACAGTTTGACATGAGCAAAGCGGTTGACACGGAAATTCTCGCCGATGGGACAAAGTCGTTTAATATCTACATGGAGCTAGGGATAAGCAAAAAACGAACGTTTTTGACTGGATGGCGCATGGAGCTGGGGGCGGAAAAACCGCGAATTATTACAGCTTTTAGAAAGGAGAAACCCGATGAAAATTAATGAGTATGACCGTGTGCGCGTCGTTGCGTCGGGCGACACAGGTCTTGTCGTTGACATAAGAACGACTAACAACACATATTTTACAGTCGAGCGCGACGGTGACAACAAGCTGTTGGACTGCACAGAATCCGAAATTGAGAAGATAGAGGATTGAGACGTGGGTTTTAAGTTCAGCCTAACCGACAACAGCAGCGAGATAAAACGTGCGAAGAAGCGCCAAATCGCGGCCGCGCTTGAAGCTGTCGGCATCCAAGCCGAGGGCGACGTCAAGGGGTACATAACCTCAAAAAAAATAGTCGACACCGGCCGTCTGCGCCAGAGTATTGCACATTTGGCTATACCGGACGCGCAGTGCGTCTATGTCGGCAGCAATCTCGACTACGCGGTGTATGTCCACGAAGGGACGGGCATGTATGCATCTGGCGGCACGACGAAAACCCGCTGGGCGTACCAAGACCCTGTAACCGGCGAATGGCACATCGGTGTACCGCAGAGGCCGCGGCGTTTCCTGCGCGATGCGATAAAAGCACGTATTGATGAATACAAGTCAATCGTCCGCGAATATCTAACACGCTAAAATATCATATTTTCATTAAATCTGTCACTTCGGTGGCAGATTTTTTCGTGCTCCACTCAAAAGTGGAACGATAAAAGAAAAATCTTGTATCATGGGATGTGTAAATAAGCGGCTTGCCGCGCTCCGGGGCGAAGAACAGCCCCCGAAGAACTGTAAAGGAGAATTACGCATGAGTATCACTCGAAAAATGCTTAAAGGGATGGGGCTGACCGAAGAACAGGCGGACACCATCATCGAGGCGCATACCGAAACCGTTACTGGGCTTACTGCTGATAGGGACAAGTACAAGGCCGACGCCGAAAAGCTCCCGAACATCCAGAATGAACTGGACGAGCTGAAGGCCAAAGGCGACGGCGGCTACAAGCAGAAGTACGAGAATGAACACACCGCTTTTGAAACTTACAAGGCCGATATTGCCGCAAAGGAGACAAAAGCAGCCAAGGAACAGGCAGTGCGCGCCTACTTTGAGAGCAAGAACATCGTCGGCGACAATCTCGCCCTTGCCATGCGCGGTTGCGGCGAAGAAATGTCCGCAGTGGAGCTTGACAACGGGAAGATAAAGGACACCACGGCGCTGGATGCGCTGATAGCGGGAACCTATAAAGGGCTGGTGTCCACGGTGACCAAGAAAGGCACGAATCCCGCAACCCCGCCCGCGACGCCCCCCAGAACTTACTCAACCGCCGAGATTAGGGGCATGAGCGCCGCGGAGATCAATGCAAATTGGGACAATATAAAGGCGTCCCTAAACCAGAAAGGAGTGTAACACATGGCTGTTACTACGTTTATACCCGAACTTTGGAGCGCGAGGCTCCTCTACGCCCTTGAGAAATCGCATGTTGCAACTAACCTTGTCAACCGCAATTATCAGGGCATGATAACCAACGTCGGCGATACCGTCCATATCAACTCCATCGGTGCAATCACCGTAAAGGATTACACCAAGAACACAGATATGGACGCACCGGAAGCGCTGGCGACCACCGACCAGTCTCTCGTCATCAATCAGGCTAAGTCCTTCAATTTCCAGGTCGATGACGTTGACAACGTGCAGGCGGCGGGCGACCTCGTTGATACCGCGATGGGACGCGCGGCGTACGCGCTTGCCGATGTATCCGATGCTTTCCTGCTGAAGACGATAGCGGGCGGCGCGGCTACTGGCAATATTGTCGGCGCGGCATCTGCGCCTATTGCGCTTACTAGCTCTAACGTATACGAGAACATCGTTAAGCTGCGCACTAAGCTCGACAAGGCGAACGTCCCCAATACCGGCCGTACGCTCGTAGTGCCGCCCGAAGTCTACGCGCTGCTCCTGCTCGACGACCGTTTTGCCAAGAGCGATGCGGCCGCAGGACAGAACGCGCTACTTAACGGCGAAGTTGGCCGTGTGGCTGGCTTTACCGTGTTTATGAGCAACAACGTTAACACCGGCACCGGCACCGACACCGGCAAGACCCCGTATTTTGAGGTGACCGCTCAGGTAGAGACCGCGACCACCTACGCCGAGCAGATAATCAAAACCGAGGCGTACCGCATGGAGAAGCGTTTTGCCGACGGCGTGAAGGGTCTGCATGTGTATGGCGCGAAGGTGACCGATGGTGCGCAGATAGCAAAACTCATTTGCTCTGTGGCCTAATCAACTGGTGGAGGGCGGCAGCGTGAATTATATACTAGATGAACTCTGCGGCTGGCTCCGCAATTGGTTTGTCACCGGCGACAGTCGCACAGATACATACACCGTCGCGGACGGAACTATCACGCTGCCGTTTTTGGCCAGTGGGCAATATTACCGGATAATCGGCAGCACGTTTAACGATGGCGTCCACAAATACGGCGATCCGGGCGACATCCTCGTTAGCGAAATCTTTACCGGCACTATACAGGCGATGGCCGTCCCCCCGGCGGTCGTCGCTATCGCCGAAGAAATCGGAGAATGGAATGCCAAAAATGCCGAGGCCATAGCAAGCCCTTACCAGTCGGAATCTTTCGGCGGGTATAGTTACAGCAAAGGCACCACCGGCGTGACGTGGAGAAATGTTTTCGGCGCGCGGCTTGCGAGATGGAGAAAACTATGAGCCTGTACGAGACTTTTTATGAGCCTTGCAGAATAATGAACAAGGTAAAAATCCGCGATCCAGAGGGCGGCATTATCAACACATGGACTGAGGGCGTAGAAATACAGGTAGCCTTTCAGGGGCTTACGCCAACCGAAAAAATTGCCGCACAGCAGGCGACGGTGCAGTATACCGACACCATCACCACACCGAAGAGGACGGCGCTCGATGCGCAGGATGTGTTCCGGCGCGGCACAAAATATTATCTCGTCGTTAGCGTAGAGAGCGCAACACCAGAAGTGGCATCTTTTGACTTTGAGCAGTACAACGTCAGAGAGTTGGTGAAGCTCCCGTGACAAAAGCAGCCGCACTGTACGCGTTTTTCTCCGGGTTCGGCATTCCGGCGTACCCCACAGAAGCAGAGGCGGGGGCAACATTCCCTTATTTGGTATATGAGCCTAATATAGGCGCATACGACGATGACAACATCGCTATCGTGGCAAATCTTTGGTACTACGGGCAAGGCGAAACGGCTATCAACGCCAAGGTGCAGGAAATATCCGCCGCGCTCGGAATGGGCGGCGTGTATCTGCCGTGCGACGGCGGCGCGGTATACTTGCAGCGCGGTACGCCGTTCTCACAGCCGCAGACAGATCAGGCAGACAGTAACATAAAAGGCCGCTATATACAGATAACGGCTATGTATTTAACCCAAGACTGAGGTGATATCATGGGCAAGAAATTTACAAAAATCCCGACCACAACGTTTCAGGAGCTTGTAATGAACGCTGGCGTGATTCTAAATTCGTTCACGCCCGCAAACGCGGTAGCTCCGTCAGACGAAACGATTGTTGGCGCTACAAGCGGCGGCATCAATTTTACCGCTACCCCGACGTACAAGGACTATGGCGAGGACATTGACGGCTGCCCCAAAAACACGAAGGAACTCAAGGACATAGACTCGTGGGAAGTTAAGCTGAGTGGAACATACGCCACGATGAAACCCACGCTGGCGAAAGACCTTGTAGCCGCCGCTGATGTCGACGGCACGAACACCGACAAGGTTACACCGAGAACAACGCTTTCTCTCGACGATTTTAAGGATTTGTGGTTTGTCGGCGACTACTCCGACAAGACCGGCGCGACGAATGGCGGCTATATGGCGGTACATATTATCAACGCGCTTTCGACCGGCGGCTTCGCAATCCAGACCACGGACAAAGAAAAGGGTAAGTATGCGTTTGAGTACACCGGACACGCGAGCCTTTCCCAGCAGGACGTTGTGCCATTCGAGATTTATATCCATAAGGGAGAAGCCGAAGCATGAAGCTATCCGAATTTTCTACCGACAGGGCGTGCGATGTATTGTGCGCCCTGACGCCGTATATAAGCAATATCGCCATTGATACGGAGCTTGCTGATGCGCTCAAGCAGAAGCTAAAGGCGGACACGTACGCCGAAATGCTCGTTGTAGGTGCGAGCAAACTCAACAAGATAGCCCCGATTTTGCTTAGAACACACCGCGATGACGTTTATGGCATTATCGCAGTGCTGAACGACACCACCGTTGAGGCGGTCGGCGAGCAGAATATCATTGTAACAATGGCGCAAATACGTGATATCGCAAAGGATAAGGAGCTTATAGCTTTTTTCAGGTCGTGCGCGGAGCCGGGCGGGAGCGAATAATAAACGCTCTGCTCTCCGCGCCGAAAGTTAGCGCAGCATCGTTTTTGCTGCTGCTGCCGGACATAGATCGGCGCGAGCAGGAGAGACAAGCATATCGGATTTACGTTACCGACGCGCTGAAGATACTCTGCGGCCTGAACGTGAGATATGCGGATTTGTTTAAGCCGCGCCCGCCGGAAGAATCCGCAGAAGAAATAATAGCGCGGATGCGCCGAGTGCTTGGAGGTGACGACAATTGAATGTGTTTGAACTATTTGCTCGATTGTCACTCGACTCCGGTGATTACGACAGGGGGCTTGATGACGCGCAAAGCTCCGCGAGCAAGTTTGGCGATAAGCTCAAGAGCGGGCTTGCGACCGCGGCGAAGGTGACGGCTAAAGCCGTAGCGGCAGTTGCGACCGGCGTTGTGGCGCTGGGTAAAGCCAGCATTGCGCAGTACGCCGACTATGAACAGCTTGTCGGTGGCGCACAGCTTATGTTTGGCGACGCATACTCGACCGTCGCGGCGAACGCTGCCAATGCATACAAAAATGTGCAGATGAGCCAAAACGAATACCTAACTCAGGTTAACGGTTTTGCGACCGGCCTAAAAACCGCGCTTGGCGGTAATGCACAAGCCGCGGCAGAGCTGGCAAACAGAATAATCACCGCCGAAGCCGACGTTGTCGCAGCGACGGGCGCATCGCAAGAGTCCGTGCAAAATGCTTTCAACGGCATTATGAAGAGCAACTACACGATGCTGGACAATTTGCAGCTTGGTATAACCCCGACAAAGGAAGGGTTTCAGTCGCTGATTGACAGCGTAAATGCATGGAACGCCGAAAACGGCAAAATGACCGAGTATACAATTGATAACTTGGCAGATTGCCAGTCGGCGTTGGTAGACTATATCGAAATGCAGGGGCTGGCGGGCTACGCGGCGAACGAGGCCGCAGACACCATACAAGGCTCCGTCGCATCGATGAAATCCGCTTGGCAAGACCTTTTAACCGGATTTGCGGACGAGAACGCAAACCTCGAAGTTTTGATGGGCAATCTCGTAGACAGCGCGATGAATGTGTACAAGAACATCGAGCCGAGGATCATGCAGATCACGCAGGGCATAGCGAACTTTGCGGCGCTCGTCGTCCCCGCGATAGTAAACACAATAGGCGCAAATGCGCCCATGCTGCTTGAATCAGCGGCAACAATCATCACAACGCTTGTCGGGGCGCTGGCCAGCAATTTGCCAGCGCTCGGCGCGGCGGCCTTGGATATGGTAAAAATGCTACTGACAACGATCTCCGGCATGCTACCCGAAATCCTCGAAGCGGGCGTAGAACTTATTGTAACACTAATCGACGGTCTTGCAAGCAATCCGGGACAACTTATAGCAACGACAGCGGAAATCATTGCAACGATAGTTTCAACGCTTATCGCAGCCATACCAAGGCTGCTTGATTCCGGCTTTGAGCTGCTATTAGCGCTTATAGATGGTCTGATTAAAAGCATTCCGCAGTTGCTGGCCGCAGCTGGTGACATTGTCGGCTCATTGCTTAAAGTGCTTTTTGAAGCCGTCATGGACTTTTTTGGAGTAGGCAAAGACGTCGTGCAAAAAATCGAGGACGGCATCGCATCGGCTTGGCAGGGGTTGTGCGACTGGTTTAAGGGTATTTGGGATTCGCTTTTTGGCGGTCTGAATGTAAATGTTGGAGTCACCGGCACAGGTGGCGGTGGCTCTGCTGGCGGCGGCGGTGGTCGCGGTGGAAATCCAGGTAGCACTAGAAGAGGGACAGCCGGTGTTGGCAAATTTGCAACCGGCCTTGAACGTGTGCCGTATGATAATTTCCCGGCATATCTGCATAAGGGTGAAATGGTTGTCCCGGCTGGGCAAGCCGACTATCTCCGTGCAGGGGCTTTTTCTCAGCGCAGCGAAGAGCAGACCACCAGAATTATTGCAGTACTGACACAGATTCTTGATGCTGTCAATGCCGTTGATGCATCCGGCATGACAATAACGCTTGACCGCCGTGAATTTGGTCGGGCGGTGAGGGCGGTGACGTAATGCTTGAATCACTGAAATACAAAAATCATCTAGGCGAAGTCATCGACTTTGGCCAAAACGGCATATATGTAAGCTCGTCCGATCTCCATAATTACGAGTGGGAAATCGTTACTAAGGGAACGCGTATAGCATCTTTGCGCCGTAACATGGTTACGCGCAACTTGCCCGTAATCATCTACGGAGCAACAGAAGCAGATAGTGTCGCCGCTAAAAATCGGCTAATGGAAATTTGCGAGAAGGATTGTGTCACTATGCAGCCGGGGCGAATCATTTGTAACGGCTATTACTACACCTGCTATGTAACGCAATCGCAAAAGAAAAATTACCTTGAAAACAAACGCTATATGCGCGCAGACCTCACCATTGCAGCCGAGAACCCGCAGTGGATCAAAGAGAGCCTTGTATCGTTTGCACCGAGCAGCGGCGCGGCAGCCTCAGGACTTGACTACTCATACGATTATCCCTTTGACTATACACCAGACGTCGCGAACGCGCAGCTTGTGAATCCAGCGTTTGCGGATGCGAATTTTAGACTCATCATATACGGGGCGGTGACAAACCCGACTGTAACAATTGGCGGGCATGTATATCAGGTCAACTGCGCTGTGGCGGCGGGAGAATACTTAACAATTGACAGCCTAGCGAAAGACATCATCCTAACCGGCAGCAAGGGCGCTACCACGAACAAGTTTAACAACCGCAACCGCGACAGCTACATTTTTGAGAAAATCCCGGCTGGTGCGAATGCGGTCGCGTGGTCGGGCGACTTTGGCTTTGATATCACAATTTACGAAGAGAGGCCGGAGCCAAAATGGACTTAATATACGCAAACTCCCGCGGGGAAGATATTGGTGTTATACACGACTACGATCTCGATCTCGCTTTTGGAACGGACGAAAATGATTTTGAATTGTCCGTCAGCCGGAATGACCATTGCTGTGAAGCCGGGTCCTATATTTATATAGATGGCACGGAATACGGCGGCATTGTCGATGCAATCACGTCAGACACAGCCACTGAAAATGTGACCTATTCCGGGCGCACATGGCACGGGATTCTGAACTCGAAAATCCTTTGTCCCGATGCTGGGGAAAGCTATTTAACCGTCAGCGGAGATGCAAACACCATTCTTGGCACACTGTTGTCAAGAATGGGGCTGACAGCACTTTTCAGCGCTTCTTCTGCGCCATCCGGGATCAACGTCAGCGGCTATCAGTTTGCAAGATATGTTTCGGGGTATGACGGTATAAGGCAGATGCTTAAAAGCGTCTCTGCGAAACTCCGTGTGGCTTACAGTGGCGGTTCTGTCGTGCTGTCTGCTGCGCCGATTGTGGACTACACGCAAGACGGCCTTGACAGTGACCAGCTTGCCCTGAAAGTGAAAAAGACCGCAAACAAGGTCAATCACCTTATCTGCCTTGGCTCCGGCGAACTGGCAGATAGAATCGTTGTACATTTGTATGCAGATGCATCCGGCAATATCAGCCAGACGCAGACATTCACCGGCACGGCAGAGTATACAGCCGTATATGACTATTCCAACGCCGAAGATACAGCGGAGCTTATCAAGGGCGGTACTGAGCATCTGAAGGAACTGCTTCAGCAGGACGATTTGTCCGTTGATGTCAATGAAGTCGATGACCCGTATGATGTCGGGGATATTGTCGGCGCGTCAGACGATGTGTCCGGGTTGACAATTGCTGTACCGGTCACGAAGAAAATAATCCGTGTACAAAATGGCATTATATCCGTTGATCTTGAAACGGATACCGCTAACGCTAAGGCGGTAAGCAATTGGGGCGGTGGCGGCTCGGGCGGTGGTGGCGGCGGTACAGGTGGCACATCCGATCACCGTGATTTGATTAACCGCGACGCGGCGGATCAGCACCCGATGAGCGCTATAACCGGCCTTTCGGCCGCGCTTGCTGAAAAGCAGCCAAAGGGCGATTATCTCACACAGGATAATTTGCAGAGTGCCACAGACGCGGCGCTCGCTCAGGCCAAAGCAAGTGGAGAGTTCGACGGCGCGGATGGGGCGAAAGGCGACAAGGGTGACAAAGGCGATCCCGGCAAAGATGGCAGCGACGCCGCCGTCACGCTAGACAGCATAAAGTCAGCGCTGGGCTACGCCCCTGCTGACCCGAGCAAGTTTCTGCCTTTGTCGGGCGGCACACTCACCGGCAATCTTACGGGTAAGTATATAGCCGGTACATGGCTCCAGTCCACGGCGGCAGGGCACCAGACGACACCAGCAACAAAGGTGCCGGTTTTTGACTCTTCGGGCTGGCTCTACTGGCGCTCGCCCGCGGAGCTGAAGAGTGATATGCACGCCGACTACGTGCTCAACGTCAAGGATTACGGCGCGAAGGGTGACGGTGTGACGGACGACACAGCGGCCATACAGGCGGCAATTGACGCGGCGGTATCTACGCTCGCAATGGCGGTATATATCCCCGCCGGTACGTACATCATCACTACGCCGCTGCTGATACAGACGTACAGCGACAGCGACACGAGCATGGACGGCGTGAAATGGTGGGAAGGCCGTGCGCCCTCACTGATAGGTGAAAACAAGTCCACGGCCATTATAAAAAAGACCGGCAACGGCAAGCGTACAATGCCCGCGGCGGCGAACTGGTCGAACGGCTGGGGAGCCATCGATGCCGTTATTATCCTTGGCCGCGAGGACGGCACGGAGCGCGGAACCGG
>ERZ1034928.676-NODE-676-length-14455-cov-3.597431_pt1 | contig 14455 bp, 7 predicted proteins | sample MGYA00520627_ERZ1034928 | MGnify/ENA primary metagenome ERZ1034928 (study PRJEB33766, sample SAMN09781755) | gut metagenome | biome: gut microbiome | host: Homo sapiens | place: Madagascar | study: EMG produced TPA metagenomics assembly of the PRJNA485056 data set... | reverse complement strand
CAACAGGACTGGTAGGTTCTTTGCTTGTCAAGTTTTTGCTGTATGCAAACAAAAATTGTGATTTAAACGCAAAAGTTCTTGCCGTTGTCCGTAATGTTGAGAAGGCAGATCGGATTTACGAAGAAGTTAAGACAGACGACCTTTCTTATATTGTAGCGGATCTTGCAAAAGATGGAATTCATTATGAGGGAGCATGCGATTATATCATTCACGCTGCGGCAGTAACTGCTTCTAAAGTCATGGTTACAGATCCCGTTGGTACAATTCGTACAGCGATTGATGGAACAGAGAAAATGTTACAGTTTGCGGTAGAAAAAAAGACAGAAGCATTCATATACATTTCTTCCATGGAAATTTATGGACAGCCGAAGACTGATGGAAAAACAGCTGAGAAAGATTTAGGATATGTGGATATAGAAACAGTCCGCAGCTGTTATCCGGAAGGAAAAAGAATGTGCGAGTGTCTTTGTACGGCATATGCAGCGCAATATGGTGTGAATGTTGTGAGTGCAAGACTGGCACAGACATTTGGTGCAGGCATTCTTCCGACGGAGAATCGTGTGTTTGCACAGTTTGCAAAGAGTGCTATGAGGGGTGAAAATATTGTATTGCATACAACCGGAGAGTCTGAAGGAAATTATGTTTATACAGCAGATGCCATCCGGGCCATTTTGATGCTTCTTGTCAAGGGAACGGCTGGAGAATCTTACAATATTGCGAATGAGGACAGTCATATTACAATCCGGAACATGGCAGAACTTGTAGCCAGAGAGATTGCAGATAATAAAATCGAAGTTGTCATTGATATCCCGGAGGATAGTGCATCTTTAGGCTACGCGCCAGCTGTCAAAATGTGGTTAGACGCTTCAAAAATGCGTGCACTTGGATGGAAACCGGAGATCGGACTGGTGGATGCATATAAGCGAATGATTCGCTGGATGCAGTAAATTGTATAAGAAATATTTTTGATGATGATCCAGACTGTTTATACAGTCTGGATATCGTTGTTTGTACGAGAGGAAACTGGGGTAGATGGAGATGACAAAAGAAAAAAAGAAAAGTAAGTGGAAGATCATAGCGGGAATTATCCTGCTTCTACAATTACTGGCAAGTGGAGTGTTGGTAGGTGTGGTTATATGGCTGAATCTCTTACCGACGATGTATGTTGTATTAGCAGGTTTGGTATTATTCTGGCTTCTTACAATTGTATATTACCTGTATTATTCCGGAATGAAGAAAAAGCGAAAGAAAAAAACAGTACTGTATGTAAAGCGAACCATAGGAAGTATTCTGGCAGCATGTGTACTCACTGTATGTATCTGGGGATCTGTAATGATTACAGAAACTAAGGGAACCATAGATGATATTACAGACAATGTTGTTACTACAGATACGGTTTCTGCGTATGTTATGAAAGATGATCCGGCAGAAACGGTAGAGGATGCAAAAGATTATATATTTGCAATTACAGAAAAATATGATGCCGGGCATACACAGAAAGCAATTGAGGAAATTAATAAGGCAACCGGAACACAGATTGAGACGATCGTATACGACAATGTACTGGATATGGTTAAAGCATTGTATAGCGGAACTGTGGATGCAATGCTCATGAATGAAGCCTATGTAGATGTTGTCGAAGCGCAGGATGGATATGATACTTTTTCTCAGAGAACTAAAACTTTGTATGAACACGAAGAAGAAACTGTTATACAAAAAGATACAACAACGCAGGAAAAAGATATTACCAAAGATCCGTTTGTTGTATATATCAGTGGTTCCGATACCAGAAACCTGACATTGGCAACCAGCCGCAGCGATGTAAATATTCTGGTTGTGGTCAATCCGGAAACTAAACAGGTTCTTATGATCAATACGCCAAGAGATTATTATGTGGATACAGCCGCAGCAATAGGAGCAAAAGACAAACTTACACATTGTGGAATCTACGGAATCGACTGCTCTATGAAAACACTTGGAAATTTGTATGGTGAGCATGTCGATTATTATGCACAGATTAATTTTAATGGATTTAAAACACTTGTAGATGCAATTGGTGGAATCACAATTGAATCAGAAAAAGCATTTCGCACAAGCGAAGGTGGATTTTACATTAATCAGGGAACAAACCAGCTGAATGGTACGGTGGCATTGTCCTATGTGCGTGAGAGAAAAGCTTTCGCAGATGGAGACAATTCCAGAGGACGCCATCAGATGCAGGCAATAGAAGCCATTATTCATAAAGTTTCATCTGGAACAACGGTTCTGACAAATTATTCATCCATTATGGACAGTATGTCAGGAATGTTTACAACGAGTATTAATTCAGAAGAAATTTCAGCACTTGTTAAGATGCAGCTTTCCGACCTTGCATCCTGGAATGTGAAATCATTTGCCGTGACAGGAAAAGGCGGGTCATCGACGACTTATTCCATGCCTACAAAGAGAAGCTATGTTATGTATCCGAATGAAAATCAGGTAAAATATGCGGAATTGTTGATTAATAAAGTGGTAGATGGTGTGACTTTGACAGACAGTGATCTTGAAATGCCAGATACAGATATACAAAATGGTGCAACCGTGCAGCAATAAGAAATATGGGAGGCAATATTATGTCAGCTGGGAATGTAAAGAAAACATCCCAAAGAAATGGAAAAATTGAATTGTTGAGATTTATTTTTTGTATGGCAGTACTTTTGTTTCATTGCGAAAAATATGTTCTGGGAGAACCGTCATTGGAGAAAGGATATCATTTGAGCCTGTTTTGTCATGGCTCGATGGGCGTAGAGTTTTTCTTTCTTGTGTCTGGATTTTTGATGGCAAAATCAATATCAAAAAAAATCAGGATGCAAACAGAACTACAAGAAACTCTTGCAAAGGAATCGCTTGGTTTTCTAAAAAGAAAAATCACATCGATTTTTCCAATGCATGTCATGACCTTTATACTGGCATTTATTGCTTATATATTGGCAAACCATATGAATTACATGGAAGTGATGGGAAAAGCAGTGGAAAGCATTCCGAGCTTTTTCCTGATTCAAATGAGTGGGATAAATCTGTGCAGTCCAAATCATATCACCTGGTATATTTCATGTATGCTGATTGCTATGGCGGTTTTATATCCACTATGTAGAAAATATTATGAGTTTTTTACGCATTATCTGGCACCGCTCATTGCAGTATTGATACTGGGAGCCTGCATTGCAACAACCGGAAGAATCACAGGGGTATCGGAGTGGACGGTTGTATGTTATAAGAGTGTATTGCGTGCAGTAAGTGAGATTGCATTGGGAACAACCGGATTTGAAATTGCACAATATATTTCAAAACAGACATTTACATACGGACAGAGGATTGGTCTTGCAATTTTAGAATTCATTTTATTTTTATGTGTAATGATTTATGAAGTTGGAACATTTCCTTCGGACTGGGAAGTGATAGAATTATTTGCAATCTTTGCATTGGTAGTTTTAGCTTTTTCCGGTGTAGGAGCCGGCAGTTTCATTTTTAACAATTCATTATGTTATCATTTGGGAAAATTGAGTCTTCCATTATATCTGGCACAATTGACACCCATTTATTTCATCTGCGAATTTGGAAAAGAATGGCCGGCAAAGAAACAGATTGCAGGAATTGTGGTGGGCACATTTCTATTGGCATATCTGGTATTTGGAGCAGATTATTTATTACATCACAGGAAAGGAAGCAAGCAAGCATGAAGACACTTACGATTGTTGCATACACAGGGCAGGAGTATGCAGAGCTTGATTTGATAAACAGCCTCAAAAAACAGGAAATTTTTTCGGAGGAAAAAACAAAGGGAAAGTTTAAAGAAATTCCACAGATACAATGTATTGTTGTGGATTCGGTTGGAGAAGAGGGAGCAGCCGAACGTTTCCGTCAAAATCAGAATGAACAATTGACAATTGATTATGTGCTTTGCAAGGGAGAGACAATTGCGCAATGCTATAATCTGGCAATGAATAAAATAAAGGGCGAATATGTTGCATTTGTTGATATCGACAGTATATATTCACCGAAAGCAATCTGGCATTTGTGCGAGATCCTTGAAAATGATGAGATTGCAGATGAGGAAAAGAAATGTGTGTGCATAAAACCGATTTATGTACGTCCGGATGGAAATGAGAATGTATATAAGATTTATCCGGGAACGAACGGAGTGCGCGATGTGTCTGAAAACACGATGGGCGTAAATTTGTGTTTATACTCATACTTTATACGAAAATCTGTATTGGGGAAAATGTCATTTTGTGAGGATTTTCCGGTAGAATGCAGAACCTTATTCTGTGTGGAACTGCTCGAGAAGATTGAAAAATACAATTGTAAAAATGGTCCATCCATTCGATATTTTCATCCGTTAGAAGATGCAAAAGGATTATTTGGGGCACAGCATCACAAGGAATGGTATACAAAAACAATAAGGGAATGCTATATTCCTTTTCTGTTGGAGCGAAAAGAAAAAAACACTCTTACATATGCGATGGAAGCTGTTTTTTTGTATCTGACATATATTCGTTTCTCTTATAATGTGGGAGCGGCAGATAACGAAGTGCTTTCAGAAGCAGAAATCAATGAATTCAGAGATGCAGCTTACGAGTTATGCAGTTTGCTGAGCTTCGAGACACTATTGCTGCAATACAAATTAAAAAATCAGAAATATGCATCATGGCTTCTTTGGAAATTTATGGAGGCAAAAATTCTTCTTAACAATGATTCCTATAAACTTTCTGTTGTCGATGGAACTGTTTTTTTGCGTGTGACAGATCAGAATGGACAGAACAGTCGTTATGTACTTTACAATTTTAATACCTGCAAAGCAACGGTTTATGTTATTGATTATGAAGAAGACAAACTGATGTTTGATTTGTCATTGGGGATGCTTCCGGAGATTATTACAGAACAATTGCATCCGGAGATTACCGTGACAAATGGAACCGTAAATGAAACACAGATATATAATGAGAAAATCTGTTTTGGACGGAAAATCGGCAATCCGGCTATCTGCAGGGCAGTTATTCCAATCATGAAAGGACGCGAATATCAGCAGTTTCGCTTCCAGGTAAAGCTTGGAGAGGAATCCTGTAATCTGATTTGTAATTTTGCTAAAAAGCCGGCGGCACGTCTGACCGCATGCTGCAGCGAAAATTACTGGCATTTTGGAGGAAACCGGATTCTGCAGTATCAACCGGCCAAACAGCGTTTTATTGTAGAAAAATGCACGCAGACAGAATTGATGAGTGTGGAACAGAATTATTGCAGGGCAATTAAGCTTGATCGTTCACTCACACCGCAGGAACGTGTGGACTTAATCGAAATGCGTAGAGTGTATTGGAAAGAAAAAGCCAATTTGTCACAGAAACCAATCTGGATTACTTATGATAAGTTATATAAGGGCGGAGACAATGGTGAGTATTTATTCCATTATGTCAGACAAAATTGTCCGGATGTAGATATTTATTATCTTTTAACAGAGACATCAGCAGATTATCAGAGACTGAAAGAGGACGATCACGTTCTGATCCATGGAACGAAGGAAGCCAAATTAAAAGTGCTGCAGGCCCAGTTGATTCTTGCAACACATACAAATACCATGTCCGGATGCGGATTTACAACAGAGGGTGAAAAACGATATCTCAAAAATCTATATAATGCCGAGATCGTTTGCATCCAGCATGGACTGACGGTACAGGATATTGCAATCTGGCAGAACATTGTATGTGACAATACAAAATTGTATTGCTGTGCTTCAAAGAATGAAATCAAAAATATTCTTCAGCCGTCCTATGGATATACACGTAAGGAAGTGCGTCTGACAGGCCTGGCACGTTATGATGGCCTGGTAAGCAAAGATAAACGTCAGATTCTCATAACACCAACCTGGCGCAGAAATCTGGTAAATGCCGGATCATCCGGTAATGTCCGCGCAAAGAATAATTTCTTTAAGGACACAGAATATTTTAAAATATATAACAATCTGATCAATGACGAGCGATTGATTGCCTGTGCGAAGAAATATAATTATAGAATTATGTATTTGATACATCCAACACTGAGTGCACAGATTGATGATTTTGATAAAAACGAATATGTGGATATTGTTGCGGCTGCCGGTGACATGAGCTATGAAAAAGTATTGACAGAATCAAGCCTTATGATTACGGATTATTCTGGAGTACAGTTTGATTTTGCATATATGAGAAAGCCGGTTTTATATTATCATCCTGCATCTCTTCCGCCACATTATACAGAGAGCATTGCCTTCCAATATGCAACTATGGGATTTGGTCCTATGATAGACAATCATGAGGAGCTTGTTTCACAAATATGTGCATATATGGAAAAAGATTGTTCGATGGATCCGTTTTACCGGAAACGTGCAGATGAATTCTTCGCATTTTCCGATACAGACAATTGCAAACGTATCACAGATGCAATTATGGAATATGCAAAGGAATTGGAAAGCAAAAAATATGATGCGATGGCAAAATCGGACAAATACGATCTGATGAAACCGGAGCCTGTGGAAAAGGTAGTAAAACAGTCGGTATCTGGAAAAATGAAAAAGATGGTAAAAGGTTTATTGCATAGAGGAAAATAGTACAAATGTTATTTTGGAAAAAGATAAAACGTAAAATTCAATATAAAGTACCTAAAACAGCTTCCACACATCCATATTTATTGGGAGAACAGGCGGAAAATGGGAAAAAGGCGGTTGTATATGTGGGAAATGGAGCAACCAGTCAGCATTATAAGAATGCATGCGAGGCTATAGGAGGAAGTTATGACCAGACGGCAATTTATGAATTTGATGGTGAAGAATTTCCAAAAGTAGAAAATGAATTTTCATGGGATCAGGCAAAATGCATTGGATTTTATGCAAGACGCAGGGATGCAGATGGATGGAGCTGGTATTGCATTGATGAAAAATGGCATCTGACAGAGGCATCTATGCCACAAAAGAAATTGTGGGTGGAAAATGAACAAACGGATTTGTTGTTTGTTGATTCTACATGTAGTGTGGTTGTGTTAGTGGCGCAGTGGGAAACAGTAAATGGAATCCGTTGTGATTGTGGATATGAGATGTTTTCGAATACACTGATGGCACATGCGTTTGGTGGAATGGATGGAAAGACCTATCATAATACAGAGGCGGCTTTCGACAATGGCATACAGAATGGATATCGGTATTTTGAAGTAGATTTGTCATACACAAAGGATAAGCGTCTTGTTCTTTGTCATGGATGGACAAAAGCAAATTGTAAACACACAGGGCTTGACTATCAGCCGGATTTTGCAGATATGACATACAAGCGTATTATGGGAATGAAAGTGCATGGAAATGCAATTATGGATGCAAAAGAATTTTATCAACAGATCAAAAAAAGAGACAATACGTATACGTATGAAATTGATTTTCATAATATAGCCGGCACGGAAATACAGGAACGTACATTGTCTATGCTGGAAGACTTTGAATATGATAAACCAGTACTGGATCGTTTGCTGATACAGGCATATAGCCGTCAGATGTTTGAAGATATTCATAAAGTATATCCATTTGTCCATTATCAATATCTTGTAGGAAAAAATATTCATGATCTCGATGCGATTATTACGTATTGTCTGGACCATGGAATTTGTGTTCTTGCATTGCGCATGAATTTGGCAAAACCGGAATATGTCCGAAAAATCCGTAATGCTGGATTGTATGTGATGTGTTATACCGTCAATAAGGACCTTGCAGTGGCACAAAAATTACTTGATTCTGGGGTAAATACATTATGCACGGATTTTATTACAGAAGAAATGCTTAATGAAAATTCAGAACGAATGGGTCATGACCTCTTTTATGTATATTACAACAGCGGAAGCAAGGAGGTACAGAATCTGTATCCAGAGGAAGTGGCGGAAAATGTGGAACATCTGCCAAGTGGAAATTATGAGTTAAAGGAACAGAGCCTGTGGATAAATGATGGCAAAAGAGCTCTTCGAAAATGCGGATTCAGACTGGAAGGAAAAAAATTTGCAGGATGGAAGATGCGTATGCAGGTGGATGGCAAACAATTATGGTACTGCAAAGATCATCTATATCATGGAAAAGGAGACCTTGCAGAGGGAACCATCGTAGAACCGTATTTATTTGCAGATGAGGAAGTACTGCCGGTATGGACGGTGAAAAGAGAATGCAAAATGGTTATGGTTGCAGTATGGAAATAGTTTGATATCCCGAAGTGGAAAGAAGGTATATAAAATATGAAAAATGGTAAAGCATTTTGCGGAAAGATTCTGATAGGAGCAGCAATATTTGGCATGATGGTGACAAACGTATCCATTCCGGCCGGATTTGGTACAGAGACTGTATATGCCGCATGGGAAAAGAAGTATGAAGTAAATGGAAATGTATTGCAGCTCAAGCCGGATATGATAAGAGAGTATGGTATTGCCACATGCATTGGAGAGGCTGGGGCTTATGTGGCAGAACGTGCAGACGAGACAACAAAATATATCATTAAAGTACCGGCAGGAACTTATGATCTGGAATCGACGATCCCATTGGGCAGTTATGTGAAATTGGATTTGAAAGATGTTACACTTGTCAGTCAGGCGCATACTGGTAATATGCTCGTTTTGGATTGGTCGCATGATACAAAGGGATATGGAGATGAAACAGAGGGCAACAGTGAGGTATCTGGAGGTACATTTATTGGAAATAATGGAAATACATCTTCCATGATACGTATGGCACATGCAAAAAATATTACATTTGACGGATGTACATTTGTCGGAGGTGGCTGTGCACATCAGATGGAAGTCGCATCAATCGATGGATTTGTTGTGAAAAACTGTGTATTTCGTGATGCAAAAGGAAATGGCACACAGGAAAAGCAGGAGGCATTACAAATTGATATTCCATGTTCACAGTATGTATTCAAGAGTGTAGAATTAGATGGAACACCTATGAAAAATGTTACGGTCACGGGATGTACCTTTAAAAATGTATTGCGCGGGCTTGGTACACACAGCATGCTGGTTGGTGTTTATCACGAGAATATGAACATTACCAATAATACATTCGAGAATGTGGATGGCGAATGTATTGTAGGACTTAATTATAGAAATTGCAAGATCACGGGAAATACAATTAAAAATTGTGGCGCAGGCATTTTGTTTCAGAATTTCAAACCAAATGTAAAAGCTGTCTATGCAACAATTTACGATGGAAAACAAAAGATAAATAAATCCGTCAATAACAAAGCAAACGTGACAATTTCAAATAACACCATTTCACTTTCCACCAAAAAACATCCAGATGAAGAGGTTGGCATAAAAGTGTATGGATATGAATTGAAAAAAAATACCAAGGCAACCGGAATCGGTTCTAAGGATGTGATTCCAAAAGGAGATTATTGTGTAGATGGAGTTACAATTAAGAAGAATGTGATAAGAACAACTGGACATGGCATTCATTTACTTCATGTTTCCAATGCAAATGTGGAGGAAAATACCATTACAAACACAAAAAATACGATCAAAGGTGCTGGATCATTTGGAATTGGTTTATATGAGGGTTCGCAGGTAACCGGAGAAATCTCCGCCAATGTGATAAGTAATACAAAAGGACATGGGATTTCTGTATCTAAGAAATGCTTCGTGAAAACTATTTTGAAGAATACGGTAAAAGGATGTAAGGATTATCCAATCTTTATCAACACAACATCAAAGAAGAAAATGATTGTGAAGGGGAACAAACTGCAGGCAGGAAAAAATAAAAAGAAAATTGTGGTATTGGATGGAAAAGTGAAGTTATTATGAAAACAGGAAATAAAATAATATCAAAAGTAATGATTGCTTTTGCAGTCGTACTTTTGGCATTGATTGTAAAAACAGATGATCAAAAAGTATATGCAGAAAGTCTTTACCGGGTAAGCGGAGACACCATTTATGTGAACATAAGTGATACTTCAAAAGCATTTACATCAATTGATGCGGCACTTGCTTATGCACATGAAAATTATCGGGATGACCGCATTTATACAGTAAAGGTTCCAGCGGGAAGTTATAAATTGAATGGAACACTTCATATTTATGGAAACACGACTCTGGATGTCACAGATGTAAAATTTCAGTGTATAAAAGAGTCTGGAAATATGCTCATGCTTGGTAAACCAAGCTATAATAAAAATGAGAGTGTTATGGGCGGCTATGGAACAGTAAAAAATATAACCATTCTGGGAGGAACCTGGACAGGCAACAATGCAAGCAAATCCTCTCTTGTAAGAATGGCACATGGCTCTAATATTAAATTTGAAGGCTGCACTTTTCGACAGGGAGGCTGCAGCCACCAGATGGAAGTTGCGGCTATTGATGGATTTACAGTGAAAAACTGTGTGTTTAAAGATATGCATGATACCGGAAAGGGAGGAAAGAAAGAGGCATTACAATTGGATATGCCAACTTCCCAATATGTATTCAGTGGTGTGATTCTTGACGGAACACCAATGAAAAATGTTGTAATCAATGGATGTACATTTCAAAATGTTCCAAGAGGTCTTGGCACACACAACATGCTGATCGGACAGTATCATACAAATATTCAGATTATCAATAATACCTTTAAAAATGTCAATGGAGAGTGTATCGTTGCTTTAAATTACACGCATTGTAAAATCAGTAATAATAAAATTTCTGACTGTGGGGCAGGTATTTTATTTGAGTCTTTCCGTCCACAGCTGGATGAGGACTGGGAAGAATTAAAGGCAATTTATACAACAATCTATGATGGAAAACAGAAATTTGAAGGAACTCCAAATGCAAATGCAGATACGGTAATTTCCAATAACAGTATTTCTCTGGACTCTGATTTATATGCAGATGAGTATGTTGGCATTCGTGTTTTTGGTTTTAATCTGGATGAAGATTTTCAGGCAACCGGTCATGGCTCGGCAGATTATATTCCACAAAATAATTATTGTATTAGTAACATAAAAGTAACAGGAAATACAATTCATACATCGGGAATAGGTATTCATTTTTCAGATGTGCAAAACAGTGTAATTTCGAGCAACAAGATAACAAATGATAATGAAGATTCCTGTGATGATGGGATTGCTGTGGATACAGAGAGCAAAAACATAACCATTGAAAATAACACAATAAAGGATGCGACAGAACATGGAATTAAATTAGAAGATGGTTCTGTAGCAAAACATATTACAAAGAATCATATTTCCAACAGCAATGTTTATGGCATTTACGTTTATGGAGAAAGTAAAGTTAGCGGAAATATTGAGAAAAATGTAATATCGAACACCGATGACAATGGAATTGCCGTAGGAAATCTGAGTGCCATAAAGAATATTACAGGAAACACAATAACTTCAGCTAACTGGCACGGAATTATTGTATATGATGAAAGCAAAATTACAGGCAAAATATCAAAAAACAAAATTACAAATTCTAAAATGAATGGAATTTTCCTGACAGAATATTCAAAAGCAGATGGAATTACATCGAATACTCTTACAAGTAACGGAAATTATGCAATTGCTTTGTATGAAGGCAGTTCTGTTGCCGGAGATATTGCCTCAAACCATATCAACAAAAATAAAAAACATGGAATTCAGGTAAAATTATACAGTTGCGTAAAAGGAATAAAGAGCAATACAATAACTAATACAAAGGGTAAAGGAATTTGCATTGAGCAGAGTGCTACCATAAAAGAGATGATAAGCAAAAATTCCATAAAAGCAATTTCGCAGGAAGGAATTTATATTCATTCAAATTCAAATGCATTCTCTATTAAAGGAAATAAGATAAGTAGTTGTGGACGAAACCCGATTCTTATTGATACGGCATCCAAGAAGAAAATAACAGTGACAAAAAATAAGCTGAACGTTACAAAAGGAATGCAGAAGTTACTGGTTTTAAAGGGCAACGTAAAAAGCGATATTAAGAAGAAAAAGGCAAAAAGCAAGAAGTAAAGCAGGACAAAAGTCTTATTGAGTCTCCTGACTTTTTAGGTTATAATATATTCATAAGGGGGCGAGTGTATTATGAACGAAAGAAAAAAATCATCCGTATCTTTCTGGCATTCCATGAAGACCAGTTTTATGTTGGTTGTTGTTGCAGTTGCAGCGGCTGTCGTTGTAATGTACACACTTATGATTATGCCGGGAATCAGGTCGAATATCCGACAAATTTATTCCAATTACCTGTTGGATCTGACATTATCATATGGCTCGGAATTGGACGAAACATTGACGAGGGTTGACAATAAAATGTTAGAACATGTCCATACTATGCAAGGAATTGTGGAGAAAGCACAATTAGAAGGAATTGATTCATCTTATGGTTACATCGTATCCACAGATGGAACAATGCTGTATCATCCAACCGCTGAAAAAATTGGTCAGCCGGTGGAAAATGAAGCAGTGAAAAAGATTGTAGCAGAAGTAGAGAAGGGAAAAATCCCTGATCCGGAGATAACGGTATATACATTTGATGGAAAGCAGAAATATGCCGCATGTTATACAAGTAAGAATGGGTTTATTTTTGTGATGACAGCGGATGATACCGATTTGCTGAAAGCTGCAAATAATCTGCAGGCAAGAGGTATTGGTACAGCGGTGGTTGTTTTGCTCCTTGGCGTATTTGTCGCATGGATCTGTGCAAGACGTATGACGCGTCCGCTGATTCGCATGACATCAGCCGTGGACCGTATTGCAGGGTTTGACCTGACAGAAGACCCGGAACTGATTGCATTGGATAAGAACAAAGGTGAAACAGGGGCGATTGCACATGCTGTTTTACATATGAAACAGGCTTTGCGCTCTATGGTTCAGCAAATCCGTGCACAGAGTGCAAACATTCATCAGGCGTCTGGTCAGCTGGAAGAAAATGCCACAACGACATCCGGAAATGTAGACAGCGTAGAGACCGCGGTGAATGAGATTGCTACAGGTGCAACCAATCAGGCAACCGAAACACAGCGAGCCACAGAGGATGTTGTGATGATGGGCACGATGATTGAAAATACGAGCACACAGGTGGAAAATCTGAACAGTGCAGCGGTGGAGATGAGCAATGCCAGTGCTTCTGCAAGAGATGCTCTTGAGGAACTCAACCATATCAATGAGAAAGCAATCGAATCCATTGAAGTGATTTATCAGCAGACGCATACAACCAACGAATCTGCATTAAAAATCAAGGATGTCACAGAATTAATTGCATCAATTGCGGAAGAGACAAACCTGCTATCCTTAAATGCTTCCATCGAAGCAGCCAGAGCAGGTGATGCGGGAAAAGGTTTTGCGGTTGTCGCATCCCAGATTCAGAAACTTGCGGAACAGTCGAATGCATCGACAAAGAAGATTGATGATATTATACATATGTTGCTGACGGACTCTGAGAATGCAGTGCATACGATGGAAGAAGTTCGCGAAGTTATGCATCAGCAGAGTGAAAAGGTCGAGCAGACCAAGCAGGTATTTGGCTCAGTAAATCAGGGGATTGACCAGTCTATTTCCGGTATGGAGACAATCAGTGAGCATACCAGACAGCTGGATCATGCAAGAGAAAATATTGTAGATACCGTACAGAATCTTTCTGCGATTGCACAGGAAAATGCTGCAAGCACTGAAGAAACCAATGCTGTCGTTATGGAAATTGGTGGAGTAATGCAGCAGATCAGCGGAAATGCGCAGGAACTTCGGCGTATCGCAGATATTTTGGAAAAGAATATGGAGACATTTAAACTGGATTAGGAGACAATTTGTGAATACTAGAAAAAACAGTATCCGGAATTGGTTACGTAAATGTGGAATTCTGACACTGACTGCAGGAATGATTCTTACTGGTACGATAACAAAGCCTGTGGAGACATATGCAGTCACGTTTGTGCAGGATACCGATGGAACAAAATATGCGGTAGATAAAAAAAGTGGATTTTATTATGCACTTTCCAAGAGTGCTACGAAAAAAAGCAGTTGCAGTATCTATATGTATGGAGGTCAGAAAACGGATGTCACTTTTCCGTCCAAATGCAACAACTATACTGTCACCGCTGTAAGCAGTAATTTCAGTCAGTTGATCATGACAAAACTGACAACTGTTAAGCTGCCATCCGGTTATACAACTATCGAAAAAGAAGCCTTCAAGGGACAGACGCAGTTATACCGTATAGAGATACCAGCAAGTGTGAAATCGATTGGACAGAATGCTTTTCAGGGGTGTGATACCACAAAACTTACGATCGTGGCACCATACGGATCCGCAGCAGAGAAATATGCGATTGCCAATGGTATCAATTATTCAAATTCTACAGCATTATCCATTCATGCTGGTGGAATGAATATGTTTGTGGGAGAAAAGAAACAAATTCGTGTATGCAACAATTCCAAAACAATTACCTGGGCAAGTTCGAACAAGAAAGTTG
>ERZ1034928.674-NODE-674-length-14501-cov-14.962558_pt1 | contig 14501 bp, 21 predicted proteins | sample MGYA00520627_ERZ1034928 | MGnify/ENA primary metagenome ERZ1034928 (study PRJEB33766, sample SAMN09781755) | gut metagenome | biome: gut microbiome | host: Homo sapiens | place: Madagascar | study: EMG produced TPA metagenomics assembly of the PRJNA485056 data... | reverse complement strand
GGTGAGTTTACACCGCTGATTGTTTCACGCGAAACAGAAAGGATGATACTATGATTATTCGCATTTTCAAAAATGATTCTTGCACTCGCTATATTGAGATTGACGAAGAAGCAGCTTTGCCGCTTTTCAACATCATTCTTCAATCGCTTGATAGTGATGAAGAAGTCGTGTTGTACAGCGACGGCAACGAAGAACATGTTGTCGCGTGTGGGTGCTGAAAGGTAGATTGAAATGACGGAATTTGAAAAGACTAGCATTGAAACAATGGAAATGGTTCTTCTGAATTATTATAATGATATAATAAACGCGCTTTCCCTTCCAAATCAAATTTTATTGAAAGCTGAAAAGGATGGAATGATTGAAGCACTATCAATCATGGGTTATACGGTTTTCATTGACGTTGATACAGATTTGAAAGTTAAAGCTGTTCATGTTCAAAAATTATAAAAGGAAGGGCTTTTCGCCCTTCCTTTTACTTGATTTGTACAATAGCTGTGATCGTGTTCCCGCTTGCACCCCATTCTTGTGTTGTTTTGTCGTAATAAACACCGAAAATGTAAACGTGTGGAATACCGTCATGCAGGATGATTGAAGAAGTATAGTTTGCGGGAATCTGACTTCCGTTAAACGACGTTACAATAACATTCAAAATGTTATCTTTGGTTACACCACTATTAGATGGGAAAGTGAAACCCCCGTAATCGTCGTTATATTGAAGCGTCAAATTTTTTGTTGTGATAGTCGAACCGCCCGTTTGAATCGTTACCGCTCCTGTTTTTCCGTTAACACTCGTTACAGGATAAGGGGGCGTATTAGTCGGGCTGTATGCTTCTTCTGCCGTGGCTGTAACATTCGCAATTTCTCCGTCAAGATTGTTTAGCTTTGTACTGATTTTTATGTTGTTTGAGCCGCTGACGTTAATATCATCGCCCGTCAAGACAACTGCGCCAGATTTTCCGTTTACACTAGAAACGGCACTTTCAACGACTTCTTTTTTAATGGGAATTGGTTTGTGCGGTTCGTTTGTGCTTTGTAGGTATAACGCTTGCATTTCAGTATACCCGCTATCAACAACGCCAACAATGCGAAATCCTGAATCATAGAAAGCCGCCCATTGCGAATCCGTGATAGAATTGAAAGTTGTCTGTTGCATCAGCTGAATTTGCGCGCTACTTCCCGCCAGCACATGTGACAAATCAAGATCGGCGATATTTTGCTTTACCGTCTGAATTTCATTTGTGTTGTCTGTTATCTGCCTGTTCACGCTTTTTAGCTGGTCATAAGGGATATTTTCGCCCGTTAATTTAACGTCTCCTTTCAACCCGTTTACGCTTTTTACGTAGTCTGTACTCCCGGTCGGGTCAAAAGAATTTACTCTATCAACCAGCTCATTTATTTTGGCCTGCATCTTGCAAACAGCTTCATAAAGGGCAATATACATCTTTCACTCTCCCAGCATCACGAAAGATTCAGTGCTTCACGAATCGCTTCCAGATCGTCGGTTGTCAGTGAGGGATAATCTGCGGCAATGTCTGCGAAATCTTCACCGTTACGAATACGGATTCGAAACGCGCGAACCATGATTTTCATTTTCAAACTGTTAAGCGTTTTCATTTTTATCCTCCTATCAGTTCGGCCAACATAAGCACAATGTCATCATTCGATTGTTCAAGGTTTTCAATCCTTTGTGTAATTGTAGGGTTGTTCTTTTCTGCCGCGATTTTTTCAAGTTCTTCTTTTGTATATTCGTGGTAAATGTAGCATTCTTCTTCTTCGTCCCATGCGTCTTTAGCTTCAACGCCGGGAACGTCAATCACCCATTCTACATCTTTTCCACCGTTACGATATTCAGCGATTACTTCGTAATGTCCTTTTTCTTTTACCCCTTCAACGGCAGCATGATGTATAATGTTTGTTTTTTCTTCTAGCCAGCCCTTTTCTCTATTAGGGTTTTCAAGCAATTTTAATGATTCGTCGTATATTTTCATTTATCCCACCCGTTTCCAAATATACACGCTGATATAAGGCGGCATGTTGTTATGCGGACTGCCAAGTCCAGAAGGTTTTGACCATGCGTGATAATACGCCCCATTCTCGTCCGATTTTGTCAATACGGTAACAACGGGCTCATTTATGTTAAACTTATCATTGCCACCCGTGATTGGTTCGCCCGTCGAGCTATAAGCTATTGCATGATTATGATTGCCATTTTCATTACGGGTCAAAGCATGCGCCGCTTCACCTCCAATACTCCCCGCAGGGTAATCGTCACCCGCTCCAAGCAAAAAGCGGTCTTTGAGCTGTTCCCACATACCACCGAAAATTTCTGACGGGGATTGTGCGTTAATGGAAATATAAACAGCGCCAACGGGATATATTGTTTTCCAATAATCATTAACGCGTTTCTCAATTGCCGCCACACTCGCGGCTGTCGCGGCATTGATCGGCGCGTTAAAGATATTAACAACTCCTGTCTGGTCGTTTACGCTCGTTACGCCACTTGAACCGCCGCCTGCGACTTCTTTATATTCCACCCTTTCCGGATTGACAAATAGGTTGAAGTGGTAAAGCCTGCACGTTCCGTCATCTTGGTCAAACGCGCCCAGTCTTGCGCCAGCCTTACAAGCGGCAATCAATTCTGTTTGCGTCACATCTTCAATTCCACCACCTTCTGGAACAAAAACCGTGATAACATCTTTCGTTTCCGCTTTGTTCACACTCGTGACAGGGTAAGGCGGCGGGTTGTCCTCTGTGTAAACGTTCGAGGGAATGTCAATGATGATTTCTCCTGTCTGCCCGTTTACACTTGTGACAGGGTAAGGCGGCGGGTTTTCGGCGCTGTACGCGCCTTCCAAACTACCGAACGATTCATTGATTTTCTGAATCGCTTCTTGCATTTTGTTACCCAGAACGCCGACGGCTTCATATAAACTAATTGAATCGTCGTCGATAGTGGGAATTGTGATATTGACGCATAGCTTAATGGGCTTGATAGGCGTTATATCTGCCATTAAAACACCCCCATAAATAATTCCTCAAATTCATCAATCAACATGAGATTGATATTAAGTATTGCGTTTCTTTCCTTTACCTTGATTTCACTATATGTAAGGCCAGATTCTTTACCACTCCATTTTTCAGTTTGCTGACCGTTATGTGTACTGCTATTTTCGTTCGTATTGTTTACGGTTGCCGCGCTATTGTCATCAAGATATCTGTATTCGCTAAGATATTTTCCTGCCTTAACGTTTTCAAGCCCGCCCTGTGGTGTATCGCTGTATAGATCGTCCGTTTGTCTGCTGTTTTCAGATTTCTGTGTATTGCTTCCTGTCCCGGATGTATTGTTCGCCGACGTGGTACTTTTTTCCATGCTTACGGTATCGTATATATTGTATTTTTTCTGGTCAATATCATAAAGCTGTTTATATTTCGGCATTACGTCAAACAGTTTGCTTTTAAGCCGTACTTTCCACCAGCCAAACGTTTCAACGCCGATTTCGCGCGTATAGTAATGTAGGATAAACTGTTTTTCAAATTCCAGCTTGTTCTCCGCTGAATCATTGTAAAACGGGAAATCAAAATCGAAAATTAGCGGCGCAGATTCGTTTATGATTTCATCAATTTTATTAAACCCTGCTGGTTCACTCTGCCCCGTCAGACTCTCCGCTATCCTCTGTAAGGATATCGTGTAATTCGACACGTTCTTCACCTCCCAGTCTTAGCAATCCAGCCGCGATACTTTCAACCGCTTCTTCACTATACTTTACATCAATCGGATTGTCAATATAATCCCCAAACATTTTATTAAATTTTTCGCAAAACTGTTTCCTCTGATTAAAGCGTGAATTTCTAGCAACACGAATATAACCAACATTCGCCGCGTTTTCTCCGCTGGTTACACGCTCGGACTTAATGGAAACACCCGAAAATACGCCCATATAGTTTAGGATTTCAGAAAGCAGATCGCGCTTTAGCTGTTGTAGTTTATCCGCTACATATGGCGCAGGGGTGTTAATCACATTAAGCTTTACATCTTCCATGCCTTTTTTGTTGATAAATACTGCCTGTTTTCCTGTTGCAATCTGCTGATTAAGGTTCTTCACGCTCAAAAGCTGGTCTTGATTGCAAGCATAAATATATGGCGTTCTCTGATTTTTAGAATTAACATCAATGCTAATGTCAATTTGACTAAGTCGTTTTGCGTACAGTTTTAGGTCAAACACGGCGGGCTGATGCAGAACGTTATCATAGCAAGGCGCGCATTGTGTCAGCGGCACGTTGTTTGTATAACCATTCAAACCCCATACGATAAATTCAGACGGATATCCATAGATATTCAAACGGTTTCCCGACTGTGACGGTAAACAGATAATGCCAACATCTTTTTCATAATACGCACAAACGCTTCCACAATCGGCAAGTTGTGTTTCCATGAAGTATTCATCAATTGTGCTTGGAAGATTTTCCCATTTGAACACCGATGAATAAAGAGAGTTCAGCAGATTAAACCAATGTAATTCTTGCGTCAATTCCCTCGCCATTTCGCCGTTTTTAAAGCGAACGGCGTTTACACCTTTTCCAGCCATATTATCACCCATTTCCTGTTATGCTGTTGTCGCGCGTATAGTCGCCCACCCACGCGGCATTGTGCCAGATCGTAATACCTGTGTTAAAAATTGCGTTGATCGCTTCAATGGCATATTGCGGAATAGAACCTTGAACGTCGCAACCAACGGTTTTCACGTAGTTCCACGATAGGCGGCCTGTTGTATTTGGAATTTTGACTTGATTCGTTTTGTAGCCAAACATGGAAAAGTAGTTATCAATCATCTGCGCGTATTGTGGTGTGATACTAATTCCATTCGCAATATAACCTTTATAGCCAAGCGAACAGTTATTCAGATCGTCGCCAGAATAAGAAGCAGTTAAATTATTGATTTGGTGAATCTGCTTTTCGGCCATGTTATCAAGTACGATTTCGCCGACGTTTGCAACCGCCCCCGCCGCCGTTAATGCTGTGTTGGCATAGCTTTGAGATTCTGCGATATCAATTCTGCTCATATCATAACGGCTGTACGCATATGTCCTGTCAAGATCGCTCCGTTTGCCTGTATAGTTCATACCAACACCAGCCCCTGCAATAGACAACGCGCCGCTGATTACAGCCTTTGTTATTGCTGTTTTATAACGAATTTGATTCTGTGCATACCATGTTTTATAAGTGTCAATAATATAGCTACAATTAGGGTAATTCGTCACAACGAGTGCCGCACCCGGCCTAGGATTGTTTTTGTATTTGCTCGGTCTTAACTGTGTACTAAAATTAATTTGCATAGCCCCCATGATTTGAAAACTAGCAAAATCACTACTAAACAATTCATACTCAAAATTCTGTTCAACTCCGTCATCGTTCACAACATTTAGGAATTTGTATGGGCTTGTAAACAGTTTATTGTTTTTAGGTTTGTATGTTGCAATAGTGCTATAAGGTTTCGCAACGTTCCATGTAAATTCAGCGAAATGATGTGGATTTGAAAGCGCATCCGTCACAAAATTCAACGGCGCGGCGGTAATTGCTACAATAGAATCTTGATAACCTGCTTTCTGGATAGCTTCAACACAAGAACCACAAACGGCTGTAGCTGGAGTTGTGTTTCCTGCAATGGTTACGGCTTTAATAACATTTAGGCATAGTCCTTCAAATACATAGTTGTTATAATTATAGGCACTTTCCCCTTCATATGGTGTAACATCAATGTTCAGATGACCATCTACAACGGTAATATTCAAGCTAACCGCCGCCGCGATGATGAAGCATAGATTGTTCCAGCTTCCACAATCAAAAGTTGTTTGTGCTTCCGTAATATATGGGCCAAGTTCCAACGATTCTGGAATGATATTCGCGCCGATTTTATCATTAAGCGTATGCTCTCTATCAATAAAACACGGATTCAGCGTATAATCAAACATCCACGTTTGGAAAACATCTTCCACAAAATAGATATTTGTTACATCATTCGATACATATTCAATATTTCGAATAAATCCGTAGAACCATTTATTTTCAAACGATGTATTTTTGTAGGCAATATAATTGCAATCATAAAGCTGTTCGGTTGTGAGCGCGACGGTTAAAACACCGTTCTTTCTTTGATAGCTGTATTTTTCAAGATTGAATTTCGCTTTAGTCAGAAAATACGCGCTTTGCAAAGTGGCGTTTGCAAAGTCCACCGTATGGATATAGTCAGGCGACAATGGAACGTCGCGACAAATTAGTATTGTTGAATTAGGTGCAATATACGCCATACATTTTTACCTCCTTTTAATATTTTAGCTGTTGGCCCGGGTGAAGGTGGGGTAACGCCACCCAGATAATCATACCAAAATCTCGCTTGTCTTGGTCTGCTTCCTTCGCTTCCTGCCGCTGATCGCTCATATTGCCAATAATAGGCTTGCGCTAGTTTTTCAGGGGTATCTGTTGATTTCTTCCATTCGTCCCATGAGTACGAGTACCCATGATTACTATACCATGTTTTATGCGAAGGATCGCCCTTCAAACCGTTTTTACATTCAAATTCGTGATATTCAAGCTGTAAATCAATATCAGATGGAGGATTTGTATCTGTACGGTCAAAAGATAATCCTTTTTGTTGTGCGTACCATCCTATTTTATTTCTAACTGGCGTCCATTGTGGAAAACCGAAACCGCCATTTCCGAAAACTTTCCCGGCGCCAGCTGTTACATTTAAATTAGGATAATCCTTAATGTATTGAGGGTCATTAGGGTTTAATGTACACTCGCTTTGCCAATTTCCAAGCGCAGCAGATATTGCGTTTAATGTCCATCCAAGCGAGGTTAATTTTTGATAAAGTATACCCGCGTTTATTTTCATATCGTCAAGTTTAAGAGGTGTATTAAACGGTCTTTTAAAATTATCAGGCGTTGCCATAAAACAGAATTTCCCGCCGCACCACGCGGCACGGCGGGAAACCTCCTTCCTTATGAAACGGTAACGGTTGCGGTTTTGGTGATCGTCTGCTTACTCGGACACTTCGCAGTAACAGTGATGGTCTCGGCGCTTTCTTCGCTGTCAATATGCAGAAGGCCGGTTGCGGTAATGTAAGTACCGCCGTTCTTCTGCCCGCTGATTTCCCAGTGGACGCTCTGCTGTGCGGCGCTCGGTGTTACCGTCGCGGTGAACTGCTGGTTGCCGCCCTGCGGCACGTTCGGCGCGGCAGGGTCAATTGTAATAGCAGTCGGTTCGGTCAGATCGCCCGTTACAAAAGCAATCGCATTGCTGAAAGGACTGACGCTGTACGTCATCCAACGGTGCAGGAAATACTGCCAATAAAGCCCCTGTCCGTTATAATTCTCGGTAAACTTTTCAAGATTCGTGTAAATCTGGAAAAATTCGTCATCGACAAGCAAGCCCAGCATGTTGTCAAGCCCGTCACCGAACGTATCAACCGTTACATACGTTCCCGCGATAAAGTCGGCATACTGGAGATTAAATGCTTTCGCAAGGGAATTAACATCCAGTACGGCGGCAACGTCGGCACGCAAAATCAAGACCTGCCGCGGCTTCTCGGTAAAGTTATCCACGCCGAAACGATTATACAGATCGGAAGGAAATTCGAGCATGTTGGAAATGCCCTTAATCGTCGTTACAATCTGGTCTGCGTTTGCAGCAGTTGCGGCAGGAACCGTTACCTTGTAATAGTACGGCGAATAAACGTTCATGAGCTTCTTCGTGCAGTAGAAAATATCACGGTTTGCCGCGCCATACATCGCATCAACGATACGACCAATAAGAGAACGCATGCCGTTGTCACTAAGGAAAGAAGCGTACAGCGCATCATACTGAATCGTGTTCTTATAAAACACCTTCGAGTTACGGCGATGGAAAACCGCGTTGATATCGGGAATTTCACGCTTGTAAACTTCATTTTCGGCAATGGAAGGATTATATTCGTGAGCATTTGCCATGTTTACATAAATTTCTTCGATCGTGTCGCCGAAACGGTTCGTACCCTTGATAAACTTCTGATAAGGGTTCTTGAACATGCGCGACGTGAAACGCGTTGCAGAAATGCGGTTGACAAGCGCGGCAACATAATCATTTTGAAGCTGAACGGACGACATAACCGCGTCAGCGATTTCTTCCAGATTTTCATTGACCGCCGCAGGAATAGCCCTCTGATAGTCAAGACTAGCATGGGCTCGAATATCATTCAATACATTAGTAATATCAGCCATTTGTTAAACCCCCTTGAAAAATTCGTCGATAATTTCATCGCTTGTTCTCGTTCCGTGATCGACGGCTGGAACATGATTTCCGTTGCTTCCTTCTTCCTCGGTTTCCCGTCCACCCCAGAATCTTTCTCTAAAACGCTTCCGTTCCGCGTCAAGCTCGGCTTGCAAGCCGTTCAGCACGTCGTCGGTTGCATACCCTTCCATGATGCTATCTACCTGCGCGATAATATCCGGGTCAGTACTTTCTCCAACAAGCTTACCCAATGCGGCTTTCAGCTCGTCTTTAGTCATTGCCATTTGCGTTTACCTCCCTTCTGATTTCATCGAGCAGGGCATAAACCTGTTCGATATACTCGTTCAAAATTTTCCTGTCATAGGTTGTTTGTCCTACCGTAACGTCTACTTTCTCGCTGATGGTTTTTTGAAATTCAGGCTTGATAAATTTCGACGTTGCAACATAGTTGAAACCGCTTTTTGCAATGGTTGTTTCGCAAACCGTTTTCCCTCTTTGTGGGGAATGAATTACAACACCCTCTCCCGCGTAAATGCCACAATGCGAACAATCACCCGTCTTTTCGTTATACTTTAGCACGATTGAACCAATTCCACAATTAGAATAGTCAACGGCGATTTTATCACGGGTTGTAATGTATTGATATTTTCCCCGGTTAGAAAAACTCTGGAACAACCAATTCGTTCCCGCGCATCTGTATTCCTTATTCCCGTTTGGGCTGTTTCTGATGACATTAATAATCAGCGCGTTACAGTCCATCTTTTCATAAGGCGTTCCGATGTAGCCCCTAGCAGTTTCAACCGCATCTTTTCCTGCAATCATTTTTGCCCCTTGAGATGTTCACAAAGTTCCTGCATAACCTTTGTGTTGTTGTCGATTGCTTCTTTCAGATTCTCGTAATTATATTTCTTGTTTTCCTGTGCCTGTTTCTTGTTCCAGACGATAAACCACCCCATAGCGACACAAGCCGCAATCGGGAACCCGCAACCGTTGATAATCTGGATGATTGTCTGCACAACATCTGCTGACATACTGTTCACCTTCCTTTCAGTTACATTATACATCAAAATATTTTGGAGTGTCAATCATCTTTTCACAATTTTCAGAAAAATATTTTTACAATGCTGGTTCTCAAAGTAAAGCTGCCCTGCCGCGAAAGCATCGAGAATACGTTTAATAACAATCGACTTATAGTTTAAAAGTAGCTGATTCGTTCCCACCTCGGAAAAATCGAAAGCATAATTGATTGTTGCCCCTTTACAATCGGGTGATAAAGTATATTCGCCATAATTTGGGGATTTCCAAACACCGATTTTAACCCCAGAAATAGTGAGAGACGCAAGCAGCCTTGAACCGTTCGGCTTTCGTCTAATATTCGTTGCGTCATCCATTCGAGCGGTATTTTCAAAAGCGTAATCAAAATATTGTGTGCCCTGCAACACCTTACCGCGCCGCGTGTTCGCTTTATACGCTGTATATTCACCCATATTCAGATTTTCAGCGTATACATCACCAAGCTTATAAATACGCGGTGAGTTTGGCGTGAATCGGATATTATAAAATAGGAAATAAGGGTTCACTTGCGTTACATTGTTGGAAAAAGCATAGATCGGCACTTCACGCAAACGCGCTACATTCTCGATTAAATCTTCAAACATTTCGGGTTCATTCGGAAGATATCGGTAATTCGATTTGCCTAAAATAAATTCGTCCAAAAATATCTTTGTAACATCTGTATAACTGTTTATGCCTTTATCAACAATGCCGCGCGAAACACATTTGAAATAGCCCGCAGGCATGCCGTTTATAAATGCTGTCTGATTCTTGATTTCAAATTCTACGTCTTTATATTTATCTTTCTTTTCTCTCCATAAATCATCATAAAATGATTGTAGTTTTTTATTTTCTATTTCCTTATCATAACGCCTAGCATATACAAATTGTTCGCCTGTTGCCAAAAAATCGTCTGTCGTTGTCTCTTTGATGGAGAACGTTTTGCCGCATCCACGCGCACCGATAAAAAAGTTATAAAGATATCCCATTTTGTAATATTTGCGGATATCGAAAAACATAGACATATTATCACCTCAATATAAATAAGGGGAATATTTCCGCGCCGTGGCACGGCGCTTGACATCACGGCACGAATTAACGCGGCTGACCCGTAAATGTTAGAAATATTGAACCCCTCATATACAGTATACTATAATCAGGGCGTTTTGTCAACTGATTTTAATTTCATATGTTGTTGGGTTAAGCACCGTTCCGCCTGCTACACGTTTCGGCTGTAATTTGCCGCCATATTTCGCACCCCCTCTAAAATTATCCCATGTCACATATTTATAACCGCCAGCGGGCAAACCCGCAACGGTCACTTTCATAAATCGATAACCGTTTTCTGTTTTTCTGCATAGATACGGAAATTCTGCCATTTTGGAATTGTATTCTTCTTCATTTATGATTTCATCTTCAATATAACATTTCTGTCGGATAAATCGTGCACGTTCGAATTTGCTTTCACACTTCCACGCGCCCAACCTGTAATCATCCACTTCCAAACAGTCGGGAATATCCGTTCCCTTAATGTGGATAGAATCAGTATCACTATACAAATATCTATCGTACACGCTTTGAGCAGATCGGATTGTTTTATTCCGCCCGATTGCTGTAATAAACGCACCGATGGGCACATAGATTGAATCGCGTTCTTCGTACTCTGTTTTGTGATAATGCACAACTCCATCTTCGCCCAAATATGGAATAGCGCTTCGTACATATGGCGACGTTGCAAATTTTCCATAAAGCGAGTTTAAGTATAATTTCGCAATCGCGCGTGAACCCGCGTTTTTATCCTTTGTTGCTTGTATCTTTATTTCTGTCCAATAATCTATATATTGGTCAAACATCCCGCTTGCGCCCTTAAACTTCCAGCCGTTCACATACTCTAATTCATAAACATCATAATTTTCCAAAAATAATTCTAAATCAATGTTTGTCAGCGTAAGTGTTATAATCTGTTCGTTGCTACTTTTAAGATATTCTGTCGGCACAAATGATAGATTATGCTTTAGCTGTATCATAGGTATTTTGTTCGGCTTTAACTCAAACTGACAACGCAAACGCTGTATAAAGAGCGGGTGCATTTTATCCTCTTGATATTGGCCGCTAAAAAATACTGGTCTGCCATACGGCAATATATTTGGACTGTGCATAGCCCACGGATAAAGACTATTCACATCAAAAACCAAACCTTCATCTATGTCAACTTCTTTATAGAACGGATTCAAATATGTAAATCCACCCTTATACGCGGCACGGATATCTTTATCAACGATAACGTCAAGCTTCGGAAAAATCTTCCGGAATTGCTTTCTACCTCCAACCATTTCATAATATTTGTTCAAGGCGTTACTTCCTATTGTTAAGCGGTTTGTTCCGCTTTCAAACAAATCTGCCAGCGCTTTTGATACAATGGTTATATCTGCTTTCAAATATTCCTTTTCTTCGGCTGTTAATTCATGGCCTACTTCGCGGAATTCGTTATAATCTATTTCTAGTTTGCTATCAGGCAATTTAAAGGTTTTTGCAATTTTCGCAACGCTCATGTTTAATAGTTTTTGGCTATCGCGTATTTCTATAATATTTCTTTTCGGTACAATTTCGTTGCAAATGTGCATTGTATAGAATTTTCCATCATCTGATATTAGCGTTGTAAACTGCCCGTCAATCATTCCTTTCGTGGATTCAATCCATTCAAAACCATTACGGAACAACCAGTTTATAATAAAATCTGTATCAAATTTTGCATTGTGAAAATATAAACACGGATTCTTTTGCTTAAAACACCATTCCATAAAGCCGTTAATATCGTTTCCCATATGGTATTCATGAGGATTTTTTGAAACTTCACAAGCACCCCATGCCCATACACGGCAATCGTCAGGCGTTGTCGTCGTTTCAAAATCTGCTGAGAATACCATATTATCACCCCTTTCCTTTTACATATTCAACCGCGCGGTCTAAATCCTCTTTGAAGTTTTCATAGCGTGTTTGTATTGTCTGTGGGTCACTATACCAAAAATCCATAGTCAAATATTCGTATATTTCCGTTACTGCATCGAACATATCAAACGGGATTTGCGATAGTTTGGCATATATTTCATTCAGATCGACCATATTACCGAACAAATTATATAACCCGGCCATATAATTGCTATAATATGTTTCGCCTTTCCTCTGTTGCTCCTCTGCACTTGTTTCTTTCGCAAGTCTTTTCGCGATTTGCTCAAACTCTTTTTGCGTTACGTTCTCTATATCCACTTTCAATGGCCGTGTTTGCGTTTCAAATTCGCTACCCATCAAACCCGGAATTTTTTCTTCTGGTATTAGCGCTCGTCGTTCTGCCCTTCTTTTTTCTGCCTGTCCATATTGCCGTCTGATTTGTTTTTCCTCGTATGGACTATACATCGCGCCGCCCGTATGCACTCTCTTGACAAGATCGCTAGGCCGATTCAGGTTTCGCAAATCACGCATAATGTTCTTTATATCCGCATACGGCATTTTTTCAAGCTGTTTCAACGTCGGTATATAAACGTCATATAATAATTTATCCTTGTATATGGCTTTCGCTTCATTCCTTAAGTATCGAGCATTTTCCAACGTCTTTTTATATGATTCACGTTGACTTTTCTTTAATTTTGCCATAAAACAAACAGGGGTAACGCAATGTTACCCCTGTTCACCTCCCTTTATTTATTCACCACGACAAGCGTCAAAATCTGCCGTTCGCCATTGCTAACCTGTTTCACCTTACACGGTACACCCTTTTCCCACGTCGGCATACCAAACACGGTAAACAGGCGCTTCAAGCTGTTGAAAATTCCAGTGCTGACACACTGATAACTCTTTCCCTCAACGTCAATCAGGACAACGCGCGGGGCTTCACTCGTTTCGCCCGTTTCCTTATTCAGACACTCAACGATTTCGCAATAAACGTCACGAATCTTGATAACTTCGTTAATATGATTACGCAACCTTTCGTCAGGGGACGACATCGCATTGAAAATCTTTGCTTTGTCCTCAAACGTTTCGGTCATGATCGAGCAATACGCGGGTTTCTGGTTGCCCTGCTCAAAAATGTTCATTTCCTGTTCTTCAACGTTCATAAGCTGGTTATTCATAATTTAGCCTCCTGTTCGCATACCTTGATAAAGTTTTCAAGGCTAACTTTGTACTCTTTTTCGCTGTGCTGCACGCCGGTTACAACATAATCGGAAGATCGGTATTCTTTGAGTACATAACGCACCGCAGCATCTTTTCCGACTTTCCTCCCGATAACTTCAATCGGCGGCTTTGGCTCAACTGTTAGTTCGCCGTTTTCACCTCTTTTCAGATAACCAACGTTAATAATAGTGTTCGTAATCTTTCGAGTGATTTTTTCCATTTACTTTTCCTTTCTGGTTGTATAGCCTTCCATGCTTTTCTATAATTATAACACAAAATTGTGTTATATTCAATATTAACTTTCTTTATAATATGAGTAATTTATGCGGTTTTTTACGTGCAAGAAGGCAATCGTCTTCGTTTCTGTCCTGTAAATTTCTGATTGCTTAATTGTTGGATTGTTTTGCAAATCCTTTGCTTCCGCGTCGCGGTATGCCTTGAAACAGCTATCAAACACCAAAAAACGAACGTGACGGCCTTTTTTTTCTTCTTCCTCTTGTACTTTCTCCCATGTTTTGAAATATTCTATCATTTCCAACACCCACTTCCTTTGAACCATTCTGATGGACAGTCCACGCGATAATACACAAAGCCGTCATATCGCTTCATTGTCATAAAGCCCTGCTTTTTCTTCGGTTGCTGAACAGCTACAATGTAATTCAGATATTCATTTTCATCTGTAAGCGTGAAGTCAAAACCGACACATACTCCATTTTCCAAAATCATATCTCCACAGTATGCGTCGAAAATGAATTTCGCTAATGATTTGCTGATCGGCATGCCCACACCTCCTAACTGTTACCGACGACTAAACCAATAAGGAAACCGGCTTCAAAAGCGCCTATCGCACAACAATAGTTAGCACGTTTTCACCCCCTTTGCATATCGTCAAGAATCCACCAGATAAAAACAAATATCATAACCGCAAGCATAAAAAACAGAATGATTGAAACAACCATAAAAATTTTTTCAAGCATAACTTTTCACATCCTTCCATGTGCAAGGCTCACT